>Ga0126305_10000020_pt1 | contig 70231 bp, 56 predicted proteins | sample Plot26_FD_92536 | JGI IMG/M metagenome (GOLD analysis project Ga0126305, IMG submission 92536) | Serpentine soil microbial communities from UC McLaughlin Reserve, CA, USA - Plot26 | ecosystem: Environmental > Terrestrial > Soil > Grasslands | place: USA: UC McLaughlin Reserve, Lake County... | reverse complement strand
TGCGACTGCTTCCAGGAGTACGGCGAGACGACCGCCGAGCTGGCGCTGCTCTTCACGTTCGTCCTGCTCGGCAGCTCGCTGATCTGGAGCGGCGTCGCCGCGGCCGATGGCCCCACGCTCCTCTTCGCCGCCATCGCTCTCCTGGTGCGGCCCCTCACCATCCTGGCCTCTCTCGGGCCCGCCAAGCTGGTGGACCGGAAGAGCCTGGCCCTCATCGCCTGGTTCGGCCCGCGCGGCCTGAGCTCTCTGCTGCTCGTGCTCCTCCCCGTCTTCGCCGGCATGCCGGGCAGCGAGCGCCTCTTCTCCATCTGCTGCCTGGTCGTCCTCCTGTCGGTTCTCATCCACGGCGGATCGCTGATGGTGCTAGGGCGCTTCAAGGACCGGCGGCGCGAGGCGCCCCATGCTCCCGCCGCCGTCCCGGCGCCGGTGGTCTCTCCGGTGCCCCCGGAGCCGCCCGCCGCCCGGTCCTCGTTGCCAATCCTCAACCCGCGCGTAGAGGAGGCGCCTACCCGCCTCCCAGAGCGGATCGACGTCTCGGAGATGCGGAAACTCCAGGGCCTCGGCGAGCCGGCCGTCCTAATTGACGTCCGGACCCAGCGGTCGCTCGAGGCGAGCGACGCGGCCATAAAGGACGCGGTGCGGATCGACCCGGAGAGGGCTGCCAAAGAGGCGGAGAGGCTCCAGCTCCCCAGGGAGGCCTGGCTGGTCGCCTTCTGTGCCTGAAAGAACGAGGCGACGAGCGCCCGGGTGGCGCTGGAGCTGAGGAGGGCAGGCTGGCCGAAGGCCGTGGCCCTGACCGGCGGGTGGGACGCGCTGGCGGTGGCCGGGTTGCCCGTGGAGCCTCGGACCTCGTAGTCTTTCAGGCCGAAGCACGCGGGAGGCCCCATGATCGTCAAGCCGTCATTCCTGCCGGATCCCGAGGATGCCACTCGCGATCTCGGCTTCGGGGCCGTCGTGGCCCGGGAAAGCCGCAAGCGGCTGCTCAACCGGGACGGCAGCTTCAACGTCGTGCGTGAGGGACTGAGCTTCTTCCAGTCTCAAAGCCCCTATCTCTATCTGCTCACCACGACCTGGCCGCGCTTCCTGGGGATGGTGATCCTCTTCTTCGTGGTCACCAACACCCTCTTCGGGATGGCGTACTTCGCCTGTGGTCCCGGACAGATCGCAGGCTCCGCGGCGACCACTCTCCAGGGCCAGTTCCTGGAAGACTTCTTCTTCAGCGTCCAGACCTTCGCCACCATCGGCTATGGCGGCATGCATCCGGTGGGGCTGGCCGCGAACGTGCTCGTCACCTTGGAATCGCTGGTGGGCCTGCTGGGCTTTGCCTTGGCGACCGGCATCCTCTTCGCCCGGTTCTCGCAGCCGAGCACGAAAATCCTGTTCAGCCAGAACGCCATCATCGCTCCCTACCGGGGGATCACCGCCTTCGAGTTCCGCATCGCCAACGCGCGCAGCAACGAGCTGATCCAGATGGAAGCCCAGATCCTGCTCAGCCGGGTCCGGCTGGACGGCAGCGGCAACCGGGAGTTCCTGCCTCTGAAGCTGGAGCGCGACAAGGTCGCCTTCTTCCCCCTCTCCTGGACGATCGTCCATCCGATCGACGAGGAGAGCCCGCTCTGGGGATTCGGCCAGGACGACCTCGCCGCGTGGGACGCGGAGTTCCTGATCCTCCTGTCGGGAATCGACGAGACCTTCTCCCAGAGGGTCCACGCCCGCTCCTCCTACAAGCCCAACGAGGTCGTCTGCGGCGCCCGCTTCGCAAGCCTCTTCAACCCGCCCAGGCCGGACGGCGTCCTGTCGGTCGACGTCGGCCGTCTCGACACCATCGAGAAGCAGTTGCCGCCGGGAGAGTGAGGCTGGCCTTATGCTCAGCCCAGACATGATGTCCTGGATCGAGGAGCCGCCGGCCGCTTTCATCGATCAGGGGAGCACCAGAACGGGTCCGGCAGGAGTGGCTCTACTCCGCCTCCTAGAGGCCTCTATTCGGAACCCGGCTCGGGATCCGGCTCTTCGTCGGGGTCTTGGTCAGGGCCTCGCGGGAGCAGATCCAGCCCCATCCCCAGGTCCACGTCCCGGTCGAGCGTCGCCAGCACGCCCTTGTTCTCGCGCCAGTCGGGCTCCAGGCGGACGTTGAGGTCGAGGTAGACGCGGCGGCCCAGGTACTCCTCGAGGTCGACGCGGGCGGCGGTGCCGATCGCCTTGACCATCTGGCCCTGACGGCCGACCACGATCTTCTTCTGGCCGGGGCGGTCGACCAGGATCGAGGCGTAGATAAGGACCAGGTTCTTCTCCGGCTCCTCCTCCCAGCGCTCCAGGACCACGGCGGTCGAGAACGGGAGCTCCTCGGTGGTCAGCTCCAGCACCTTCTCACGGATGCGCTCGGCGACCAGGAACCGCTCCGGGTGGATGGTGAGCAGTTCCGGATCGAACATCGGCTCCCCCTCCGGGAGCAGGTTCCAGAGGATTTCCAACAGCCGGTCGCAGTTCTCGCCCGTGGCGGCGCTGATGGGCACGATCTCCTCGAAGAGGCCGGTCTTGGCGTAGTGGGCGATGCGCGGCAGGATCTCCGGCTTCTTGATGCGGTCCACCTTGTTGAGCAGGAGCACCCGCGGGCCCTCGGCCTTCGCCGCCAGGTCGAGCACGTAGGCGTCGCCGCCGCCGGTCTTCGCCGAGACGTCGACCAGCAGGCAGGTCACGTCGGCGTCGGTCATGGCGTCCAGGGCGTAGCGCACCATCTGCCGGTTGAGGCGATGGAGGGGCTTGTGGATGCCGGGGGTGTCGTAGAACACCATCTGGCCCCGCTCTCCCGAGAGGATGCCCACGATGCGGTGGCGGGTGGTCTGCGGCTTGTCGGAGACGATGGCCAGCTTCTCCTCCAGCAGACGGTTCAAAAGGGTCGATTTGCCGGCGTTGGGCCGGCCGACCAGCGCCACGGTTCCGGACTTCTTCGGCGCTTCGGGAATCATTGGCATTTCGGGAATCATTGGCGTTTCGGGCATCAGGCCTCGGCTTCCCCGGCTTCCTCGGCCGGCTCGATCCGCTCGACGCGGACGGTCTGGATACGGCGGTCGGCGACCGCCTCGACGATGAAACGGAGGCCGTGGCTCTCCACCGTCTCCCCCACCTGCGGCACGTAGCCCAGGACGCTGAAGATCAGGCCGGCTACGGTCTCGTACTCGGGGTCCTCGATCTCGACGCCGAACAGCTCGTCGAGCAGCTCGATGTGGGCGCGGCCGTCGAGCCGGTAGCCGTTCTCCAGCGGCTCGAGCTCCGCCGCCAGGGCCTCGTGCTCGTCCATGATCTCGCCCACGATCTCTTCCAGCAGGTCCTCTACCGTCACCAGGCCGGCCGTGCCGCCGTATTCGTCGACCACGATTGCCACCTGCTGAAAACGTGCCTGGAGCTCCTTGAGCAGCTCGTCGAGCGGCTTGGTCTCGGGGATGAAGAGCGGCGGCTTGAGCATCTCCCGGACATCCGGCGGCTCGGCGGCGCGGACGCCCCTCAGCACGTCGCGGATGTGGAGGATGCCGATGATGTGATCGACCGAGTCCTCGTAGATCGGGATGCGCGAGTGGCCGGACTCGATGAAGCGCTCGGCCAGGGATTCGATCGCCGACTCCACCGGCGCGCAGACCATGTCGATGCGCGGCGTCATGACGCTGCGCGCCAGGGTGTCGGCGAAGCCGACGATCCCCCACAGCCACTCCCCTTCCTTGGGCTCCAGGATGCCTTCGCGGGTGCCGACGTCGATGAAGGCCTCGATCTCCTCGTCGGAGGCTTCGCTCTCCTCGCCTTCCTCGTGGCGCTGGAAGGCGCCCGCGGGGACCAGCGGGGCGAGGACCGCCACCAGCGGCGAGAGCAGCCACAGCACGACGCGGTAGATGCGGGTCAGGGTGCGCAGCGCCCGCTCCGGGTCCTGCCCCACCAGCGCGCGGTTGAGCGCCTCGGTGACGGCCACCATCACCACGACGATACCGACCGACCAGAGGAAAGGATAGGCGCGGTTCCAGCGCTCCAGCAGCGTCGCCAGCACCATGGCGACGAGGATGGGCAAGGTCCGCGAGAGCAGCGAGAGGAGGTAGCGGAAGACGCCGAAACGGGCCGGCGCTTCCGAGAGGGCCAGCAGCGAGGCGCCGGCCTCCTCGGCCCAGTGGCGCAGCCGGATGGGGCCGCTGCGCTCGAGCAGGGCGGAGAGCGTCGCCGTCAGCACCGCCAGAGGAGCGAGCAGCAACAGTGCCCAGATCAGCGCGCTCTGCGAGAAGAACGGGTCAGCCATCGCTTTCCTTGGGGATCAACCCCTTGGGGATCCAGGTCCGCCGCAGCCGCCGCTCGAGCCGTTCCATCGCGCCGTCGTCGGTCTCGTGGTCGTGGCCCAGGCAGTGCAGGATGCCGTGCAGCAGCAGCACCTTGAGCTCCCGGTCCACGCCGTGCCCGGCCTCCGCGGCCTGGCGGCGCGCCGTGGGCACCGAGATCAGGATGTCCCCCAGGTGGCCGTCCTCGCCGGGGAACGAGAGCACGTCGGTCGCCTTGTCCTTGCCGCGGAACTGGCGGTTGGTGCGCCGCATGTCGCGGTCGCCCACGAAGCGCACGCCCAGGCTCCCGGCCTCCGGCGCCAGGGCCGCCACGAGGCCGGTGAGCCAGGGGCGCAGGCGGCGCGTGCCGGACTCCGGGTAGTGGTTGGGGTTCAAGAGGACGATTTCGCAGCCGCCCGGCTCTCCCCCCGTCCTCTCCCGGGTCTCGCTACGACGTTTCGCGGGATCTTTCACGATCGCTTTTTCATGGTCAATTCATGGTCGATTCATAGTCGATTCATGGCCGATTTCTTGACGTCAGGAAGCCTGACGGATGGCTCTCTTCTCCCGTTTCGGTCCGGCGTTGAAATCGAAGCCCGGATAGTCGATCCGCTGGTGGAAGATGTTGGACAGCACCCGGTGGAACGACTCCGCGACGGTGCGCAGGTCCGAGAGGGTCAGGTCGGTGTGGTCGAGCTGGCCGTCCTGCAGGCAGTCGTCGAGGATCGTCCGGATCAGCCCGCGGATCTTGAGCGGCGTGGGCTCGACCAGGGTGCGGCTCGCCGCCTCGATGGCATCGGCAATCATCAGCACCCCCATGACCTTGTTCTGGGGCTTGGGGCCGGGATAGCGGTACTTCTCCTCGGTCACGTCGCCGGAGTCCGGTCCCCGCTGCTCCAGGGCGCGGCTGTAGAAGTACTTGATCAGGCGCGTGCCGTGGTGCTGCTGGATGGCGTCCTTGATCACCTGCGGCAGGTTGTGCTCGCGCGCCAGTTCGACCCCCTCCTTGACGTGGTTGATGAGGATCAACGCGCTCATCGAAGGCAGGAGCTTGTCATGGCGGTTGTGGCCGGGGCGCTGGTTCTCGATGAAGTAGTCGGGGCGCAGCACCTTGCCGACGTCGTGGTAGAGCCCCGCCGCGTAGGCGAGCACGGGGTCGGCGCCGATCGCCTCGCACCCCTCCTTGGCCAGGTTGGCCACCATCAGGGAGTGCTGGAAGGTGCCCGGGGCCTCGAAGGCCAGGCGGCGCAGCAGCGGCAGGTTGGTGTTGGAGAGCTCCACCAGCTTGATGTCGGTGATCAGGCCCAGCATCCACTCCAGGATGGGCAGCGCGAAGCTCGCCGCGGCGGTGACGAGGAGGCCGCCGGCGATGGCGCAGATCAGGTCGAAGCCCACCTGCATGGGGCCGCGCTCGGCGGGCCCGAAGGCGGTGAGCACCAGCACCAGGATCACGTTCACGGCGCTCACCACCAGCCCGACGCGCGCCATCACCAGGCGGTGGCGGAACTGCGTGCGCTCCAGGGTGTAGATCGCCGCCAGAGAGCCGGCGAGGCCGTAGAAGACGACCCAAACTCCGTCGCCATCCACCACCAGCCGGGAGGCGAGGACGGAGAAGAGCACCGACAGCACCAGGGCGGCGTTGCGGCACAGCAGCAGGGCGGCCACCAGGGCCACCGCGGCAAAGGGGATGGCGCAGGCCCAGCTCCGGGCCGAGCTCAAGGGCACGGCCTCGAAGGCTCCCGACAGGGCGTTGGCCACCAGGAAGCAGAACTTCGCCCCCAGAAGCGAGCACAACAGCAGCAGCAGGCTCTCGGAGAACAGCCGCCCCCGGCTGTGGTCCGCCACCCGCTCGCCGTTCTGGCTGAGCCACACCACGGCGGCGACCAGCGACAGCAGGGCGAAGGTGGCGGCCAGCAGCGGCGGGAGCTGCCGCCGGAGCTGCCGCTCGCCGCGCATCTGGGCGAGGATGCGGGCATCGCCAGCGTCGATGAGGTCGCCCTTGCGGACGATCACCTGCCCCTTGCGGACCTGGTTGAACACCTGGCCGGCCCCCGCCGCCGCGGCGGCCTGGCGCACCAGCGTCTCGCTACGGTTCAGCAGCAGGTTGGGCGTCAGGTTCTCGAGCAGCAGGTCGACCAGCAGCCGGCGGTCTCCCGAGGTGTAGCCGCTCCAGCCGCGCACCTCGGACTCGAAGAAGTCGCGCGCCTCGCCGGGATAGCCGAGGTTCTCGAACAGAGCGAAGTGCACCCGCTCGTCGCCGCTCGCGAGGTTGCGCAGAGTGACGCCGTGGATCCGGTTCTCGAGCAGCAGGTCCTTGTTGGCCACCACCCCCCGGCGGAAGGCCTGGGTGAGGGCGCCGCGGACGCGGTCCTCGAGGTCGGGCGAGAAGCTCTTGCGGACCAGCAGGCCCGCCTGCTCCGGGGTGAGCTTGAGGCCGTTCGGCGCGGGCGGCTTCGCCACCAGCTCCTGGACGGCCGCCTCGCCCGACGGCGTCCCCCCCGCCAGGCGGGCGAGCAGGCGCCGGCCGCGGGAGAAGAGCTGCGCCATCTGGTCGTCGCGCTCGGGCGCCGCCCCGGGGTCAAGGTCGTAGACCGGCAGCACCGCCTCGCGGGCTTCCCGCTGCTTGATGCGGGTGGCGTCGTCGTCGTTGAGCAGCAGGTCGCGCGAAGCCGCGTAGTCGCGGTCGGCGATGGTCCCCGGCACCGCCCGGCGGGAGAACAGGAAGGCCCCCGGCGTCAGGCACCAGGTGCCGACGATCAGGAACAGACCCAGCCAGAGCAGGGGCATCTCGAGCGCGCGGTCCCAGCCGTCGCGGACGTGGCGGCGCTTCTTGATGCGGATCGTCCCGGTGACGGGGCGAATGTCGGTCACGGAGGTCGAGTCCCTGTCGCGGTCTCGAGCCATGGGGATCAACGCGCCGCGCGCGCCTCCGTCTCGCGTTGGCTCTTGCGCTGCTCGAAGGCGTCGTAGGCGGTGACGATCTTCTGCACCAGGGCGTGGCGCACCACGTCCCGCTGGTCGAAGTAGAAGAACTTGATCCCCTCGACGCCCGAGAGCACCTCCTGGGCCTCGCGCAGGCCCGACGTCCGGCCCTGGGGGAGGTCCACCTGGGTGACGTCGCCGTTGATCACGGCCTTGGAGTTGAAGCCGATGCGGGTCAGGAACATCTTCATCTGCTCGGGCGTGGTGTTCTGGGCCTCGTCGAGGATGATGAAGCTGTCGTTGAGGGTGCGCCCGCGCATGAAGGCGATGGGGGCGATCTCGATGATCCCCCGCTCCATCATCCGTCCCACCTTTTCGAAGCCGATGATGTCGTGCAGGGCGTCGTGAAGGGGGCGCAGATAGGGGTTCACCTTCTCCACCAGGTCGCCGGGGAGGAAGCCGAGCTTCTCGCCGGCCTCGACCGCGGGCCGGGCCAGGATGATGCGCCGCACCCGCTTCTCCAGCAGGGCGGCGGCGGCCATGGCCACGGCCAGGTAGGTCTTGCCGGTGCCGGCCGGACCGATCGAGATGACGATGTCGTGGTCGATCATCGACTGCACGTAGAGCTGCTGCTTGAAGCTGCGGGGCGCCACCAGCCGCCGCACCGAGGCCAGCATGCCCTCGGGCAGGAAGAAGTCGGTGAGCGAGGTGTCGGGCGCTTCGGCGATGATCCGGATGGCCGTCTGCACGTCGCCGGGCCGGAAGCGGTAGCCCTTCTCCGTGACGTTGTTCAGCTCCGAGAGCAGGCGCTCGACGGCGGCCACCCGCTCGGGATCGCCGTTGATGTGAATCTCGGTGCCGCGGGCGGTCAGGGTGACGTCGAAGGTGCGCTCGATGCGCCGCAGGTTCTCGTCCTGGGTGCCGAAGAGGGTATCGAGCCCCTCCTCAGCCAATGTGACTTGGGTCATCGTGATCCGTTTCTCGCTAGTGAAGCCGGGACGGTCCGCCGCTCGGCGGGACCGTCCCGGAGACGGCAAGTGTAGCAGAGACGGGGCCTCACTCCCTGGCGCCTCTGCTCGGGAGGAAGCTCAGGCAGCCGCGGCCCCGCCCGGGCATCAATGCCTGGGCCCCTTCAGGAGGCTTCTTTCGACGAGATCAGAACGTGGCCGTGTCGGCGGCGAGGTCGCGCTGGTTGACGTTGTCAGTGGCCAGCAGGTGGACCCAGTAGAAAGTTCCGCTGCCGCCGTAGGTGTGGTTGATCGTGGGGCTCGTGGTGGTGACGATCGCGGTGCCGTCACCGAAGTCCCACTGGTACTTCGTCACGGTGCCGTTGTCGGTGGTGCCACTGGCGTTGAACGAGCACGTGCGCGTGCCGCTGTTGCACGAGCGGGTGAAGCTCGCGACCGGCGGTGAGATCGTCTGCTGGGACTTGAAGAGCGGGTAGCTCCCCAGACGGCTGCGCGCCATCAGAGCGTTCCTGTGATTGGTGTCGCCGGTAGCGTAGGAACCGAGGTACAGAGCGGTGTCGTCGGAGAAGTAAGGGATCCGCTTGCATACCGCGGCCGTCCCGGCGGCTCCGCCCGCGTTAAAGCAACCCATGGCGGTGTTCTTGTCCACCGCGCTCAGGTAGTAGGCGTCCGCGTACGCGGCCATGAGGGTGCCGATAGAGGATGGATAGGGGGTATCGTGCCACATGCCCCAGTTGTGCCCCATCTCGTGCGCCAGCGTGAAGTCTCCAAAGCCGCAGCCCTCACGCTGTGCCGAGTACGTCCTGATCCCGAAATTCACGCCCAGCAGGCCGACCTCCCCGGACGTGGTGTCGTAGATCCCACTGGGGTTGAGCACCGGCATATTCGCGACGCCGCAGGGGGGGCCGGAGAGCGTCGTGCCAGTCCAGAAGAACGGAACGAACATCGTCACGAAGTCCGCACCGTAAGCGTCCCGCAGGGTGTTGACCTCGGAGGTCTGCGCGTTCAGCAGGTCCAGGCCGCCCTGGGGTCCCTGAAGCGACGGCTGCGTGTCCACGATGGGTCCTACGTGGACCAGGTTGTAATAGGCGTTGACCAGGCTATTGACGAAGATGGTGTTGGCTTGGGCGATCGTGTCCTCGACATGGTCCACGAGGCCGATCTCGGCGGCCGGCGAGACGAAGTACGCCCGCGGGTAGAGGGCCATTACGTCGATCCGGGTCAACGTCTTCTCGCCGAGCGTCGGCGGTGAGTCCCCGGAAGCCGGTCGGCCCGGCCGGTCCCCCTTCGACGGGATGGCACGTGCGCCGGCCCGCACGTGGAGGCCGCAGTTCGCGCCGCCCGTGAGCTCGTCCGACTGCCGGACCAGGCGCTGAGGGCCATCGAGCCCGCCGGTGATCTGATAACGCTCGCCTTCGAAGTGGAGAACGCCGGTGATCCGGTCCCCGTGATAGCCGAGGTACGCGTAGCCGTCTCCCTGGTCCGTGGCGCCTGCAAGGCGGAGCGTCCCCGTCCAGCTCTTCCACTCGGGCCCGTAGTCAGTGAAGCTCGATCGCACGGCCTCCAGGGAGAGGCCGGAGGGTAGGTCGATTCGGACCACTTCCGGGTCGGCTGCGACGGTTTCCGGATCGACGGTGATGTCGAACTCCTCGATAGCGCCCTCGACCGCCTGCCATCCTGCGGCCGGTGGCCGCGACCTTTTTTCGTCTTGCACATGGAACAGCGCGGGGCCGTCAGTGCCGCCACGACGCGGCAAGGCACGGGACGAGTCGCCATGGGCTGCGAAGGCCGTCAAGGTGGCCGCGAAGGTCGCGACGAGAATTCGGTTTCTACTCATGCTTGATAACTCCTCTTGCACAGACTGTGGGCGCTCCCTGAGACCTGCCGGTACACCCGAGAAGGTGGAGCTCCCAGAGCCAGGAGTATATCAGAATAATTTCAATGAAGAAAATTCATGCTCGGGGCTGGCCCCGGGCCAGCCCCGAGCCTTCATGTCCGGGCGGAGCCGCCCCTACTTCTTCCCGTACTCGTAGAACCCCCGCCCGCTCTTCTTGCCCAGGCGGCCGGCGAGCACCATCTGCTTGAGCAGCGGCGGCGGCGCGAAGCGCTTCTCGCGGTACTCCTCGAACATGATGTTGGCGATGTAGTACGTGGTGTCGAGGCCCACGAAGTCGAGCAGGGTGAACGGCCCCATGGGATAGCCGCAGCCGAGCTGCATCCCCTTGTCGATGTCCTCGACGCTGCCCACCCCCTCCTCCAGGGCGCGGATGGCGTCCAGCAGGTAGGGCACCAGCAGCCGGTTGACCACGAAGCCCGAGTTGTCGCGGCAGGCGATGGGCTCCTTGCCGAGCGCGCGGGCGAGCTCGAAGGCGCGCTCGAAGGTGGCGTCCGAGGTGAGGATGGTGCGCACCACCTCCACCAGCTTCATCACCGGCACCGGGTTGAAGAAGTGGAGGCCGACGAACTTCTCCGGCCGCCGGGTGAACATGGCGATCTGGGTGATGGTGAGCGACGAGGTGTTGCTGGCGAAGATCGCGTCCTCCTTCACCACCTCGTCGAGGGCGCTGAAGGTCTTGCGCTTCTCGTCGAGGTTCTCGACGATCGCCTCGACCACCACGTCGCAGTCGGCGAACGCCGCGAGATCCACCGTGCCGGAGAGGCGGGCCACCGCCTCGTCGCGCAACGCGGCGTCGAGCTTGCCCCTCTCCACCGCCTTGCCCAGGGAGCCGCGGATCTTGTCCAGCCCCTTCTCCACCAGCTCGCTGGTCACCTCGCGCACCACCGTGTCGTAGCCGGCGCGCGCCGCGATCTCGGCGATCCCCGAGCCCATGAGCCCGGAGCCGAGGACTCCCACCTTCTGGATCTTCTTCATGCCATCCCTCCTATCTGGAATGTGTCTGGAAATCTGCCGTTTCTACGATCTCCCGCCCTTCCCCCTGCCGTTCGAAGACGAGCCGCAGAGCCCCCGGCACGCCGAACGCCAGCCGCTCGGCCCACTCCACGACCTTGATCCCGGGACCGGCCAGCAGCTCCTCGAGCCCCAGGGCGGCGGTCTCCTCCGGGCTCAGGCGGTAGAGGTCGACGTGGATGAACCCGCCCGCATGCTCTCGGATCAGGGTGTACGTCGGCGACTGCACCTCGCGGGGATCGATCCCCAATCCTTCGCCGATCCCCCGCGCCAGGACGGTCTTGCCGCTCCCCAGCTCGCCCGAGAGGAGCAGCACGCCATCCGGGGCCAGCTCCCGGACCAACTCGCGGCCCAGGGCCCGGGTCTCCTCTTCGGTGCGGGTCCGCCAGCGCCTCAAGGCCGGCGTCTTCCCACCGGCCACAGGCCGTGGCCCCTCTCCGGGCCGTGATCGTGCCCGTCCTCCTCCTCGTCGTCGTCCCCCGTCCTCTTCAGCGCGGTGACGGCGGCCGGCAGGATCTCGATCAGGTCGCCCGCCGCCAGGGCCATCTCCCCCAGCCGCCCGGCGGCGAGGTCGCCGGCCAGGCCGTGCAGGTAGACGGCCAGCACCGTGGCGTCCAGGGCGTCGAGCCCCTGGGCCAGCAGGCCGGCGATGAGGCCGGTCAGCACGTCGCCGCTGCCGCCCGTCGCCATCCCCGGATTGCCGGTGGGATTGACGAACACCGCCGTGCCGGAGGCTACCAGCGACAGGTGTCCCTTGAGCACCACGATGGCGCCGGTCTCCTCGGCCGCCCCGCGCGCCGCCGCCACCCGGTCCTCCTGGATCGTGGCCGTCGAGATGCCGAGCAGGCGCCCCAGCTCGCCGGGGTGCGGCGTCAGGATCGTCTCCGCCCGGCGGGCGGCCAGCTCCCCGGCGCGGCCGGCGAAGGCGTTGATGCCGTCGGCGTCGAGCACCAGCGGCAGCGGACAATCGAGGACGATCCGGCGGATGGCCGCCGCCGTCGCGGGGTCCTGCCCCAGGCCCGGGCCGAGGGCGAGCACGGTCTTGCCCTCGGCGGCCTCGAGCACGACGTCGACGGCTTCGTCGGCGATCTGGCCCGAGGCGCCGGCCGGCAGCCCCAGCGTCATGGACTCGACGGAGCCCAGGTCCACCGTCTGCAGCACCGGCTCCGGCACCGCCGCCGTCACCAGACCGGAACCGGCGCGCACGGCGGCGCGGGCGGCCAGGATGGCGGCGCCCGCCTTGCCCGGCGAGCCGGCGACGATCAGCACGTGCCCGTAGTCCCCCTTGTGGGTGCCGGCCTCGCGCACCGGCAGCAGGTCCGCCAGCTCCTCGCCCATCAGCAGGTGGAGGTCTCCCGCCTCCTCCTCGACGTCCTCGACCAGCCGCGTCGGGATGCCGAGGTCCGTCACCACCATCTCACCCACGGCGTCCGCCGCCGGCGGGAAGACGTGGGGCAGCTTGGGGGCCGCGAAGGTGACCGTGAGGTCCGCCTCGACGTGAGGGCCGATGAGCTGCGACTGGCTGCCCGAGAGGCCGCTCGGCAGGTCGACCGCCACGCAGGGCGCCGGCAGGGCGTTGATGGCGTCCACCACCAGGGCGAAGAGGCCGTCCAGCGGCCGGTCGAGGCCGGTGCCGAAGAGGGCGTCGACCACCAGGTCGCACTCCGCCGCGGCGTCGAACGCGGCGTCCATCACGTCGGCCGACGCGATCTCCATGATCGGCAGCTCGGCCTTGCGGCAGATCCCGAGCTGCACCGCGGCGTCGGCCGAGAGGTCGCGGCCGCCGGTGATGACGAAGATCCGCACCTCCCAGCCGCGCACCGAGAGATGACGGGCGACGGCCAGGCCGTCGCCGCCGTTGTTCCCCGGTCCGCAGAAGACCGCCACCGACTCCGCCTCGCCGAACGCCTTGCCCAGCGCCTCGACGACGCCGATGGCGGCGTTCTCCATCAGCACGAGGCTGGGAATTCCGATCTCCTCAATGGCGGCGCGGTCCACCTCTCGCATCGCTTCCGCGGTCAGGATCCTCATGCGGTACCCCCTGCCATTTTAGTTTTTGGATTGTAAAGAAGATCCAGAGTGCGAAGCAGATCGCGCGTCCGGGGACAGCCGAGATCCGAGACGGCCATGCGCGCGGCCAGACGGCGGAGGTCCTCGGGCGTGTCGACGTCCGAGGCCTCGGGCAGCAGCTCGACGGCGAGGCCCAGCTCGCGGCAGCGCTCGAGGGTCGCGGCGAGCACCCGCTCGGTGCTCCAGGCGACGTCCTCGAACAGGCGCCGGGCCACGGCTCCAGCCCTGAGGGCTATCAGACCAGCCCTGAGGGCTATCAGATAGTAGCCGCCATCCTCGGCGGGCCCGAGCACCACGTCGGCGCCGGCCTCCACCTTCTCGAAGGCGAGGTGCACCGTTTCGAGCGGCAGGGTCGGGTGGTCGCTGCCGAGGGCCGCCACGGCCCCGGCCTGCTCCGCCGCCTCGGCGAGGGCCCGGTACAGCCGCTCGCCCAGGTCGTCTCCCCGCTGGCGCACGCCCGGCACCGGTCCGGCCGGCACCTCCTCCTCCGGATCGAGGGCCCAGGCCAGGCGCAGCTCGAAGTCCCCCTGCCGCAGCCGGCCCAGCAGATCCTCCAGGAACGCGGCGTGCAGCCCGGCCGCCTGCGCGGCGGTGAGGTCGCCGATCAGCCGGGTCTTCACCCGGCCTTCCCGGGCCGGCTTGGTGAACAGGAGGAGGCGGCGGGAGGCAGACATGGCGGGCGGGATTGTATCCGCCCAGGGGCGCGGATGAAAATTCGTGTGGAACGAATCTTGAAAAGGAATTGATCGCGTCACCTTGTCAATGTGACAATCGGGTGACGTCGAGTCTGCGAGATTCGGCTACAATCGGCAGGCATTCGAGGCCGCGTGAGACCGATCGATCTTTGGAAGGAGCGAGTGGCATGAACAAGTGGGAGTACAAGATCATCAACATCCGCAGCGAAAACTACCGCCTCGATCCGAACGCCATAACTCAGTTGAACCCGCTGGGAGAGGAGGGCTGGGAGCTGGTTTCAATCACCTCCGTCAACTTCAAGACCGGCGCCACGGACAACATCGCCATGGTGTTCAAGAGGCCCCTCGCGCCTACCTCTTGAGCTTCTTCCTGCCGCGCCGGCCGCCACGGCGGCGGACGGCGACCGCGAAACCGGCGGCGCCGGCGGCCAGCGCCAGCAGCCAGTATTTCCTTTTCGGCACGATGCCCACCTCGGTCTCCACCGCCGTGCGCACCTGAGCCAGCCGCATCTCCGCCTCCCGGCGGCTCTCCTCCAGGCGGCGCTCGACCTCCAGCCGCGCCTCTTCCAGGCGGGTCCCTCCCTTGCGATCACTCATGGCAGCTCCCTCCCGAGCGACTCCCCGCTCGCGGCGGCGGCAGGCTCGACGTCCAGCGTCTTGGGCTGGGCGAGCAGACCGTTCTGCCACCAGTCCAGGTGATTGTCCACCCGCCGCCGGACGGTCTCGACGGGGCTCTCGACCTCCTTCAACCGGGTGAGGCCCAAGCGGACCAGGATGCCTGCCACCAGCGTGAACAGCGCCAGCACGATCAGCGAGGCGGCCCACCACGGCAGCCAGATGTGGAGCAGCGCGACCAGCGCGAACAGCAGGAGGCCGGCGATCCAGAACCCCAGGATGAGGGCGGCGCCGAAGAACGCCAGGGCCAGGCCCAGGTGGTGGCCGGTGCGCTTGAAGTCGTCCTGCAGCGTGTCCAGCTCGGCGCGCCAGACCTCCAGCAGCGATTCACCCAGCGAGCGAACGAGATCGATCCATCCTGCCATCCCACCCCCCGTTCCAGTCCATCCGTTTCAACGGCCGATCTTCACTCCGCGGCTCACGAAAGAAGCCTGAGCGGCGACGTCGTCGCGCACGCCCACCGCCACCCTCTGCTCCCCCTTGCGCATCAGCAGGGTCACCTCGTAGACGAAATGCTTGCTGGCCGCCGTGGTCACGTCCGCCTTGGCGACGCTGATCGGCACCGGCGTCTGCTGCACGTCCGAGGTGCCGCCGTCGGCGTCCATGGCGGCGATGAACAGCCGCACCTTGGCGTCCTCCGACTTCTCCCGCGGCACCAGGACCAGCTTGCCGATGGGGATGCGCACCATCACCGGCACGAGGTAGTAGCCGTCCTCCCGCGGCCGCGCCTGGCCGAACTCGATCGACACGCCGAGCGGGTTCTCCTCGAACGGGAAGTTGAGGGCGGCCAGGGTGCCGTCGGTCATCCGGGCGTCGGTGCTCTTGTCGCGGTAGCCCTCGCGGTGGCGCACCAGCAGGTCCTTGCGGTTCTTTACCTTGACCTCGACCTTGTAATAGCGGCCGTCGCCGTAGTGGGACGGCGTGTAGCCCAGCGAGTAGTAGGTGTTGAAGTCGTTGGCGATCCGGTTGAGCTGCGGCGTCACGACGTTGGTGTTGATGATCGCCACCCCGCCCGTCTTCTCCGCCATGACCTGGAGCGGGGTCTGGAGGTTGGAGAAGCGCACCGAGTCGACGATCTGCGTCAGGCCCGGCGCCGTGGGGCCCGGACCCTGGTTCTCGGCCGTGGTCGACTCGTAGACCCGCAGGCCGGCGGCGTCGATGGTGTAGAAGGTGACGCGGTTGGCGTTGGCCTGCGCCGTCAGCTCCGTGAACCGGCGGGAAGCGTCGAACTCGAAGGTCTGGGTCAGGCTGGTGCTCTGGTCGCTGTACTTGTTCTGCACGGCGTAGAACACGTCCTGGCCGGAAACCATCTGCAGGCCGTCGCTCACGTACAACACCGCCTTGCGCCCCGGCATGCCGGCCAGGGCGTCGACCATCTTCTTGAGGGCGGTCACCGAGAACGACAGGTCGTTGAAGGTGGACTGGGCGTAGCTGCGGGCGTAGCTCTCCGCCTCGGCCACCGAACGCGAGTCCTGAATCCTCTGCAGGACGTCGCGGCGCTCCGAGTCGGCGTGGACGCCCTGGGCCGAGATCTTCTCCAGCTCGAGCATCGCCGCGGCGATCAGCCCCGAGTCGCTGGTGAACGTGCGGCGGATGTGCAGCTCGCGGTCGTAGGTGACCAGCATAAGCTGATCGTCCTTCTTCAGCTCGCGGCCGATGAAGGCCCGCAGCTCGCGCATCACGCGGTTGCGGTTGAACGGCCGGAGATTGAAGTTGTCGATGTAGATGATCAGGCGCAGCCGCTGGTCCGCCGGCGTCGGCTCGGCCTCGGGCTCCGGCGAGGCGGCGGCCGGAGCCGGGTCCGGAGCGGCGGCGGCCGCGGGAGCGGCGTCGGCCGTCTCGGCGGGGGGCACCACGCGCCGCCCTTCCTTCTCGGCATAGAAGTTGGTGATCTCCACCGGCCGGCCGTTTTCGAAGAGCTGGAAATCGCCCTTGCCGAGCCCGGTGACGGGCTTGCCCTGCTTGTCGGTCACGTAGACGTCGACGTTGGTGACCGTCACGTTCACCGTATCCGCGAACGGCTCCTGCTGATTCGCCTCGGAGGGCGGGGGCGGCGGGAGCGGATCGCCCGGCTTGCGCATCTGCGCGGCGGCCAGGCCCGCGACGGCCCCAATCGACAGGAGGAGCATCAAGCCTGCGATGAAAAAGCGATGCACTGACTTCATAGTCTCGATCTCTTCTTTCTGGACTCCGTCCAACGCCGCGATTATACGGGATGGACCACGGGATGGACCGCGGATCGACCTCAAGCCCCTCTCCTCATGGGAGAGGGGCTGGCTGGGGCGAGGTCACTTCGCGGGCGGCACGACGTCCACCTGCGCGGTGAGGATCTTGCCGCTCTGCGGATCGAAGACCGCGAGCGTCAGGTGGTGCGGCAGGCGACGCATCCGGATCTTCGTCTCGTACTTGACCGAGCTGCCCGCCGGCGGCTGGGTCGGCGAGCTCAGGGTCAGCGGCACGATGGGCACCGGCGCCCGGTTCCCCGCCGAGTCCATGGCGCCCACCCGCAGCTCCAGCTCGGCCGTGTACTTGCCGTCGAGAGGCACGAAGGTGACTGCGTCCACGGGGATGGCGAGGGCGATCGGCACGTCCATCTCCCGCCGGCCCGCCGGCACCGGCGTGCCGACCTGGACGGCCATCGGAGCCGAGTCGGGAGCGCCGCCGAACAGCATGGCGCTCTCCACCAGCATCGAGGTCTCGGCCTTGCGCGAGAGGTCCAGGAAGTCCTCGCGCGAGCGCACCTTGAGCCCCGGGCGCACCACCTCGACGTCCACCCGGTGGCGCTTGTCGTTGCCCTGCCAGGACGGGGTGAAGCCGAGCCAGTAGTACGACCGGGTGTCCGACTCGACGGTCGGCAGGAGCTGGGCGCTCCGGGAGTTGAGCAGCGCCTTGCCCCCCGTCTGCGTGGCGACGAACATCAGCGAGGCCTGGTGCTCCTGCTCGCGGATGTTGATGCCGGTCGCCGACGGGCTGGCGAGGGCGGCGTCGGTGACGCCGCTCTCGACGCCCGGCACGTCGACCGGGTAGAGCGTGTAGCCGAGCCGGTTGGCGGTGTCCACCAGCGGCCGGAAGATCTGGTCGCCGCGCGGGATGTCGCGGTCGAGGATCGGCCGGTTCGGGTTGTTCACCACGTAGTCGACGGGCGAGAAGGGCCAGCCGCCCGAGAGCAGCAGCATGACCTTGCGGCCCGGCGGCGAGGCGAAGCCGCGCAGCGTGCTGGCGGCCGCCGCGACCGCGCGCTCGGTCTGGGCGGCGAGCCGGTCGGCGAACTCCATCTCCTCGATGTCGAGGCGCTGGGCGAAGGCCTGGCGGGGGGTGGGCTCGAAGGCCTGGCCGGTCAGGCGCCGCGACGAATCGAAGCTCCTCACCTCGGCCAGGCGGGTGATGCCCAGGGCCCGCTGGCCGATCGCCTGCTCGAGGGCCTGGCCCAACTGCCGCTGGGAGCTCGTCCAGCTCGTGAGCATCTCGACCCGGCCGCCGTCGTAGGTCACGATGGCCATGCGGTCCTCGGGGCCGATCCGCGAGAGCTGGTCCTTCAGGCCGCGCAGCACCTCGTCCCGGCGCGGACCCATCGAGAAGAAGTTGTCGATGAACACGAGGTAGCTGGTGCCCACGGGAGTCCCCGGGGCCAGGCTCGGCAGGCCGCGCACCGCCGGCTCCGCGCCGCCCTCGCCGCCCTCGGCCAGCGCGATCGCCTGGCCGCCGCGCACCTCGTTGAAATACTCGATGGGAACGACCTTGCCGTCCACCTTGAGGCGGAAATCGCCCGGCTTGAGGTCCGCCACCCGGTTGCCCTGCCGGTCGGTGACCACCGCCTCGACGTTGACCACCCGCACCTCGATCTGCTCGCCGAAGACGCTCGGCGGCGCCTGCGCGGGCTGCTGCGCGCCCACCGGCGAAAGCGCGCCGAGCAGGGCCGCGACCGCGAGCCAGCTTGAACGGAATATTTTCATAAAGGGTCTCCAGAGACTCTGGTAAAGGACGGCGCACGGGGGCCATCCTGAATTCTCAAAGACGAGAACACCTGGAAGGCGCTCTTCATTCTCCGGGCCCTCTTCTCCCCGACCGAAGACCCTCACCCTACCCTCTCCCGACCCCTCCCTCCCGCCCTCACCGGGAGAGGGAAAAAACACAATTCGTCTTTCTCCCTCCTCTCCCGGTGAGGGCGGGAGGGAGGGGTCGGGAGAGGAGGGCCGGGGTGGTGAGGGCTCCTGCGGGGGCTACGGCTTCACCTCCAGGTCCGCCCAGGCCCGCCCGCCGCCCGTCGCGTCCTCGACGGAGAAGACCAGCCGCTGCTGCCCGCGGCGCAGCTTGAGAGTCGTCTCATAGCGCGCGTAGACGCCCGGACCCGGCGGCTGCGACAGGGCCAGGCGGAGCGGCACGCTCTGCATGGGCGTGCGGCCGCCGAACTTGTCCAGCGAGCCCATGGAGAGGATCGCCTGCACCTCGTACCCCTCCTCCGCCGGCAGGGGCGTCATCGCTCCGGCCGGGATCTCGAGCGTCACCGGCAGCTCGACGAGCCACAGGCCGGCCCGCCGCGCCTCGCCGGTATGGACCCGGATACTGCTCTCCACGTCCCCGCCGCCGAACAGCAGCAGGCTCTCCGTCGCGAGCGCCGCCCGCGTCTCGCGCGACAGATCGGAAAAGCCGCCGCGCGCCCGCGCCTTGACCCCGGGACGCTTCACCTTGACCTCGATCTCATGCCTCTGGCCGTCCGCCCGCCACTCGGGGGTGAAGCCAAGCCAGTAGTAGGTCCGGGTATCCGCCTCCACCCGCTCGAAAGCCGTCAGCCGGGCGGAGTTCAGCACCACCTTGCCGCCCGTCTCGTCGGCCAGGAAGCCCATGGCCTGGTGCACGCCCCGCTCCCAATCCGACGTGATGAAGCCGGCTCCCGAGGGCTGGGTGGACCGCGCGTCCGCCCACGTGGACTCCGCGTCGATCCCCTGCACGTCCACCGGGTAGATGGTATAGCCGAGGAGGTTGGCGGTGTCCGTGACCGGCTCGAAGAGCTCCTCCGGACGCGGCGTATAGAAGGCGCTGGGCACCGTCCTCAGGGGATCGCTCAGGAGCGCGTGCGGATTGATCACCGGCCAGCCGCCGGAGAGCAGCAGGAGCACCTTGCGCCCGTCGGGCACCGTGAGGCCCCGCATGGCCGCCGACGCCGCCGCGGTCGCGCTCTCCACCTCGGGATAGAGGCCGAAGGGAGCGCCGGCGTCCTGGATGACGTCGCTGCCGAACCCCTCGGTCCGCCGCCGCGCCAGGCGCTCGATGCCCTGGGCCGGGCGCTTCTCGGCCTGCAGAAGCGTCTTGCGCAGAACGCCGGCGTCCCCCGTCCAGTCGCTGAGGAGGTCGATCCTGCGGCCGTTGAACGCCACCAGCGCCATGCGGTCCGCGGCCCCGAGCCGCAGGTCGTTGGACAGCCGCCGCAGCACCACGTCCCGCTGGGCGCCGACCGCGAACGACTCGTCGATGAAGACGAGGTAGCTCGTCCCCACCTTGCCGCCGGGAGCCGTCGAGGCCGCGGGCTCCGGAGCGCCCGTCCCGGCCGGAAGGGTGGCCGTCTCCCCTTCCACCACCTCCGTGAAGTAGTCGATCGGCACCTCCCGGCCATCCACGAAGAGCTGGAAATCCTTCGCCGAAAGGCTCTGGATCCGGTTCCCCCGGCGGTCGGTGACCACGGCCTCGACGTTGACCGCGCGGACGTCGATCGACTCGCCGAACGAGCTCGGCGGCTTCTGCTGATCCAGACGCTGATCCACGGACGCGGCCATCACCGGAGCCGCGAGCGCCAGGGCAAGACCTGTGAAACGGAAGAGCTTCATCGAGATCCTCCTTCTTCTTAGAGTAGCTCCAGCTTGGAACCACCTACTTAGCAAGTCGAATGCCGGGGGGTGCAAGGGGAGGCAGGAGGAGGAATCGTCCAGAAAAGAGGACGGGAGTGGAGCCAAAAGGGCGGGGCCGGCGAGCCCGGGCATGAATGCCCGGGCGGGGCCGGGAGAGGGAACTTGTCTTCCCTCTCCCGGATCGAACCTTACTGCAGTTGCTGCCGCTTCTTCATCACCGCGAGAGCCAGAGCCGCCAGAACCAGGCCCATCAGCATCAGGCCCAGAGACGACAGGGTCGGAATCTCGCTCGGCGCCGTCGGCCCGCCAGCCACCTGGACGTTGGTGGGATTCCCGGTGCCGATCGCGGCCGGATCGTCGGTCTGCGCCGTCGACTCGTTGCTGCCGTTGCCGTCGGCGTCGAAGGAGATCGTGCCCTGGTTCGACACGGTCGCGCCCGCGGCGCTGGGCAGGATGGTGGCGTTGATGGTGATCGTCACCGTGCCGCCGGCCGGGATGGCGCCGTTCCAGGTGACGGTGTTCGCTGCCGTGGCGGCCGTGCCGCTCGAGGCCGAGGCGGAGACCAGGGTCAGGGTAGCCGGCAGGACGTCCGTGAATTCGTTACCCGGATTGTCGCCCTGCGCTGCCGTGCCGCTGTTGGTGAGCGTGATGGTGTAGGTGAGAGTGCCGCCTACCGTGTAGGGCCCGGCGCTCGCCGTCTTGGTGCCCGAAACCGACGCGGCCGGAACCGCGCTGATCGTGTCGGTATCCGTCGCGCTGTTGTTGCCCGGCGTGTCCGTGACCCCGGCCGGAGCCGTCACGGTCGCCGTGTTGACCAGCGTGCCCGTGGCCGAGACCGACACCGTGCAGCTCGCCGTGTAGGTCACGTTGCTACCCGTCGGCAGGTTGACCGTGTCGTTGATGTTGCCCGAGCCCGCCGCCGTGACCGAGCTGGGACCGGCGTTGGAAGCCACGATCGTGTAGGCATAGCTGAAGAGGGGACCGGCGGCAAGCGGCGTCACAATCCATCCAAGTTCCCCATCACGATGCCGTCGCCCGGCCGGACGTCAAGCCTGAGGCTGGCCTCCGCCCCGCCGCCGTCGTGCTTCGTATCGCAAAGAAGAGTGTCGCCGCGGAGAACGCAGGGATCGTCGCGTCCGTCGCCGTCGAAGTCGCCGAGCACGGGCAGGTCTCCCGCCTGGCCGAAGGCGATGGTGCGCTCCGGCGCACCGCCATTGTGGGCGACGTCGCAGGAGAAGACGCCATCGCGGAAGAGGCAGAGATCGTCGCGGCCGTCGCCATCCAGGTCGCCGAGGAGAGCGGTGCCGTTGGAGCCCCCGAAGCGGATCTCGAGCTCCGCCCTGCCGCCGTCGTGACCGGTGTCGCAAGCCAGGAGGTCGCCTCTGCGGACGCAGGCCTCGGCGCGGCCATCACCGTCGACATCTCCTAAGAGCGGCCGGTCGGAGATCTCGCCGAACTTGACGCGAGCGCGTGGCCCCCGGCCTCGGTGTTCCAGGTCGCAAAGGAAAGTGGTGCCGGAGTGAAAGCAGGGATCGGCCCTTCCATCGCCGTCGAAGTCCGCGAGGAAGAGCGCATCGAAAGACGCCGGCGCGTTGGGCTGGTCGATCTCGGGCATGCCGCCGGTCCGGCCGGTATCGCAGAGCAGGCGCCCTCCGCGGGTGAGGCAGGGCTCGTCGGCCGGGGAGGCGGAGAACCAGGCGACGCTCACGCCCGATTCGTCAACCCAACTCAGCGCGAATGTGCCGTCGTTGCCGAACGAGACTTGAGGCCCGCCTTCGCAGCGGTCTTCAAGGCTGGCGAAGAACTCCTTGCTCACGGGAGTGCCGTCGGCACGGAACAAGCGTGCCTCCACTCGATCGCAGAAGGTGCCGGGGAGCGAGCCCCAGACGATCAAGAAGTTACCGAACCGGTCGGCGGCCACGCGCGGATCCCCAAAGAGCGCGTCCCGCGGCGCGTGGGCCGGGCGCATCCGTCCCAGAGGGGTGCCGTCTGGAGCGAATCGCTGGTAAGCCACGTAGTTGCTGTCGCCGGGAGGGTGAATCAGGCCCGCGAAAATGCGGTTGCCGTTTTGCAGCACAGCGACCGCCGGTATATTAGGATCGGTGAAACCGACAAAGAAGAGAGGCGGCAGCGACCCGCCGTAGGCGTTGAAGGATCGGGCTCTCGTGGGAGTATGGCCCCATGTCATGGTCATATCGCCGGTCGCGTTGCCACCCAGCGATCCAAACGAGAGGCTAGCCTGCAATGGGTTGGGATTGATCCGGCGGGGTCGGCTGATGAGCTCGCCCAGAGGCGAAAGGCGAGCGAACATTCTATATTGGCGCGGGCGACGGGAAGGGTCGCTTTCCTCCAGCCAAACCGTGGCGAAGGTGTTGTCGGTAAGCGCGATCAAGCCTTCACCACAGCCGCTGTTAGGAGCGAACTCCACCTCGTCGGCGAGAGGTTGACCGTTGCTGCCAAAGGCGACCGCGCTACACCCAAAAGAGTCGCTGTCGTCATGGTTCCGGCTGAAGGTGAGGAGAAATCCGCCATCGGTCCGAGGAGCCACGAGCGGGTTGAATAGACCCGCGATCCCATGGGCGAGCATCATCACTTCGTCCGAAGGATGGTGAAGGCTGAAGCGGCGGCCCACAATCCACATGGGGGACTCGTCAACGGACAGTTCGTTTTCCCATACGACGAGGAGGTCGCCGTTGGCGAGCACGGCCTGGCTCTGGAAACCGTTCTCATTGAGGGCAGGAGGATTGGCGAGAAAGGGGGCCCCGATCGGGCTCTGAGCCCTGATTTCCTGCGTCAGCAGGAGCCCTCCAAGCCACAAGAACGTAAGGCCTGCGGTAAAGAACCGCCTACGTGTCATCAGTGGCCCCCACTCGGGTTGCCATCCCGGTCATACTCCTGTTCGCGTTCGCCTTGATAATGACCGGCTGCGTCAAACGCACGCCAGCGGATTTTGAAGCGGCCATCGCGGTGGACCTCAAGCCGGCTCAGGCGGTCTTGCTCCCAGTTGCCGCTGTCCACGCGTCTCTCCGGTCCGCGCGACCGGCCGTCACTGCCGAAGGTCCGATAGTAGACGCCGCCCTGCTTGCCGGGGTCTGCGGTTTGCTCCGCTTCTACGCTGGCTGATGTGAGCTCACCGGATGGGTCGCCCGACGGTTCCTCGGTCCAGGCAACGACGAAACCGCCGTCGCCAACCATCTGAACCTGAGGCATGAACTGGTTGCCTTGCTGGTCGGTCGAAACCAGGAATTCCGGTCCGGTTGATTGCCCGGAGCTGTCGAGCACCTTGCCGTAGATATCCCCCGCGAGTTCCTCGTCTTCACTGTAGCTGGTCCAAACCGCGACCGTGTTCCCGCTATCATCACCGGAAACCCACGGCTCGGCCTGTTGGCCGTCTGTGGTGTCGTTGAGCAGGAAGGGAGTCCCGAGCGGCTCGATGCTGGGATTGAACCGCGCCGCAACAATGTTGTCCGTACCAGTGCTGTCTTCTTCCTCCCAGACCACAAGAAAGTTGCCTGAGGCGTCGAGGGCGGCCGATGGCAGCTTCCGGAAGAGTTGATCGGGTCCGCTAAGCGGGATGGGGTTGCCCTTGGTTAGTCCATTCAGCGAAAGCTGTCCCGTAATCGTCGAAGTTTGCCCGTCATCGGAAAGCTCGACATCAGGCCGAAGGTCGGCTGCGAAGCTTGCGGCGATGTTAGGAGAGTTCTGCGAGCTCTTTGTCCTTTTCGTGAGTCGCAATATCCGATCACAGAGCTCACCGCACACTACGCGACCCAGTCTTACCGAGAATTTCACAGGGCCGTTTCCCGAATCCGTACAGACTGCGTCGTCTGCTGCGAACCCATTCTGTCCAGAAGCGTCCCCAGGTGATATCCACTTTCCCTCCCAGGTGGCGCAGGAGATTCCAAGCGCATTCGCCTTGGCACGGTCGAGAACGATGCTGGTACTCGTGGAGTAGGTGGCGTTGCTGGGCAGAGTACAGGTCGTAGGACGCGGCAGGTAGGCGAGACCGTAGGTATTGGTCGCGTCTATCGCCAGATGGGGCTTCCACAGTTGCAGCCAGTCCGCCTTGGCGCTGACGCCTCGGGCGGAGTTGGTGCATTGAGTTCCAGAAAAGTTGTTCTGTTCGACCAGGAGGTCGTGACGGGGTATGAGGTCCGACCACGGCATGGACTTGAACAACCCCTTCATCCGCCCCAGGTCGTCATCGGAGAGGTGGTTCGCCGCGGCGTAGGCCGAGGGATTGGTCCACGCCACGATATCCGTCCACACCCCAATGTTGTAGCCGAAGGAGCCCGAGAGGCCGCTGTTCCAGCCGGTGTGGCGGGTCTGTACGCGGGTTTCGTTGTTGCCTGGTGTCTCGTACTGGCCTTCCACGTTCACCGCCGGCTTCTTGGACTGGCTGACCGGCGCGCCCGAGCCCGCGCATGCCGCATTGGACGAGGGCTCGCCGATACAGCGGAAGCGCAACGCGAACTTGCGCGCCCGGCAGGCGAACTGCGCGTAGTTATCGTTGACTCCGGCTTCGCAGCTTCCCCCGCCGTGCCCGCTCTGGAAAATCTGCAGGCTCAGCCAGGCCTTACCCTGAAACTGATCGTAGTCGCTCAGAGCCGAGCCGCCTGCCAGGTGCACGCCGATGAGATGCCGGGGAGCGGCGGAGCGGATCGCGAGCCCGACCGCATCGATGAGCCCGGACACAGGGACGTCGGGCTCCGCGGTCGAGTCACCGGCCTTCGCGTCGAAGCTGGGTGAGTACATCACGAAGCTCCCGGCGAGCCGGGCCGCAAGGTTGCGGGCAAAGGCCGCCGCGTCGGCCCGGGCCGGGAAGAGCACCTGGGGAGTGAGGTTGTTGGTTCCCGCTCGATTGAGCGGGTCCATCACGTCCGCGACGACGACGACGATCCCGGCATCGTTCGCGACTTTGATCATCTCTTCGAAGTCGCGCCAGTAGGCCGAGTTCCAGTAGTGGCAGGCGGCGGGCACGACCGGCCGGCTACCGGTGCCACAGCCTGACGGCGCGATGAAGCCTCGGAAGCCCCCGGCGGGAGGATTCGCCAGCGATTGTACGGCCGGAGCCACGAGAACGTTGGTGAAACCATCGCCACCGGCAAAGGTGTTGCCGGCATAGCTCGCCGCCCTCTTGGTGACGTAGTTCTTCCACAGCGTCCGGTTCGCGGTGGACGTGTAGTTGATCGGGGCGTTCCAGGCCGTGTCACCGAGCCACTGGTAGGGAGTCTGGCCGTTCCAGTACGTCAGGTGGCGCTTGGCGGCCGGAGCCTTGGGGAGCCCGTTTGAATAGAGAGCGCTCCTCGTGCCCGAGGGGGTACTGACCGAGACTTCGCCGGATTTGTTCAGGCCTGAATCGACGGAGCAGGCCGAGCCGTTCCTGGGCAGGAGGCAGGTCTTCCAGCACCAGGTGCCCACGGGGAACGCGCTCCGGATCATGAAGCGGCCGGGGTTGGCAGAGTCGCCGTCCCAAAATGCCAAGCCCTTGAAACAACTGTTCGAGTTGGCGCAGGTGGCCGGCTCGGTGCAACTGGAGCCGCTCTTGAGCCAGAACGCCGCCTCGATCTGGACGTCGTGGTAGGCCTGGAGCGGAGCTCTCGGCTGGCTGGAGGTCAGCACCTGGTCCCAGCGCTCCCAAGTGTTGGCCGCCGAGGCGCGCCCGGCCATAGCCATCGTTCCTGCCAGGCAGCCGACCGCAGTCATGGTTGTCCACAGCCCTCTATGTGCCATCGCCATAAAGATCTCCCGTATCGGCCCGCGATCTTTTTCGACCCGCGCCCCCGCCTTGGCCTTCTTTGATAAGCTGGGAAAATACTACACTGAAGCCCGATCGGCAGGATAGATCCATCCGGAAACCGAAGACCCATAGGGCGAAGCTGTTGGCCCACACAACGGCCCTTGGTACGCACAGCGCACCCTACGGATACAAACAATCCTGCGTTGGCAGAGTGCTAGGACCCGACGATGCGCAGCTCGAAATCCTTCAGCTTGAGCACCTGCACGGCGTAGGCGACGGCCATCTGGGTGGCCATCGGGTGATCCCACGCCCATACGGGCCATTCTTCGGTGTGGTCCTGGCCGGTCTTCCGGTACGACACGGAGGCCACGAAGTTGCGGACCTTCTTCATATTCGATCTTGTCCTTGCTGGAGCGCCGGTTTTGGCGATGCTGGCTGCCAGGGGCCAACAAGCTTACCTGACGCCGGGCGCCGCGCCAAGCGGCGCGATCCCTTTCACGGCTCTCCCATAGGCTGATAAGGGATCGCCGCGGCCGTCTGCAGATCGCGGATGGCAGGGCCGATCCAGTCCAGGAGGACGCAGCCGATCGTCGAACGGATCTCGGTGACGCTGTCCATCTGATCGTCCTGATCGTCCTTCAGGAGACGGGACGGCTCCGCGGCCGCGGCCGGCAGGCTGGCCTGCACTCCCAGGAGCCTCGCGCGGATGGCTTCCAGCTCCCTCACGATCTCTCGAAGCTGCTCTCTGGCATGGCTTTCCCCACCGGTCATCGCCCCGGTCATCGTCCTGGTCATAAGCTCTCCCTCCTCCATCCCTGTCGTTTCCCGGATTGTGGACGGGGAGCCGGGCGCGGATGCCCCCCGCTTAGAGGGTTGCAGAAACTTCTCCTGTAGAATCTCCCAGGCACAACAAATGTCGGGCGGGCGTGTCGCCGGTCGGGTCTCGGCGGCACCCGGTCCTTCGAAGACACTCACGGAGAAAACCGGCGGATGCCACGCGAGCTCACATTCCGGCAGTTGCTTCTGTCCATCCTGGCGCTCCGGTACGACCGGAGCCAGAAGGAGATCGGCGCCGCCGCGGGCATCGCGCCGAAGCGGATCTCCCAATACCTGACCCGCGGCGAGATCAAGGAGGAGGTCTTCGATCGTCTGCTCGCCGCCCTGAAGTGCCGCCAGGCCGCCGTGCGGACCGTCACGGCGTGCCTCGAATCGCTGGAGGCCCTGGAGCGGGACGGCGTCCTGACCGAGGCGGAGCGGGACGAGGTCGAGAGCGGGGTGTTGATGGCGGCCCGGCTGGTCCGGGAGGAGCTCACCCGGGCCGCCCTCTTCTCGCGGACCCATCCGGCCCCAGGCTACCCCGGGAGCGGCGAGGTCCGTTTCTACCGCGAGCGGGCCGAGGAGCTATGGAAGCGGTTGAAAGACCTCCCGGAGGAATCGCGGTCGGCCGTCGTCCGGATCGCCGGGGAGTTCCAGAGCTGGGCCCTGTGCGAGCGGGTCTGCGCGGAGTCGGTGACGGAGGCCTCGCGCAAGGTGGAGCGCGCGGCCGGGCTGGCACGGCTCGCCGGGGAGATCGCGGAAGAGGTCCGCGGGCCGGAGGGCTGGCGGGAGCGCCTCCGGGGCTACGCGGCGGCCCACGCCGCCAACGTGCTGCGGGTCTCCGGGGATCTGAGAGCCGCGGACACGGCCTTCGAACGGGCGAAGCATCTGTGGCGGGCAGGCTCGGACCCCGCGTCCGTGCTCGATCCCGGGCGCCTGCCTGATCTGGAAGCGTCCTTGCGCAGGGATCAGCGGCGGTTCGAAGAGGCCTTACTACTCCTGGACGAAACTGCCACCGTGGGACGCGCTCCTGCGCGGGCCTTGATCAACAAGGGATTCACTCTGGAGGTCATGGGAGAGTACGAGCGCGCCGTCGAGACCCTGCTCCAGGCCGCGCCCCTGGTGGAGAGACAGGGCGATCCACGCCTCCTGTACATGCTGCGCTTTAACCTGGCGGTCAACTTCTGCCATGCGGGCCGCTACGCAGAAGGCACCAAGCTGATTCAGCAGGTACGCGAACTCGCCACCGCTTTAGGGGATGAGGTCTTCCTGCTCCGTGTCATCTGGCTGGAGGGGCGTATCGCGGCAGGAGTTGGCCATTCTTGGGAGGCCCGCGGCCTGTTGGCGCAGGCTCGGCGGGAGTTTGGCCGCCGGGGGCTGTCGTACGACGTGGCCTTGGCCCTGCTCGAAGAGGCGGCCCTGCTCCTCGACGAGAACAAGCTGGCCGAGGTCAAGGCGCTCGCCCGGGAGCTCACCGGGGTATTCGCAGCCAATGGAGTCCACCTGGAGGCCTTGGCCGCACTGCGGCTCTTCCAGGATGCGGCCGAGCGCGAAACGGCAACAGCCGAGTTTGCCCGCCGCGTTCTTCGCTACCTGGATCGGGCTCGCTACGACCAAGGCCTCCGATTCAAGCCGTCATGAGCACCTTGGCTGACCGTTCGGGTCCGCGCCACAGCCTGCCTTGGGCACGCACCGGCCACTCGGGTCCATCCCGCAGCCCTCCTTCTGTTGCGGCTGCGGAGCCGGGACACAACGGCCATTGGGATCCGCGCCGCAGCCCTCTTTAGCATGCCAGAAGATGTCGAGACGAGGCCAGAACGTGTCGAGCAGGTCGGAGGGCGAGAAGAATCCAAGCGATGAGGCGAGGGCGACGGCCACGAGAGTGCTGCGCATGGGGAGTGTCTCCAGAGCGGCGCCGGCCCGAGCCTCCCTGGCTCGGGCGGACCGCGCTCCCCCATCCTAGGTGCCGGGAGTGTCTAAAAGAAGGGAAAAGTCGCCAGTTTCCTAAGGAGGGGTGAAGATGAGGCGGGAACATCTGCTGGCACGGCTGGCGCGGGCCCTGGCCGGGAAGAGCCAGGACCGGATGGCGGACGAGATCGGCGTCCACCCTTCGCTCGTCGCGCATTTCGAACAGGGCAATGTCGTGCCAAGCCGCGACCACCTGGAGCGGCTGGCGGCGGGGGCCGGGCTCACCTTGCCGGAGACCGAGGAGATCCTCGGCCTGTACGAGGCCTTCCGCCAGTCCAGCCAAAGCCGTGGCCGGAGCGCTGAGGGCCTTCTCGACGCCCTGGCCGAGCAGGTCCGCGCCCACGCGGAGGCCGTCTACCGGCGAATCCTCACGCTGCCGCGCCCCGAGACCCCACCATCCCCCGCGGACCGGGAGAAGGCGGCCGTGCTCTGGGCGCGTCTGGCGGATTTCCCGGAAGAGGTGAGGCTGGACGTCGTCCGGGTCGCCGAGGAGTACCAGAGCTGGGCCCTCTGTGAAAGGGTCTGTGCCGAGTCCACGCTGGAAGCGCCCCGCCGGATCGAACAAGCGGCCGCGCTGGCAAGGCTGGCCCAGGAGATCGCCGATAGGGCCCGCGGCCCGGAGCCATGGCGCAACCGCCTGAAGGGCTACGCCGCCGCCCACGCCGCCAACGTGCTGAAGGCCGCCGGAGACCAGAACGCCGCGGCAGCCGCCTTCGAGTCCGCCAGGCGCCTCTGGCACTCCGGCGCCGATCCCGCCGCCCTGCTCGATCCTGCCCCGCTGCTCGCCCTGGATGCCTCTGCCGAGTGGTAGCTCGTGAAGGCTGCAAGCTCCGGACAATGCCTGTCCCGCCAGGGGTTCGATGATGTCAGTGACAGGGATTGGCATCCTCGGAAGGCCTCCACGCTGCAAACTAAGCTCTCGAGGTGTTCCGCCCGATGCAAACTACGAACCGCCGGAGCCGGTATGTTGAGTACCTGAGCTGTGATGCTGCGAAATGGAGCCCAAAGGCTTGCCGTTTCGATCTTTCACAGCACTAAACAGCCAACCGGCCATCACTACCAGCGAAGTTCACAACAAAAAACGGCGACGGACCAGGTCAAGGGCATGACAGGGGGGCCCCTGGAGGGCTAATTGGCAACATCTTCAGGCTGACGGGACCCACGGAGATCTTCGTTTGCAACATACTTACGGTTTGGGAGTGCCGGAGACCTAAGTTCGCAACGGGGAGGGGAGAGTCCTTCTCTCAATCGGGCGTGTGCTACAGTGGCACACACGGAGGATCGTTCGATGGCTCCCCACTCCTCGGAGATCACCATTCCCAACGTACGGCTCGGACTCGAAGACCTCCTCGCCGTCATCCAGAGCCTCGATGAACCTTCCCGGGCTCGTGTAGCTCGGGCGCTTGCCGAGGCAGAGATCGAGGCCCGCTTCAAAGGTCTGATCGAACAACTTGCCGCGCGAGCTCCTGCCGACGATCTTACAGACGCCGACATCGATCGAGAGGTTCAGGCGGTGCGCAAAGCCGCTCGGCCGGCATGAAGCGACGAATCGTCGTCGATCGGCACTGCTTGCCGAGTTGCAACAGGATTGAGCCGCCCGCCTCCCCTACCGAACTGCCGCCACCGCCGCCAACCGCCCCTTCAGGTGCGCCACGATCTTCGGGCCGTGGTCTCTGGAGTTCTCGATGAAGATGCGGTCCGTCCAGCGGCCGGCCTGGAGGGTGCCGGCGACGTAGAGTCCGGGGACGTTCGACTCGCAGGTCTCGGCATCGAAGGTGGGGATCAGGGTCTCGGGATCGACCTCGACGCCGCAGCGGCGCTCGAAGTCCGCGTCGGGCGTATAGCCGATCAGCACGAAGGCGGCCTGGCAGGGCAGCACCTCGGGACCGTTCGGAGTTGCGAGCTCGACCGCTCCCTCGGGCAGGAAGGCACGCACCTGGGTGTTGAACCGGGCCGGGATCGAGCCCTCCTCGATGCGGTTCTCGATATCCGGCTTGAGCCAGTATTTGACCCCCGGCTTCATCTCCGCCCCCCGGTGGACCAGGGTCACCCGCACGCCGTTCCGCCACATGTCGAGCGCCGCCTCGGCCGCCGTGTTGCCGGCGCCGATGACGATCACATCCTGCCCGAAGTGGGGATAGGGCTCTTTGTAGTGGGTGAATACCCAGGGGAGGTCCGCGCCGGGGATGCTCAGACGCCGGGGATTGATGAAGTAGCCCGTCGCGATCGCCACGGCGCGGGCCCGGAACGTCCGCTCCCCCCGCAGGCTGTGGGTACGGACCAGGAACTCCTCGCCGTCCTTCTTCACCTCCAGCACCTCTTCGTAGAGGGCCAGGGGGATCTTGTAGTGCTCCACCACGAAGCGGTAGTAGGTGATCGCCTGCTGGCGGGTGGGCTTGGCGTCCGGAATGGAGAACGGCACGTCCGAGATCTCCAGCCGGTCGCGCGTCGTGAAGAACTCCATGAAAGTTGGATAGCCCTGGATGGCCGCCGTCAGGGGGCCGCGGTCCACCACCAGAACGGACAGGTCCTGCCGGCGCGCCTCGGCGCCTATCGCGATGCCGGTGGGCCCGGCGCCCACGACGAGAAGATCGAGCGTGTCGTTCATGTCTTCCTCCCTCCCATCAGGTAGAAATGATCGACCGGGCCGTGTCCATTCCCGGAGCCCACGGGATAGGCGGCAGCCATCGCTTCTCGAAGATAGTCGATGGCGCCCTCGACGGCCCGGGGGAGATCCTCCCCCGCTCCCAGACGCGCGGCGATGGCCGACGACAGCGTGCAGCCGGTGCCATGGGTCGAGCGGGTGTACAGGCGCGGATGGGCGAAGCGGTGCACCCGGCCGCCTTCGAGCAGCAGGTCCACGACCTCCTCGGATTTCTCTCCCCCGGCATGGCCGCCCTTGGCCAGCACCGCCGGTCCCCTCCCGGCGAGAGCCTCGGCCGCCCGCAGACGCTCCTCCTCCGTGCCGGCCGGCAGGCCCGTGAGCACCTCGAGCTCGGGGAGGTTTGGAGTGACCAGCGCCGCCAATGGCAGGAGCTCGGCGATGAGGGCCTCGACGGCGTCCTCACGCAGCAGCCGGTCGCCGCTCTTCGCCACCATCACGGGATCGAGGACGACGGGGACGCCCTTCTTTTCGGGGCCCATCAAATGGAAGCGCAGCCGGTCCGCGACCGTCCGGATCACCTCGGCGCTGGCCAGCATGCCGATCTTCACGGCGTCGGCGCCGATGTCTTCCAGGACGGCGTCGATCTGCGCCTCCACCATCGCCGGCGGCACCTCGAGGACGGCCCGCACTTCGCGGGTGTTCTGGGCCGTCAGCGCGGCGATGACGCTCATGCCATAGGCGCCATGGGCGGCGAAGGTCTTCAGGTCCGCCTGGATGCCGGCGCCGCCTCCGGAGTCGGAGCCGGCGATGGTGAGGAGACGGGGCGGCGTCCGGCGGGTCATGCCGTCCGTGGGGTGAGCTGCCCGCGGCGGTACCACCCGATGCCCAGCACGATCAGGAGCACGGCCACGCTGATCCCCTGCGCCAGCGTGAAGCCGCCCAGGAACCGGTCGTCCTTGGCGCGCAGGATCTCGATCAGGAAGCGTTCGACGGCGAGCAGCCCCAGCACGGCGAGAGCCACCGTGCCCTGCCGGGGCCGGCGCTTGAACAGCCAGACGCCGAAAGCCCAGATGGCCAGGGCCATGGCGGTCTCGTAGAGTTGCGTGGGATGGACGCGCAGCAGCGCGTCGTCGGGCACCGAGGCGGGGATCTGGACGTTGAACATCTGGCGGAGGTTGCCCGCCGTCGTCTCGGGCAGACCCACCGGGAAGGCGACGCCCCACGGCGCGTCGGTGGGACGGCCGTAGTCATCCCCCACCAGGAAGCAGCCGATGCGGCCGACGGCATAGCCCAGGGCGAGGGCCGGCGCCACCACGTCCGCCATCGGCCAGGCGGGCAGGCGGCGGCGGCGCATCATCCACAGCACGCCGAGGGCGCCGAGGATGAAGCCGCCGTACCAGACCAGCCCCGAGCGGTCGAACAGGAGCCGCCAGTCCATGTTGAGGACGGCGTAGTAGATCTTGGCGCCGAGGATGCCGCCCACGCCGGCGGCGAACACGAGGGCGCTCGCGTCCTCCTCGTCGCCGATGCCGAGCTGCTTCATCCCCCAGCGGAGCTGGAGATAGCTGGCGAGGAATGCAAATACCAGCATCACCCCAAAGGGGCTGATGGAAAAAGATCCGATGTGGAAGATTTCTTTGATCATGATGGGGGGCCGATCGGCCCGGGGCGGAATGGTAGCACGGGGGCTGGGGTACACTACCCCGCGATGGCGACCGACGACCGCGTGACCTTCGAAGCCTCCCTCAGTGAGCCGGAAGATGGCAAGCCGGCCCGGCTGTACGTCTGGGTGCGCCGATTCCAGGGCACCGAGGAGCTCACCGGGCGGTACGAGGTCTTCGAGGACCTGGCGCGCCTCGACGACTTCATCGCCCGCGCCTCGGCCGCCGGCGAGGACACCGCCGGCCTGCTGGGCGCCCGCGAGCGCTTCGCCGAGTCCCTGGGTCCCCTGGCCTAGCGGCCCCCCGAACCCCGGCAACGCGGTTACAATCGCCGCCACATGATCACCGAGGCGACTCGCGATTGCTACGCCGCGCTGACCGAGCTGGTCGGACGCGCCAGGGGGGGGCGCTGGCTCGTCCTCACCCATGACAACCCCGACCCCGACGCGCTCGCCTCCGGCCAGCTCCTGGCGCGGGTGCTGCGGCAGGCCTTCCGCCAGACGGTCACCGTGGCCTACGGCGGCATCATCGGCCGCGCCGAGAACCGCGAGATGGTGCGCGCCCTGCGCCTGCCCCTGAGCCACATCCGCCATCTGAACCTGAAGAAATACAAGCACTTCGCCCTGGTGGACACCCAGCCCAGGAGCGGCAACAACCAGCTCCCGCCGCGGGTCGTGCCCGACATCGTGATCGACCATCACCCGGTGCGGCCCAACACCCAGAACGGGCCGTTCTACGACGTGCGCCCGAAGTACGGCGCCACCGCCACCATCCTCGCCGAGTACCTGCTGGCGGCGAACCTCCAGCCCACCCACGCGCTGGCGACGGCGCTGATCTACGCCATCCGCTCCGAGACCCAGGACTTCGCCCGCGAGCACGCGGGCCCCGACAAGGCGATCCACGACCTCTTCTTCCCCCAGGCCAACCACCGCCTCCTGGCCCGCATCCAGAGCCCGCGCCTGCCCCTCACCTACTTCGGCAACCTGCACGACGCCCTGGAGAACATGGAGTCCGTCGACTCGCTCGTCGTCAGCCATCTCGGCCCCGTCGAGCAGCCGGACATCGTGCCGGAAATCGCGGACCTGCTGCTCCGCATGGAGGGCAAGACCTGGTCGCTCGTCACCGGCTACTTCAAGGACCGGCTCTATCTCTCGATCCGCACCACCAACACCCGCGCCGACGCCGGCGGCCTGATGAACCGTCTCGTCGGGCGGCGCGGCAAGGGCGGCGGCCACGGCATGCTCGCCGGCGGCTGGATCGACGCCGCCAAGCTGCCCTCCCCCACCGAACGCCGCGAGCTCCAGAAGGATCTGGGCACCCGGCTGGCCAGGGAGCTGAAGAAGAAGCCGGAGAAATTCGGGAAGGTCGAGCTGCGGCCCCCTCACCCCTAAGATGCTTTGTAGGGGCGGCCCTATGTGGCCGCCCTGGGCGGGGGAAATCGGAGGTCCGTTAGAGGCCCCCACCCAGGGCGGCCACATAGGGCCGCCCCTACGGAGGAAGCCTCATTTGGAGGGAGGTGAGGGCCGCCGCTTCTCCCAAGGATCCCCAAGCCCCGAGTACTGCACCTCGATCTGCTCCACCACCACCTCCTCGGCGGTGAGGACCTCGAAGATCAGGTAACGCCCGCGGGCTCCCTCCACCTGCAGGCTGTAGATCTGGCCGACCCGCGGGACGTCGATGTCCTTGGCGAGTCTTCGGCTGTCGATCCTGACCCCCAGGTGCCCGCGGGTGTGTTCGCCCACCTTGTCATGGGCGTGGAAGCGGACGCCGTAAACGGGCGCGTCTTCCAGGCGGATGCGGATGACGTTCCCCTGATCGCGGCAGCGCTCGCCGCCGATGCAGCCGGCCTCCTCCGGATAGGCCCGCCACTCGCGCCGCTCCCTGGGCGCCTGGAGGCCGCGATACTGGATCTCGACGTCCTCGACGACCACCTCGTCGTCGGTGCGGGCCTCGATGACGAGGAAGCGGCCCCGGCGCCCTGCGGCCGGGAGCTCGTAGACCTGCCCCTCCTTCGCGACGTCGATGTCCGGCGCGACCGCCGCGGCATCGATGCGGACCCGCAGGCGACCCTCGCTGGTCTCGCCGACGTCGTCATGGGCATGGAAGCGGACGGCTTCGACCGCGGCGTTCTCCAGGGGGATGCGGATCTCGTCTCCCTGGTCGCCGCAGCGGCTGCCGCCGATGCAGCCGCCTTCCTCCTCGTAGCGCTCCCAGCCACCCGCCGCGTTCTCTTCCGGCGGCTGCGTGCCGGCACGCGTAGCCAGGGGGACGAGCGCGAGGGCCCCCGCGGCCAGACACCAACGCCATCTCATTCCAGCAATCCCTCCCGGTCCCAAAACGCAAGCAATCGCTTACGGATTTCCAACCCGAAGCTGTCGGGCGGGCATTCCCGGGAGGGTGCCTTCAGGCTTTCTCGACTCCCACGAGGCTCACTTCTTCGACGATCTGGAGAGCCCGCGCGACGGCGGCCTCCGCCACGTAGATCATCGCCACGGGGCCCTCAGCCTCGGCGGTCCGCTCCAAGGGCGGCTCGCTCTGGACGAACCAGGGTACTCCCTCCTCCTCGAGCCGGGAGGTGATGAGGGCGAACGCCACGACATCCGTCACCTCGACCACCGGGACGAACTCCACCGGGCCGCTCTCCTCTTCTTCCTCCTGCTCCTCGACGAGCGCGACTTCACAGTCGAGGCAGACGGAGACCCCCTCCTCATAGTCAAGACCACATTCCGGACAGAACATGCTTCACCCCTCCTCTTCGCAAGCAGCAGCAGCCCTCCACGGCGCTCCACAGGGGGACGCCGCACAAATCAACGGTGCATTCTCACAAAGAGTGTCAGGAGAGGGGTGGTTGTGGGACAGGGGGGTGAATACTGGGGCAGGGACCGGCCTTCTGCCGCGCCGCGGCGGGCTCCTACTCCATCACCACCGGCAGCCCAAGAAACTCGCCATACCGGGCCCCCGCCCTGGCGAAGGCGCGCTCCTGAGATTTCTTGAGCGGATTGAACGGATTCAGCGTGACGATGACCGAAGCTTTCTTCAACGTACGCTTCCAGGTGCCCACGACCTGACCGTCGAGAATCATGATCGGATTGAAGATGCCGTTGACGGTATACGTCTGTTTCACATGCGACGAGTCGAGCACGGCGCCGCGGTCTTTATAAGCCACGACGTATTCGTCGAAAGCTGGCAGCAGGTACGCGGCAGGAATTGATGAATCAAACTGCTCGGATGAAAACCAATAGATTCGGTCGTCGACAACCTCTTGCACCAAGTCCGCCTTGGCCATCTCGAGGCCCGCCGCCACGTCCGCCGCCGTCAACCCGGACCACCACATCAAATCCTGCACCGTCGCCGGACCGTGGCCGGTGAAATAGCGGCGGACCAGCTCTGCCAGGGCTTCTTCGCGCTCCAGACGTTTTGCACCGGGCACCCACTCGTCGAGCAATACAAAGGTTTTCTGCTTGCCTTCCCGCGCTCCAAAACAGATCAATCCCTCCTGCGCCAGCCGCCACAGGATATGGATACCGTGCTGCCCCGCCGCCGAAACATGGCCATCTTCCAGCGCCTGATACATCGCGTTCCGCGAGAGCTGCTTGCCGCCTTCGAGCGCACGCGTCAGCACGTCCCGGCTCTTCGAGTAGATGGCAGCGTCCAGGCCGTACTCCCGCTGGTGACGGGCTGCCTGGGAGGCGACGACGCGCGGCGTCATCAGCTCGAGCATCCACCGCGCGTCGGCGGCCGCCACGAAGTGCAGCGTCCCCCGCATGGGCCAGGTGCGGAGGATGGTCCGCTCGGCGAGCGCCCGCTCGACGGCTCCTTCGGTCGCGCACCGCATGCGGAGCCCCACGGCCCAGAGCGCGCCGAGATAGTCCTGGGCCTGAACGGCTCCCAGCCACCTCACGACCTCGCCGGGCGTCTCGAACGTGGTGCCGGCGATGCGCTGGTTATGGAGCCGGAGCCGAGCGATGTTCACGAGGCGTGATTTACCGCGAGATCAAGCACGTGGCGCCGTCAATCTTGTAGCGCTGCGTCGTCGTCTGGGTACTGCTTCCGTTCTCGTCCTTATGCTCCTGACTGATGGTCAGCGTACCCTTGTCGCCGTCGACGACCAGGAGCCCATGAGCCTTGATTTCATCCGAGAACTGCCCCTCGGCCTTCGACATCTCCTTCATCATTCCGGACATCATCTCGCGCTCGTCGGCAGGCAACTTCTTCCACTCGTCCTGCATCTCCTTGGTGCCGAGCTTGGTGGCTTCTTCCATTTTTCCGGCATGGACCAGCCCCATGTGCTTGACGGCCACCTTGCCGCAGGGATGATCGAGGATCGCCGCACCCTTGACCTCGGTCGGCGCGGCTTCGGCGCGGCCGAGCAGGGTAAGAAGCAGTAAAGCGCTAAGGAAGACGGTGGAGATTCGACGAAGGTTCATCTTCGACTCCTTGAGGTCGTGGGTGGAAGGGCGGGACATTGCCTCATTCTATGTCGGGCCAGGCATTGACGCTCGCAAGCCGCTGCCCTCGGACGGCACAGTGCCTCTCCCGATCCTCGCGGCCTGGGCGTAGCCCGCCGCACGCAAGGCCTCCAGGCAGCCCGCCACGCGCTCCTCGGGTACGCCGGCGAGGAGGCCGCCGGAGGTTTGCGGATCGAAGAGCAACTCGAGCCTTTCCTGTGCCCCAATGTCCTTGGCTCCAGCAATGGCGCCGGCAGCGCTCCGGTTGGCCGCGGTGAGCGAGCTGGCGAGGCCCCGGCGGATGCAGTCCAGGGCGCCCGGAAGCGCCGGGAGGGCGGCGAGATCGATCTCCGCGCCGAGGCCGGCGGGCCGCAGCATCTCCAGAAGATGGCCGGCGAGGCCGAAGCCGGTCACGTCCGTGCAGCCGGTGGCGCCGTGGTCCAGCAGGATCGAGGCGGCGGACCGGTTGGAGAGCAGCATGGAGTCCACCGCGGCGTCGATCCAACGGGCCTTGGCCTTCAACCGCATGTGCGCGGCGAACAGCACGCCGGTGCCGAGCGGCTTGGTGAGCAGGAGCGCCTCGCCGGCTCGAAGGCCGCTCTTCCTCAGCAGCCGGGAAGGATCGGCGAGGCCGTTGCACGTCAGGGCCAAGCCCACCACGGCACCCTCTGCGCTGTGCCCGCCGGCCAGCACGGCGCCCGCGGCACCGAGCTCGCGGAGGACGCCGCCGAGCAGTTGGTAGAGCGTCTCCTCGGTCACCTCCTCGGCAGCGAAGGGGACCAGGGCCGCGGCCAACACGCTGTGCGGCTCCGCGCCCATGGCGAAAAGATCGCTGAGACTGTGGAGCGTGGCGATGCGTCCGAAAAGATACGGATCGGAAACCAGGGCCGGCATGTAGTCGACGGTCTGCACCAGCGCCCGGCCCGGCGGCACGAAGAAGGCGGCGGCATCGTCCGGCTTGTCCAGGCCCATGAGCATGGCTCCGGTACGCACGGCTTCCTGCCAGGCCGCGCCGTGCTCTTCCCGAAGGCGGTTCATCACCCGCGCGAGCGTCGTACCAGCCACCTTGGCCCCGCACCCGAGGCAACGCATGCGGGCGCTCGCCTCGAGATCGGCTCCAGGCTCGGTGGCAGGCTCCTCTTCGGACATCACGGGCAGATCCTCGAACTGGCTCATGAAGCGGCGGTCGATACGATCTTTCAGTTTCCAGAAGAAAGCCGACCGTCCCGCCAGCCAGCGCCGCGAGGCTACGGCGCGTCCGTCGCCGGTGCCGATGAGGCTCAGGAACTGGCGCTGCGGATGGTAGCTCCGGAGCGGCTGACCGGCGAACCAGGCCCGCAGATTGGTCACCAGGGGCCTTGCCATGCGGACCGCGAAAACGCCGGATTTGGGACGGGCCTCTCCCTCGATGGTGGCGACGTCGCCCACGGAAAAAATCCAGGGATGATCGATCGCCTGGAGCTTCGAGGTCACGCGGACGAACCCGTCCGGCGTGGTGGCGAGACCGCTCTCCGCGATCCAGGAAGGCGCCGCAGCCTGGGTGACCCAGACCACGAAATCCGCCGCCACGAAATCGCCGGCCGCCGTGCGCACGCCCTCGGCGGTGACCTCGGCGACCTGCGTGCCCGTCCGGACCGCCACTTCCCTCTCCTGCAGCAGGCGGCAGAGGAGGCTCCGTACCCGCTCATTGTGGCCAGGGAGCAGGCGCGCGCCCTCATGGAGGAGGGTAATGGCGGCCCGCCGGCCGAGCGCATGGCCCATATTGAGCGCCAGCTCCACCCCGCCGGCGCCGCCGCCGACGAGGATGATGCTGCACTCGCCGCCTGCCGCCGCCGCTTGGATCCGTTCCCAGCCCTCGAGAAGCTCGGGCACCGGCTTGGCCGGGATCGCCCAGGCCTCCGCTCCCGGCACTCCCGAGAGGTTCGGGGTGCCGCCCACGTTCAAAGAGATCACGCTCGCCCGCATCGGCGGCCGGCCCGCCACATGCACCGCCCGCTCCCCCACGTCCAGACCCTCCACCTGTCCCAGCACGAAGGTCACCCCGGCGAAGGCGCACAGGCGGCGAAGGTCGATATGCATCTCCTCCCACGAATAAAAACCCGCTACGTGCCCGGGCAGCATGCCGGAGTAGGGGGCGTAGGAAACGTCGCTCACCAGCGTGACGCGCACACCAGGCATCGGCCACATCCCGAGCATCCGCAACGCCAGGGCGTGGGAATGTCCGCCGCCCACCAGCAGCAGGTCCTGGCCGTACGGGGTATCCGGGGCGGTCTTCATGGCGGGGGGAGTCTATCCCGAGGGACCGCGCCAGACGGACCCAAAGGCCCCGGGAAATCCAGGGGCCTCCTGGACCGGAAAGCCTTCTTATCCCACCTCAGCCGGGCGGGAAATTACCGTTCTTGGCCACCGGCACGCAGAACTTGGAAGGCAAGCCCGTGACGACGGTCTCCACCGGCAGTCCGGCCAGCACGGGATTGAGGTGGGTCAAGTTGAAGGTCAGGTTGAGTGGCTGGCCCGAGGTCCGGTAACAAAGCACGTCCGAGAACTGGATGATGGGGAGCACGGCCGCAGGGGGCGTCAGGTTGTTCTTCTTCACCGGCACACAGAGCTGGTGAGGCGGTGCGAGGAAGCCCACGGTCTCGGGGGGGACGGTGATCAACGGGTTGAGGTGCGACAGCGTCACCGACAGGCCGCTCGGGATCGGCTGGCTGTCGACGCGGTAGCACTTGACGTCCAGGAACCGGACGAGCTGCGCTACGGCCGCTGGGGGAACGGCGTTGTTCTTGTAGACCGGAACACAGAGCTGCTGCGGCTCCCGCACGATCACGTTGGTCGCCGGGCCGAGCAGGTTCGCGATCACCGGGTTGAGCTGGTTCAGCATGAGCGGCAGGTTGAGGGGCGGGCCGGTGATGCCGTAGCACTTCCAGTCGACGAACCGGATGAAGGGCAAGACGTTCGCCGGCGGCGCTATGGTGTTCTTGAAGACCGGAACGCAGAAGTCCTGGGGCGCGCCGAGAACGACGTTCTCGACCGGTAGCCCCATGTTGACGAGGACCGGATTGAGGTGAGCCAACTGCAGGGGAACCCCCGCCGCAGGCAGATTGGGAATCCTGTAGCACCGGACGTCGAGGTTTCTCACGAAGGCCCCCGGCGTCGGCAGCGCCTGTCCGAAGACGGCGCCCGGGAGAACGAGGACGGTCAGGAGGAGGAGACCTCCCATCAGGATCGGACGCATGAGCTTGTTCACAAACACCTCCTTGCCGCTGCGTGAGCGGCTGTCGACAGGGTTGTTCTCACAAGCCGCCAAGGCTTCTGGCTGGGCCGGCTCCTGCCCCGGCATCCCTTCCCTCTTGTCATGGAATCCAGTGAGCAATGACGATGGCTATTGCGCCATTGCGGTGTTTCTAAAAGTAAGGGTGCGTGATGAGGACTGAGACGGGACAAAATCAGTCGCGATGCCAATGGCCACCGCCGACGCATGGGTAGAGACGCCCCACCCCCGCTACGACACCGTTTCGGTGATCACGGGGACGACGGGGCGTCTCTTCGGAGGGCATGCCGTTGAGGTTTGCCATACCGCGTTGGGGCAAGAGGGCCTCGAGGGTCTGCCCCGATGTGGCAAACGTCGATGGGATTGATAATCGATGGGGATTAATGGGATGGGTGGCGGGGGCGGCGTCAGGGACGGCGATGCCGGTTTGGGCCACCTGCCCTTCGAAGAGACGGCCCGTCGTCCCCGTGATGGCCGAAACGGTGTCGTAGCGGGGGTGGGCCGTCTCTACACGGTGGTTTTCATCGGGACGAAAAAACATAGGGGACCGATCTCTCGGTCCCCCTTGCCTATCCGATCAATTTCCGCTCAATACCGGTAACGGTCCGTCTTGTACGGCCCGTTCTTGTCCACGCCGATGTACTTGGCCTGGTCATCGCGGAGCTCGGTGAGCCTGGCGTTGAGGGTGGTGAGCTGGAGGCGCGCCACCTTCTCGTCCAGTTGCTTGGGCAGGGTGTAGACGCCGATCTCGTATTCGCCTTTCTTCGTCCACAGCTCGATCTGGGCGAGGGTCTGGTTGGCGAAGGAGGAGCTCATCACGTAGCTGGGGTGGCCGGTGCCGCAGCCGAGGTTCACGAGGCGGCCCTTGGCGAGGAGGATGATGCGCTTGCCGTCGGGGAAGATCACGTGGTCCACCTGGGGCTTGATCTCTTCCCACGGGTACTGCTCGAGGCTCGCGACGTCGATCTCGCTGTCGAAGTGGCCGATGTTGCAGACGATGGCGTTGTGCTTCATCCGGCTCATGTGATCGTGAGTGATCACGTGGAAGTTGCCGGTGGCCGTGACGAAGATGTCCGCCTGGTCGCAGACCTCGTCCATGGTGACCACGCGGTAGCCTTCCATGGCCGCCTGGAGAGCGCAGATGGGATCCACTTCCGTGATCCACACCTGGGCGCTCAGGGCGCGCAGGGCCTGGGCGCTGCCCTTGCCGACGTCGCCGTAGCCGTTCACGACGGCGATCTTGCCGGCCACCATCACGTCCGTGGCGCGCTTGATGGCGTCCACCAGGGATTCACGGCAGCCGTAGAGGTTGTCGAACTTGCTCTTGGTGACGCTGTCGTTGACGTTGATGGCGGGGAACCTCAGCTCGCCCCGCTTGGCCATCTCGTAGAGCCGGTGGACGCCCGTGGTGGTCTCCTCGGTGACGCCCTGGATGGCTGCCAACTGCTGCTTGTACCAGCCGGGCTGGGCGGCGTTGCGCTTCTTGATAGCGGCGAAGAGCACGCGCTCCTCCTCGCTGGTGGGCTTGTCCAGCACGGAGGCATCGTCCTCGGCCTTGGCGCCCAGGTGGATGAGCAAGGTGGCGTCGCCGCCGTCATCCAGGATCATGTTGGGCGCGCCCTCGGGGAACTCGAAGATGCGGTGCGTGAAGTCCCAGTACTCCGTCAGGCTCTCGCCCTTGTAGGCGAAGACGGGGACGCCGCCGTCGGCGATCGCGGCGGCGGCGTGGTCCTGGGTCGAGTAGATGTTGCAGCTCGCCCAGCGCACCTCGGCGCCGAGGGCCGTCAGAGTCTCGATGAGCACGGCCGTCTGGATGGTCATGTGCAGGGAGCCGGCGATGCGCGCGCCCTTCAGGGGCTGGGTCGCCAGGAGCTCCTCGCGGATGGCCATGAGGGCCGGCATCTCGCCCTCGGCGATGCTGATCTCCTTGCGGCCCCAGCCGGCAAGGGAGATGTCCGAGACGTAGTGATCTGTCTGGGTGGTGGTCTGCGTGTCGGTTGCGACGGTCATGATTAACCTCCTCAGGAGGAACCGGGGCGACAGGAGTAACCTCACCATCGACCCCGAAGGGTTAAGGTGAGCGCCGTTTCCTGTGCTCCGGTCATGCCGGCGTCCGAGCCTGGGAGGAGGTCCTCCTGCAACGCTCCTCGGACTGCCGGCTATTTTACCCTGTCGGGCGCGAATCTCAAAGGGCCATCTCGTGTATCCTTCGCCAAAAGCAAAGCCAATACCGGAGATGCTCTCACTCAACTGGCTCCGTGTCGTCCTCGTTGTGGCTCCGTTCGTCCTCGCGGCTCGGATGGAGCAGGATGCATCCCTGGGCGAAGATGTCGAGGCGCCGGAGGGTGACGTCGCCGCCCTCGTCCGGCGGATCCAGGCGGGCGATCCGGCCGCCGAGAGCGAGCTCGTGGCCCGCTTCAGCCGCGGCCTCCTCTTGATGCTCCGCCGCCTCGCCCAGAATCCCGCCCTGGCCGACGATCTCCATCAGGAGACCCTCGCCCTGGTCCTCGGCAAGGTCCGCCGTGGCGAGGTGCGGGAGCCCGAAAGGCTCGCCGGTTTCATTCGCAGCACGGCGCGCAACCTGTTCATCGCCGACCGCCGCAAGGAGGCGCGCTACCTTGCTCTCGACGACGGCGAGGAGGAAGCAGGGCGTCCGGCGCCCGCGCTCGCCGACCGGGGCCCGGCGCCGCTCGACCGGGTCCTTGCGGAAGAGGAAGCACGGCAGGTGCAGCGGCTCCTCTCCGAGCTCCGGTTCGACCGCGACCGCCAGCTCCTCCTCCGGTTCTACCTCTCCGACCACGGCAAGGAGGAGATCTGCGCGGACCTGGAGATCGAGCCGGAGCGCTTCAACAAGGTCCTGTTCCATGCCCGCGAGCGGCTGCGGGAGCTCTGGGAACGGGCGGAGAAACGGCAGCGATTCTTCGCGAGTGCGCAGAGAATTGTCGGAAGGATCGGCGGCGATCCCGCACGGGGCAGATAGATGGATCATCAGACGATCGATTCCGGCAATGACCTCGATAATATTGCCGAGCGCTACGTGACAGGCCGCCTGCCGTCCGAGGAGGCCGCGCGTTTTGAGGAGCACTATCTCGATTGCCCGTCCTGCTGCGCCCGGGTCGAGGCCGCCGAACGGCTCCAGCGCGGGCTCCGGCGGCTGGCCGAGGAGGCGGCGGTCCGCGCGCCCGGCAGCTCGCCCATTTCCCGCTGGAGCCGCTCGCCGCGGCTGGCCCTGGCGGCAGCGGCCCTGCTCGCCGTAGGCCTCGTGCCGGCCTGGTGGGAGCTTGGGGAGATCCGGCGGCTACGCTCCGACCTCGCTGCTTCTCAAGCGCGGACGAACGGGGAGAGAGGCTCCACGGACCGGCTGGCCGCGGTCCAAGGGGAGCTCGAGCAGACCCGGCGCGATCTGGCTTCCGAGGCGGAGAAGCGCGAAGCCCTTGCCCGCGAGATCGCGGCGGACCGCCAGCCCCAGGCCAACCTTCCCGTGCTCCCCTTGACGCCGGTCCGCGGCGGTCTTGGCGACGGCCCGGTCCGCACCCTGAAGCTGCCCGCAAAGCCGGGCTGGGTCGCTCTATGGGTGGAGCCTGGCGATGCCGACTTCCCCACCTACCGGGCGACGCTTCGTACGGCCAGGGGCGCCGTCGTCTTCCAGGCCTCCCGCCTCGCGCTCAACGACCTCGGCGCCCTCCTCGTCACCGTCCACTCGACCTCGCTCTCCCCCGGCGACTACCGGCTCGACCTCGACGGTCTCCCCTCGGCTGGGGCGCCGGTGCCGGTCGGCCGGTTCCCGCTGCGGATTGATTGAAACAAAACGAAGCGGCGGGTTGCCGGACGAGACCGGCAGCCCGCCGCGATGAGGCTAGACAGCCAGGGTGGACTCGCTGAGCATCCGGTCGCTCGACAAGTCGAACTGCTGGACCTTGACCGTCTGGCTCGCGCCAAACGTTGCTTCGATCTTGGCGGAGGTGTCGTACAGCAACTCGTTCGTCGGGTTCACCTCGAAGAGGGCCAGGTCGCTGTCGGTGAACGTAAACGTATGCCCCGCGTTGTCTTGTAAGCTGAAGTTTCCGGGAGGCTGATTCTTGATCGCCCTGAAGACATCGGCGACCTGGAAACGGAGATGGGTGCTCCCGAAATTGACGAAAAGCCGCCCGTTGATCCGGACCTTGGCCGTCAGCTCTCCTGTGTAGTCCACCGAGTTGATCGTCAGGCTCGCTTTGATGCGGCTGTTCGGCGGCACGTTGATCGTCGTGTCGACCGAGAAGGTCTGGGTGTCGCTCGAGGAGTTGTTCTGGGTCGACGAGAACGATCCCTCCGCGGACAGCGTGATCTGACCCTCGGCGAGGAAAGGAATCCCGGTCTGCAGCTTCGTCTCGGCTCCGATCTTGAGGCCCTTGGTGAACGAGGTGGAGAACGACGCGGTGGTGGAGCTGCTCTGCCGGAAGATAGACGAGTTCATGACAGACGTCTTGTTCGTGAACGTGGAGGCCGCGAGGACCTCGGGCGTGCCCTGCAGTCTCTTTACGTTGATCGGCGGGTCGTAGGTGACGTCGCCCGAAAAGGCGAGCGTTATCTCGCCGGTCCCGAGCACGCCGAGATAGTCGCTGAAGCGTCGCGACGACGTATCCGGGAGGACGCTGGCAAGGTAATAGACGAACGCGTTGTTGAGATCGAGAATGGCGGGCATGAGTTTCTCCTCCTGTCGGTGTCCTGCGTGGACACAGGTTTATTGTCGCGATCCGTAAAGACCCCATGGCTCTTCGGACCCCTCGTAAGATCGCGCCTCGCGAGTCGCTTGTCTCAGGAGTGAGGCGACGGCGCCTTTTGTTCCAAGAAATTGTTCCAAAAAATTTCGGGGCGGCCGGCAATCGCTCGCCGGGCCGCCCATAGGTGGAGGGAAAGATGAGGCAGGGTGCAGGTTTCTAGCCGTCTTCAGGCTCGCGCCAGGAGGCCTGGTCTTCGGCAGTCCAGGACGCCGCTACGGCGGAGCTCCTCAAGGCGAACTCGATCTGGGGCTTGGGGCCGCCCTTCATCATACGGATCACGTACTCCATGCTCTCGATCGTATCGGAGGCCGATTTATACTCTCCATCCGAATAAGGGGTTTCTTCATTACAGTGGAGGATCACCTGGGTCTCCGGGCCGGTAAAGGTCACGATGTGCTTGGCGGGACACTTCGAGTCTTTCTCAGCCGTTTGGACCTCCCACACCCCATCCGTGTAGTCCTTGTAGGACATCTCCGTTTCTCCTTGTCGTGAATGGAACGTTCACTGCCAGTCTCCCTGGAGAACGAAGGCTCCCCAGTAGGAGGGATCGCGGAAACGGTGCTGGCGCGCGAGGGCGAGGCGGGCCTTGCGGAGCGCCGCGGCGGGCCGCAGGCCTTCCGTCCACATTCCGCGGTAGAGCTCCGTCATGAGAGCGGCCGTCGCCCGGTCGTCGATCCACCAGAGGCTCGCGACCACCCGCGGCGCTCCGGCGTAGAGGAAGCCGCGGGTGAGCCCGAGGAGTCCTTCGCCGCGGATCTCCTTACCCAGGGCCGTCTGGCAGCCGGAGAGCACCACGAGGTCGGCCGCCAGGTCGAGGTCGTAGACGTCGCGCAGGCGGAGGAACCCTTCGCGGGGATGGCCGGCCGCGTCGACGCGAGAGAGGGCGAGGCCCGAGAGCTCCGGCCGCTCCGCGTCGAAGACGCCGTGGGTGGCGAAGTGGACGTAGCGGAAGTCCCTCAGGCCTCCAGAGAGGACGAGGTCGCGGTCGGCCGCGAAGTCGAGCCGGGTGGCGACCGCGTCCGGAGGGGCCAGGGCGGCGATCGCCTGCGCTTCCTGCCGCGAGAAGCGGAGCCGGCTCAGGCGAGGGAGAGCCTCCGCGGCCATGGCAGGAGTCTTTCGTCCATTCCGGGCGACGCGGGGATCGTCCGGCTGGAAGACCGGGTCGGCGAGCACGATGGCGAGCTCGCGGGCCGGTGGCCTTCGGGCGAGCTCCCGCCTCTCGGCCGCCAGGACGGACGCCGACGGCAGCACGGCCACCTCGTGTCGCGCGATGAGGGGATCCGACCGCCCGGGCTCGGGCAGGACGTCGAAGGGGATGTAGCCCAGAGCCCCGTCAGGGACGATCGCCAGGCGGCGCTCTCCCAGATCGCCTGGATCACCGATCTTGCCGGCCACCGGCCCGAGGAGCATCCGGCTGAGCGTCTCCCCTATCCGCGCCCGGCTGTCGTCTCCGCTCGGCGCCGGCGTGCTCAGGGCTTGGTGGAAGGCACGGGCGGCGCGCTCGATCTCCTCGCGTCCGGGCAGGACGAAGGAGTGCAACCCGGTCGCGTCGACCGCCCAGAGATAGCTCCGCTCGCGTCCCAGGGAGTATTCGAGAAGGAGCGTCCCGGAATCGAGAAGCGCCTGGATCTCCCCCGTGCTCGCGGCCTTCGGATGGGTGAGGTCAGCGTAGCGCGAGCTCGTCCGCCGGATCTCGTTGTCGAGATTGTCCAATTCGGCCCGGATCCGCTCGCTCTCGATTTCGAGAGCCTTGGTCTCAGCCTGGTCTCCCTTGCCGCGGCCGAGGAGGATCTGGCGGCGATCCGCCTTCAGGGTCAGCCGGCGTTCGAGGTCTCTCTGCCGCGTTGCGAGCGCCGGGTCGACGCCGCCTCGGATCGCGGCGCCGCTCTCGCGCAGGACATCGAGGAGCGAACGGGCCCGTGCAAGCTCGCTCGCTTCGAAAGCGGCCCGGTCGAAGCCCTGGCCCGGACGCGCGGCGGCGAGGCGCATCAGGACGTCGACATGGAGCTCGTAGACGTCGTTGCGGGAGCCGCGAAAGGCGGCGCGGAGCTCGGGGCTGCCCAGCCGCGTGCGGAGCGATTCGAGAGCCGCGATGGCGGCTTCGGCGTCGCTCGCCGCCTTGTCGAGCTCCCCGAGATCCCGCAGGGCGCGGGCCCGCGCGGCGAGGGCCGCGGCCTCGTTGGCGCGGTCGCCGGCGGCGCGCAATCCGGTGAGGGCCTGCTCGAAAAGCGGCAAGGCCTCCGCGGCCCTCCCGCCGGCGGTCAGAACCTCGCCCTTGTGCCCCAGGGTGGTGGCCTCGCTAGGCCGGTCTCCGGTCTGGCTCTGCAGGGCCAACGCCTTGTCGAGCTCGGCGAGCGCCTCGGCGGAGCGGCCGGCGGCGGCTAGGGTCTGGCCGAGAAAGCTGCGGCTGATCCCCTCGTTCCGTGCATCGGAGGTGGCGCGGGCGACCTCGAGGGCCTGCTGATGGAAAGAGATCGCCTTGTCGGGCGCACCGTTCCGGCTCTCGAGCCGGCCAAGGTTGTTGAGGGTCACGATCTCGCCGCGCCGGTCCTCGACCGCCCGGCGGAGCGCCAGGGCCTCGGTCAGGTAGAGACGGGCCCTCTCTGCCTCGCCGATGCCGGTGTAGGCGACCCCCAGATTGTTCAGGGTCGCGGCCTCCTGCCGGCGGTCGTCCAGAGTGGCGAGGATCTCCCGGGCCTCGCCGTAGGCCCGGAGCGCTTCGTCGATCTCGCCCAGGCTGCGGTAGAGGACGGCGAGGTTGTTGAGCGCCTGGGCCTCGCCGGCCCGGTCGCCGGTCGCCCGGCGGAGCGCCAAGGCCTGCCGGTAGCTCTCCTCGGCCGGCTGCGGCTCGCCCAGGCTGAAGTATGCGAAGCCGAGGTTATTGAGCGCCGCGGCCTCGTCCTTCGCTTCGCCGAGCTGATGAAAGAGCGCCAAGGCCTCCCGGTAGCAGGCGAGCGCCGTCTGGACTCCGGACCGGGCGTGGAGGACCAGGCACTGGTTGTTGCGGATGTCGGCCTCGTGGTACGCCAGGCCGAGGCGGCGCGCGAGGTCGAGGCCGCGGGCGAGAGCCTCGTCGGCGGCGGGAAGCTCGCTCGTCTCCCAGAGAGTGACGCCGAGGTCGTTCCAGGCCATCATCTCGCGCTCGTGCCGGCCCAGCTCCTGCCAGCGAGAGATCATCTCGCGATAGAGATCGACAGCCTGGCGCTGCTTCCCCTGACGATGAGTGACTTCGGCCAGGGCGGCGGTTGCCTCCGCTTCCCCCGCCCGGTCGCCGGCGGCTTGGAAATGGTTGCGTGCTTCCTGGAAGGCCGCCAGGATCTTATCCAAGCTGCCCGTGGGCTCGCGGCGCAAGACCGTGCCCGCCCGCGTCATTGCGGCCAAGGCGGAAACCCTTTCGCGATCGGCCACGGCAGCGGGCTCGGAAATCTCGTCCAGACGGATCGCGCAACGGCCCGGCCCGACTCCTTTCCTTTCGGCGCGCACTTCGACCCGGTAGGCGCCGGCCGCGGCAGGTCTGAGGAGAATCATCTCGCTCCCCCAGCGATCCAGGGAAGAGTCGACGGCGGCAAGGATTTCGCCGTCCGGTCCGCGCACGTCGACGATCAGGTGGATTCCACGCTGCTCGACGGCTACGAGGTACGACCTGCCTGCGGCTAACTCGGCATCGAAGAGCTGAATATCGCCGGCGGTGAAGGCGCGCTCCACCACCGTGCCGGGAGAGAGGGGGGCCGGAGCCGCGGGTGTTTGCGCACTCTCGCTGCCGCCGGCCGCCAGAGCGAAAAACGCGGCGAGAGCTGCCCAGCGTAGACCTCGTCTGCGTCGCATGCCACTCCTCTCGGAGAGCCAGCGCGCTGCGCGCCGATGCCCGCCGGCTTCCAATCGACCTCAGAGGATCAAGACGTCACTGAGTGTAAGCTTCGAGGAAGATCCGTCAAGACCACGGCTCGTGTAGAATTACCCGCAGACGCAGCCGGGTCACAAATTGACGGCGAACGCCAGGAGGGGATCATGGCTAAAGGCAACAACGCGCAGAAGAAAGAGACCAAGAAGCCAAAGAAGGGCGCCGTGAAGGGCGCGGCGGACACCAAGAAGGACAAGAAGAAGTAACGCCCCCCATTCGAGCCCTTGCCTTCCCCTCCTCTCTCTCTCGCGGAGAGGAGGGCGGGGGTGGTGAGGGCTCGGCCGTTCCTCCCGCCGCCAACTCCCCTTCCTATTCCAACTATCTCAGGTCTTCACGTCGCAAAGCGGCGCACGGCGTCAGCTTTTGCCCTGGCCGCCTGCTCTTCCCGGTTCCTGGGAGGCGCGTTGGTTTCGAGGCCGCTGAGAAGACTGCTGGAAATCCTGGCGATCTCGTCGACGGCGGCGTAAAACGCGGCCTCGTTCACCTTGGACGGCTTGTTGAAGCCGGTGACCTTGCGCACGAACTGCAACGAAGCGGCGCGGACCTCCTCGTCCGTCACCGGCGGGTCGAAGTTGAAGAGGGTCTTGATGTTTCGGCACATGGGAACCACCTCCAGCGGTCCAAGGTACCCGAAGGCCCAGGACGAAGACAAGGGCCGGAGACGGACTTGAACCGACAAAGACGCATTGTCTAGATGAAGCTCCCCAAGAGGCGCCGTAGTTAGTTTTAGCAACCTTAGTTTTGCTGTCGGCTGGCCGACACGAGGAGAAGACCATGGACTGCACGTCGCGCGCACTCCCTGCAGACCGCACGATCCTGAGGACCCAACGCTGGCGCGGCGAGCCGCCGCGCGCCTTGCGGGTCGGCGTTCTCATTCTCCTGGCGCTGGTCCTCGGCACGCGAGCGGCGCAGCCGCAGTCGTGCGCCGGCAAGGTCGCCGGAGAGGTCTGCCGGGCGGCGGCCGGTCCCTGTGACGTCGCGGAGAGCTGCGCCGTGACCGGGCCCGGCGGCGCCGGCACGCCGCTGTACCAGCCGACCGACGGCACTCTCGTCATCAACGGGACCCGTGACTTCATCACAGGCTATGCCTTCACCCCCAACAAAGCGCTGACGGTCACCTCCCTCGGCGGCTACTTCAATGGGACCAGGACCGTCTACCTGTTCAACCGGTCCACCGGCGCCCTGCTCGCGAGCACGCCCGTTACGTCCGCCAATGCCTGGGCCTACGCCACGATCACGCCGGTCACGCTGACAGCCGGAACACCTTATTCCGTTGCCGTCTATACCCAGGGGAGCGGCGGCTCCTACCGTACGGGCATGACGTCGATGCCCTCGACGCTCGCGGACGCGACGATCGACGGGACCTGCTACCGTCCCACCAGCACCGCCGAGCCCTGCGCCTCCAGCGGCCTGGTCGCGGGCACCAACTACGGCATGGTCGACATCAAATACACGGCCCCCAAGCCGCTGTATCAGCCGACCGACGGCACCCTCTTCACGGACGGGCCCGGGGACTACACCGTGGGGTACGCCTTCACCCCCAACAAGGCGCTGACCGTCAGCTCCCTGGGCGGCTTCTTCAACGGCATCCGGACCGTCTACCTGTTCAACCGCTCGACCGGCGCGACGCTCGCGAGCGCAACCGTAACCTCCGCCAACAATTGGGCCTACACCGCGATCACGCCGGTAACCCTGGCGGCCGGGACGGCCTATTCCGTCGCCGTCTACTTGCCGGGGACCGGCGGCGCCTATCGTTCGGGCGTGGCGATGCCCTCGACGCTCGCGGACGCGACCATCGACGGGAGTTGCTACCGCCCCTCCGCCATCGGCGAGCCGTGCGCCTCCAGCGGGCTGGTCTCCGGCGCCAACTACGGCATGACCGACCTCAAGTACACGGTCAGCGGCAACGGGCTCGTCTGCCCGGCGGACTCTTTCAGACCGGCGGGGAACGTCTGCCGTTCCGCTTCCGGCACCTGTGACGTGGCGGAGACCTGCAGCGGCTCCTCGGCCGCCTGCCCGTCCAACCTGTTCAAGGCCTCCGGCATCTCCTGTGACGACGGCCAGCTCTGCACCTACGGCGACGTCTGCAACGGCGCCGGAAGCTGCGGCGGCACCACCGTCACCTGCGGCGGCGGCAACGCCTGCTCCACCACCGCGTGCAACGGCACCAGCACCTGCGAGACCGCGAAGGTGTTCTGCAACGCCCCGCCCAGCGAGTGCTACAACATCCTGGGCTCCTGCAACACCTCGAATGGAAGCTGCAGCTATACCGTCAAGGTCGGCGCGCCGTGCGGCACGCGCGGCACCTGTCAAGCCTCGGGAGCCTGCTACACGCCTCCGCCCATCGCCAGCAATGGCATTCCGGCTGATTGCGCGAGCCAGACGCTACCCGTGCCGACTCCCATCGGCTGCGACAGTTGCGATCCCAACCACCCGTGCGTGATCGATTCGACCGTGACCGTCCCCGCGGAATATCAGACTTGCAGCGGCTACACCCCGCGCAAGGGCGACATCGTCGTGCACGAGGCCGACGGACTGACCCAGATGCTGGTCTCCAAATTCGGCTCCAACTGGACCCACGTCGGCGTGTTCCTGGGCTCCCAGCAGGGCTCCAACGCACAACTGGTCAGGCACCACTCCTTGAACCTGGACGGCCTCTCCAGCTCCGTCATCCAGCCCGACACCATCAAGAAAGCCCTGATCGCCCTGTCGTTGAACAAGAATTCCGCCTACTGCAAGTCCGCGAAGCTGGATGCCGGTATCCTGTTCGATCCCGGCCAGTTCCTCCCGGGCGTACCCAACTCGCACACGGCGGACATGATCACGGAGTCGAACGGCAACGGCGGGCTTTATTGGGAGACCGGCGTGCACGACCGCCGCAGGCTGATCATCGCCAACAATCGCACCCTCGCCGAAGACGCCGCCAATCAGATGGTGGCGCGGAACGATTACTACTCTCTCAACTCCCTGGTGGATGAGGCCAAGGGGCGGGCCCGGCTGAGCGGCAACAAGCCGGGGACCAACTGCGCGTCGGCGATCATGAGTTGCATCACACCGACCGTGGCCCCGACGTTGCTGAGGACCAACTTGATGAGGGACACGGCCAAGGCGGCGTACGAGGCGATCCGGCGGCAGGTCCGGTGGATGCCGGAGACCGAGTCCGCCGTCTCGGCCTGCAAGGCCGCCTTCTGTCCCCCGCTGGGGCTCCCCTGCCCCGTCGACTGCAACGGCATCGCCTGGGAAACGGCGAACGGCATCGCGGATCAGGTCATCGCCTGCTTCCTGTTCGGCCCGACCGCCAATGGCTGCGAATGCACGCGCGACAACCGCAAATGGCACTTCGCGAACTGGGCCGGCGCGGCTCCCGCCCCTCCGACGCAGGACGATACCGACTGGGTCAACAACCGGCTGACGGACGTGGAGTTCTATCAGGATACCTGGACGTCGGGCGCGGCCGTGGGCCAGTCCGTCACCAACATCTACGAGTCGTACAGCTACCTTCCGGGCGACGTCATGAACTCCAGCAACTATCCCGCGAGCAATGCCTATCCCCTGGTGAAGAAGACCAACGCCACCAGGAACTACGGCCACTGCTACGTACCGCCGACCATCACGGTCACCCCCAGCCCGACGATGCCGAGCTCCGGGACGCCCATCACCTGGACGGTCACCGTGACCGGTGGAGCCCCGGCGTCGACTCAGTACGCGCTTTTCCGCCGGCGCTCCGGAACCTCACCCTGGACCCCCGACGTGAGCTCCCCGGCGTGGCAGACCAGCAACGTGCTCAGTTGGACCCCGACCTCAGGCGAGCTCGGTAATTGGGATATCTATGTCTGGGCGAAGGACGGCAACACACCGGGCAACATGAACGTCTACGGCTATGCCGCCAGCTACAACCCGGGCGGGGTCCAGGTCGTGGCCCCACTGACCGTCACAGGCACCGTGAGCCCGTCGTCGGGGACCTATGGGACGACCTTCACCTATACGGCCACCGCCAGCGGCGGCAACCCGGCGACCAGAAAATTCGCGTTCTTCCGCCGGCGCGGCGGCACCTCGAACTGGATCCCCGACGTGAACAACCCGAACTGGCAGACCGGCAACACCTTCACCTGGGTCCCCAACTCCTCTGACGTCGCCAGTTGGGAGACCTACATCTGGGTGAAGGACGGCAATACGCCGGCAAACATGACCACCTACGGCTACGCCGCCGGCACCAACACGGGCGTGATCCAGGTCACGGCTCCCGGCGTCGTGCAGCAGTACCCGGCCAAGGGCTGGGTCGACGGCTACAACACGCAGCACATCTGGGGCTGGGCCTGCGACCCGGACTATCCGACCCAGAGCAACCGTGTGGACGTCTACAGCACGACCTGGCAGGTTTTCGGCAGTGGCAACGCGAACATCGGCTCCGTCGCCGCCATCAACAGCGCCTGCCTCGGCGGCACCGCTCACTACTTCGATCACTACCCAAGCGGCGGAATCCCCTCCGGCACGCACTTCAACGTGTGGTCCATCGACCTGCCCTACGCCACCCCGGGAAACGACAACAGGAAACTCAGTGGCAGCGGGGCGATTGGGGATGGGACGGAGTTCGTGATGCCTTGAAGGTTGATATAGGCGGTGGCCCTCGCGAGGGGGCCACCGTTGGACAATTACGACGGAGTATCGTCCAAGTACGACGGATCATCGCCAGCTTAGGCAGGTCGCCGTAAACAGACGACGGGCCGGCGTAATTTGCCGACGAGCCACCGTACATCGCGACAAGCCGTCGTAGATTGCCGACGAGTCGGCATCTGTTACGACGGAGCATCGTCCAAGTACGACGGATCGTCGCCAACTTAGGCAGACCGCCGTGAATAGACGATGGGCCGGCGTAATTTTCCGACGAGCTACCGTACATCGCGGCCAGCCGATGTAGATTGCCGACGAGCCGGCGTTAGTTACGACGGAGCATTGTCCAAGTACAACGGATCGTCGCCAACTTAGGCAGACCGCCGTGAACAGACGATGGGTCGGCGTAACTTGCCGACGAGCCGGCGTACATCGCGGCCAGCCGTTGTAGATTGCCGACGAGCCGGCGTTAGTTACGACGCAGCATCGTCCAAGTACGACGGATCGTCGCCAACTTAGGCAGACCGCTGTAAACAGACGATGGACCGTCGTAACTTGCCGACGAGCCGGCGTACATCGCTACAAGCCGTTGTAGATTGCCGACGAGTCACCATACATCGCGGCAAGCCGTCGTAGATTGCCGAAGTTGCTGCACATCCCCGGCATCCTGAACCACCTCCGGCATATAGCTTGAATAGGACTAGGTCAGCGGCCAGTCGACCTGAGCTCGGCGAGCAGACTCGATCAACTCAGTCATATAGTTAGAAGGCGTGCGGCTGGCTTGGCGCTGGCGTTGGAGCTCTCGGATCGCGGTCCTCCGGTCGAGGCCGTTTGCCTGACGGAACATCTCCAGTCCCCGCTCCCCAAGGCGCAAGGCCAGCGCCATGCGCTCCTCGAAAGGAAGGCGGAGCACCTCTTCCTGAAGCTCGTCTCGCAGGTAGTCGGCCACGGATCGCATGGCGTGAGTATAAGCCCGCCCGAGGCGGCCGAAAGCCTTGAGAGACGCCTCAGAGTTTCGGGTAGCCTCTTACGGAGGGAGCACCTGGGGGGCGCGTCACCACCAATCGCTTCACCGCCGATCAGATGCGCGGCCATCCCGGGCTCTCAACTCGGCGTGGCGCCGCGTAACCCCTGGACGAGAGGGTGATCGGCAATCGCGGCGTCAGCGGTTACCGTATAGGAGAGATCGCTCATCGTCCACCCCCTTTTAGGCCGAGAACCGTGCTTTAGAGACTGTAACGCGTCTCCGCTCGGGCATCAATGCCTGGGCGGTCGATGTCGGAGCCGTGCTGTGGCATCATGTAGAATAGGAGGCCCAGCCATGGTCCGATTTATGGGTTACGACATCCACGTCGAGCACCACGAGAAGCCGGCCCTGCACTGGAGCGCGGGCGATACCACTATCATTCCTTACTGGATCTATCGTGTCTCGCCGATGTTGAGTTTTTTTATTTCATTGGCTCTCCGGAGGACTGAAAACATGACCCGTCGACGCATCTCTGTCGTCTTTTATCTGCTCTCGGCTCTGCTTGCGGGAGGAGCACGGGAAAGCTACGCCCAAGACCCGATGATCCATCTCGAAGCCTTAGTCTTCGATCCACTGCATTTCCCGGAATTGCCGACTTCGGGGCTGAAGCTCGGACCAGAGAACCCCACGGATCGCTGGATCATCCAGTTCCATGCGCCGTCGAACCCGGAGCAACGCCAGATGCTGATGGCCAAATATGGGCTCCGACTCGAGCAGTACATACCGAATTCAGCTTATATCGAGCGCATCCCCAAAGCTGACCTTGCGCATCTACAGGAAACTGGGCTCGTTCGGGCTGTTGTACCCTATCACCCGTTTTTCAAGTTCTCGACGCGGATTGGCACGATTGAGTTTCGGACCTCTGAGCGGAAGCACAAGGCGGGCTTTCTTTTGCGGGCGGTTCTGTTCGACGACGCCGATCCGGCAACCGTAGCAGCAGCAATTCAAGGCATTCCTGGAGCGTCTCAGGTTCAGGTTCAGGATTTCCGTCCGGAAGGCGCAGACGCGCGGATCGAGCTCACTCTGGTATCGCTCGCTCGACTTCCAAACATCGCGTGGCTCGAAGGCGTGCGCTGGATCGAAGAGGTCGCCGAGCAGATCGAGAACAATGGCAACACCCCGGGGACCATCCAGTCGGGCACACCCGGCACGGTGCCGATCTGGAAAGAAGGGCTCCATGGCGAGGGCCAGATCGTCGGAGTCATCGACGGCGGGCAGGTCGACATGACTCACTGTATGTTCCTTGATGACATCGACAACAAACCAGGGAAGACCCACCGCAAGATGCTGGAGGTGCGGGGGGACACAGTCACGTTTCATGCGACTTTCGTCGCCGGTATCGTCGCCGGCGATCCCTCCCCTAAAACCTTCGGCGGAAACCGTGGAAACGCATGGGCCGCACGACTGGTGTCGGGCTGTAGTGATGAAGGAATCTTCAGAGCGCTCGTTTCGAACAGACTTCAGGGCGCGAAGATTCACACCAACAGTTGGCACGACAACACCGCCGGCCAAGGCAAGCCGGCGACCTATAATCAGACCGCGGCCGATACCGACACATTTTTGTGGAATAACCAGGATCACTTAGTCCTCGGGTCCATGGGCAACGAGGGCGAAGAGCAGGGCCCTCCCGGTACGGCCAAGAACGCGGTCGCCGTGAACGCGTCGAGTCGAGACCCTGACGAAATGAATTTGGGTGATGGGACCCCAGGCCCCACGGCGGATGGAAGGAGAAAGCCGGATGTCGTCGCACCGGGGTGCCAGATCACCTCGGCCATCCGATCTCTAGGGTGTATTGTCAAAGACTGGAACGACTGCGCAACCAGTTGGGCAACGCCGGCGGCGGCAGCGGCAGCGGCGCTAATCCGGCAGTACTATACCGAGGGCTGGTACCCCACCGGCACCAAGCTTCCACAGAACGCCAGGCCTGACGCCAGCGGGGCCCTGCTCAAAGCTACGCTTCTCAATGCCACCATCGATATGACGGGCGTCGACGGCTACCCGAGCAACGATGAAGGATGGGGCCTGATCAGGTTGAACGACGCTTTGTACTTCCCCACCGCCCCAAGACGCCTGAAGGTCTTGGACGTGCTTCACGCGGCCGGGCTTGAAACTGGAAAATTTCAGACGCTTACCGTACAGGTTGTCTCTTCGATCGAACCCCTGAAGGTCACTTTAGTGTGGAGCGACGCTCCAGGGACCACGGGTTCGGCGATTTCGGCCGTTAACAACCTCGACCTCAAGGTGATCGCTCCCATCTCCACGACCTACCAGGGCAACGTGTTCGCCGGAGGCCAGTCGACCTCCGGAGGCACGCCAGACACCGTCAACAACGTCGAGCAGGTCCTGATCAACAATCCGGTCGTCGGGACTTGGACCATCAGGGTGGAGGCGCCCAGGGTAAGCGTAGGCCCACGCCAAGGCTTCGCCGTCGTGGCTTCGGGAGCGCTCGCCCTTTAATCTCGAAATTCTTTAGAATGTTGTAGGGCAACGGATCGCAGGCTTGGTGTCACCGCTAGAGGGACACTTCAAGTCAGCCGCGGGCGACACTGCATAGGGCAGCCAGCGGTCGCCGTTTGCGGGAGGATTCACCAGCAGGTCGTAAAACATAGCAAAATGACGGTCCGGCCGGCATGGATCAGGTTTGTTCTTACCGCAAAGGGGGGGAGTGGGAACGGCCCAGTTTTCCACCTCAATGATAACGCAAGGCTCATCGGTGCCGCGCCATCGCTTGCACTTGCCCGGCTTGGCCAGTTGAAGCTTCTGGGATGCTCCCTTGATCTCAAGACGAAGATCCTCGAGCTTCTCGATATCGGCCTCAAGCGCTAGTCCCGTAGCAAGCCGGCGTGGCGGCTGGCTCTTCAGAGGTTTGTCAAACGCAGGTGGTTTCCGAAATCCGGACTTCACAATTTCTTTCTCGAAGCTCACCGGAAAACTCCATTCATCGCTGCAACGCTGGAGCGGCCTCGTCTGCCAACCGCCTTCAAAACGTACTGTCGCAGCGACTTGCTTGCACTTGCCGGCGAGGCATTCAGGTTTGACTTTGGCGCCAGTGGTCAATTGGCTCATCTGAGCATAATCTTTTTTAGCATCGAGGTTGATCGATAGCCGATTCTTGGCTTTAACTCTGATCAACACGCTATTGTTTACCTGGTGCTCGAGGTTCCAGCTTTGACTGGAAGACGAAGCAGGGTACAAATGGAGCTGTGGAATGTGCTCCACCATACCTCGCATGGACTTGGTCCCTACCAGCAAAGCGGTCACTGTATTGTTCGGCGTGTCGGGAACAAACATTACTAGACCGGACACCACGATCAGCACTTTGATCATCATCTCTCCCTTCCAATCTTCGTCCCCCGCCCTTGGGAGCGAAGTGAAACCACTTGAAAAGCTGCCCATTGAGCCGGTTGGACTCCGTCGAGCAACGCAAGCTGGGCGCGGCGAAGCGCTTCGTCGGTGTCGTAACCAGAGAGCAACTCGCGATAGAAGCGCGTCATGAGGTCGGCGGTAAAGCGGTCACCCACCGGCCAGAGGGTTGCGACGGCCTCGCCAGCGCCCGCGGCGAGGAAGGAACCGGCCGCCGCGAAAGTCCCCTCGAGCGAGGGTTCGGCTTCACGATTGGTGGCACAGCCGCTCAAGACCACGAGCCGGAGATGGGGAAGCGACAGGCGAGCGATCGCCGCGGCGTCCAGACTTCCAGATGAGTCCCCGGCCGGGCCAGCCAACACGATGCGCGACGACCCCGGATTACGGCCCACCAGGAAGTGCGTCGCGACATGGACGATGGAGGCTTTTCCGAGTTCCGCCAGCAGGCGATCCCGTGTAGCCTCCCGGCCAGTAAGAACTACAGGTTCGGGGAAAAGCCCCGCGATCCTCTCGATCTCCCGGCGGGCGCCTGGCAGGCTGAAGTAGGTATTGCCGGCCGGCGAGATAACTTCAGGGTCGCCGATCGCCAGCAGGTGGCCGGGGGCCGGATCGTCCGCCGGGTGCGGTCTCCCTCCGCTTGCGGTGCCCAGCATTCCAGCCGCCGGACTGACTCGAAGGATGAACTGGCGTAGCAGCGGCCCTTGACCTCGGCCCGCTTCGAGGGCTGCCCAGGGCACGCCGCGAACGATGCGGTCGGGGACCACGATCAGACGGCTAACTCCCACCAGGTCGGAGGAGAGGGGAGCGATCAAACTCTCGCCAAGACGCAGCGATAGAGGCATCAAGACCGAAGGTTCAGCACCCTCTTCGATCGCGGCGACGAAGCTAGAGGTCTGCTGAATGAGCTGGGCCCTGGAGATGGCTCGCCGGACGATCCTGAGAGGCTTGTCACGGCGAGCGACCCAAATCAGCAGGGAATCCGGAAGCGACCAGTAGGAGAGCAGTGCATCGGTTTCGCCGAGATGGCTCGTCAGGCGGGAGATCGATTGTGGCGAGGCCTCCGTGTCGAGCGGTGCGAGGTCAAGACTGTCACGAAACAGAAGCCCTCGTGCCTGATCGGCGGCCCAGAACGCTTTTTCGCCCAGTGGGTCCAAGCGCATGGAGGCGGCGACTCGCTCATCGGCGAGTTCGGCTTGCAGATCAAAGAATGACACCCTTAGAAGAGGTTCCTGAATCCGAATGCGTTGGGCGGCGACGAGACGCGCGGCCTGGTCCAGGTTGGCCAGCGCCTCCTCGAATCGGCTGATCTGGCCGAGGGACCGGGCGCGATCGATGAGAATTTCCGCCTGGCCGTACTCATAGCCCCTTGCCTGCAGAAACTCGAGAGCCTCGTCCAGCTTCTCGATCGCCAGGAGCGGACGGCTCACTCTGTAGGAGGCACCTTCCACCGCGCGCAGACCAGCCAGGAGCCGTACGCGGTTGGCGGGGCTGTCGATCTTCGGCAGATAGGATTCGGCCTCGCGGATGTCGGCGAGAGCGCCTTGAGGATCTCCTCCTTTGGCCCGGTGCATGGCTCGAATCCAGAGGGATTCGGCCAGGCCGAGAGGAGTTCCCTGCCAGCGGTCGAAAGCCAGGGCTTCAGAAGCAAAGTCAGCGGCGGCGTGGAGCTCTCCTTCCCGCGCCAATGCGAAGGATGCATTGCTGATCGCCATCGCCAATCGTTCGTCGCCACCGTCCTGGGCGAGGTCTCTGAAGCCCCGGAGCCGATGGAACCATGCTGCCGTGGAGTCCCCCATCTCGTCATCGATGCGCCCCAACAGAAGATCCGCCGTTGCAGTGCCCGTGCGGTTCTTGGCCCGCTGATGGATGTCATAGAGCGCGGTCGCGTGGCGCTGAGCCGAATCGAGATCGAGTATGGCGAGATTGATACCTGCCAGTATCCAGGAGCAGCGCGCCTCCACGGAGGAGTAGCGCTGGCGTCGAGCCACCCGCGCGGTCTGCTCGGCTCTCCCACGAGCGGCGGCGTATCGTTCAAGCTGAAGGTCACAATGAGCGATTCCCTCTTCAGCCACCCAGAAGCGTGGGCTTGAGGCCTTGCCCAGACGTACGGAAGAGCGACGGAAGAGCTCGAGAGCCCTTTCAAAGCTGTAACGGTCGAGCCAGCGCCTGGCTTCGGTATAGTCGCGCAGTCCCTGAGCAAGCATCCTCAAGCGCTCCCCCGAAGCCGCCGACAGAACCTGAGCTTCGTCGGTCGCGAGGCGATCGCCGCTGAGCTCCGCCAGCCTGGAGGCGGCCGCACCGAGGCGGAGCTCAGCCGTTCTCCGACCCGTTTCATCTCCTTCGAAAACCGCGGAGATCCAGGCGGTCAAACCCTGTTCCTCGATCCAGTCCTGGAGCACTTCAGGCCGAGATGACTGGATCGGTAGAGAAACACTCCCGCCTCGGTCCATCGTGCCTTCGGTGGACGCCAGCACGGGCAGGTGAGCCGCTGCGAGGAGGCCCCAGGAAGAATCGGGATCCCGCCTGATGTACTGCATCCAGGCATTCTTCGCAAGCCGACGGAGAAAGAGAGACTGGAGCGCAAGCGCGCGGTTGAAGGCAGGCTCCGGTAGAGAGGGGTTGGGTCCGATGCGGTTGAGAGCACGCACCAGATCCCGCGGATTGTTGAGGGCCCGGCCACGCACCAGGTAAGCAGCATCCAAGTCTGTACGAAGAACGGTATCGAACGGCGCTTGGCGGCTGGCCCGCTCGAGCGTCCTTATCGCCGCGTCGTAGTCACCGGTCACGAGCTGAGAAATCCCGTAATCGCCGAGGGCTCGAGGCGTCGGATGTTCCCGGGAACGAGCCTGAGCTTCACGATAAACAGTCCGGCTCTCGACGGTAGACCGGGAACCTGTCGCCTCGGGTAGGTCGGTCAGCCGGACTCCGGCCAGCTTTGAATCCCCGAAGGCCGCAAGAACCCGCGACCGCATGGGTACCCTATCCTCAAGTTCAAAGGGTGCCTGCCAGGCGAGAGTCATCGCGACCACGGACACCAAGCCGACGCCGATCATTGCTAATCCGAACCTGGAGCCGAGTCTTGCCATAGAGCTCGCAACTTACCGATCGGCCGTCGGACCCTGCCCTGCCGGCTTTGCAGCCCGCCTGAGATCCGCCAGCATGAATGCGACTCCGCTCAAGGCCAGAGCCTCGAAGACGCCCGCAGTCTCGCCTGCCTTGCTCAAATCGGCCAGGGCCCTTGGAATGTGGAGCATCACCACCCAGAGCAGCATCATGATCCCCGACATCGTCGCTGCCAAACGAGCCGTTTTCGGGATGAAGAGGCCCATACCTCCCGCGATCAGTGCGACCCCGGTGAAGTAGACCCAGAACCGGGTCCCTGGAATCCATGACGGTACCAACTGCGCCACGAAGTCGGCATATACGAAATGCTGAACCCCGCCCAGGAGCAGAAACCCACCCAGAAGCACGGACCCCAAGGGCATCAATCGTCTGAACAGCCTGGAGATGCCCGAGTCTTCTTCAGGAAGGATTCCGGCCAGAATGATGGTTCCCCCCAGCATGGCCAGTGCCTTAAAGGGGTTAGTCCACATGAAACCCACCAGAGGATCCGAAAGCGCTCGGGGCAGGTGCAGGAGCAGGAACGCCAGGATAATCATCGCACCCAGCACGGCCGCCGCCCATCGCACCCCGCGTCCCAGGCCAATCGCCGCGCCCGCGACGATGAGAACGACACCAACCAGATAGGCCCAGAAAGAATGCCAGGGAATCCACGCGGGCAAAGGCGGCACCAATCTCACGAAGTCACCCGTTATCAGTTGCTGGACACCGGAAGCGACCATCGAGATCGCGAAGAAGAGCCGGCCAAGAGTCGATTTGGCAATCATTGAAATTCCTTGCAGGAGAATGGAGGCTAACGACCCTATGATAACCGACCTGGCAGGGAAGCGCTTGCCGGCCCGCACGGGGCCGGCAAGCTTGGAGAAGAAGGATCAGAGGGCGCCCGTCAACTGCGCGCAGGCATTGGTGGGGTTCGGTTCCGTGATGAGCTCGCCGATGGCCGCCGCGGCTCCGCGGGCGACGACGTGACGGAGCCAAGCGTTGCGGACCGAGGTGCCGCTGGTGCCCTGGCCGTTGGTCTCGTCGTTGCGGACGGCCTTGGACTGCTCGATCTGGAGGCCTCCCCAGCCGGGCTCGCCGTTGGGGTTGGGAGACAGGCGGTTGACGATGTTCTCGTTCGCCAGGCCGCTGTGGTCCGCCGGCGGGATGTAGCCGGTGCTGCTCGCCACCGTGATCGCGCCTTCCGAGTCGAAGATCCGAAAGCCGATCTCGTTGCGGCTGCCGCGGCTGGTCTCGAGCTCATCCTGAATTCGCAGGGCGACCAGACACTTGGCCTCGCGATCGGCCTGGCCGCCCAGGATCAGGCCCTTCTCGGTGGCCCCGGCGTCGAAGCCGTGCAGGGCCAGGACGTACTGAAAGGGCCGCGCCGGCCGGGCCGCCTGACCGGGCTGAGCGGGCTCAGCCGCGGCGAAGTCGAGCTCCGCGAAGAGCTTGGTGAGAGCTGGGTACGACGCGGCGAGAATCGCCGTCGCGGTGATGTGCCAGCGCTCCCGGGTCTGCTCCAGACCCCACGTGCCGTTCGCCTCCCACAGGCTGCCGTGCACGGCCCAGCCGGCGCTCAGAGCATTGAGGACCGAGGTGATCTGATCGCTGGTCTTCGTCTCGATCGCGCCGCCGTGAGGAACCACCAGAGCGAAACTTTTGTTGGCCTCGATGATCGCGTTCTCGAAGAAACCGTTGGAACCATTTTGCGCCGGCTCGCAGAACATCTTGCTCGGAGTGGTGGTGCTGGGAGCGAGCGGGTCGGCGCTGTTGCGCCGCGTGACCGTGCTGGTGGCGACCGGCGTCCAGTACACCCGGGCGCTGACGTCGGCGATGTCGCCGAGATTGTCGGTGATGGTGAGGTCGACCTCGGCCGGGGCCGCATCCTTGAAGAGCTTGAACTGGCCGCTGTCCTTGTCGCTCGCATTGAGGCTGCGGTAGACCCTGATGCGGCTGGTGGACGCCTCGAAGATGCTCGTCACCGTGAAGACGGCGCTGCTCTGCCGGCCGTCGATCTCGGGCGTTTCGATGACCACGCGGATCTGGGGGTTGATCTCGCCTCCGGGGGTGAGGCGCAAGGGGCCGCTCGTGCTGATCCCGAGCTGCTGCGCCAGACCCCGGGAGATGTGCATCTCTTCGCGGCGCGTCTCAGGATCCGACACCGCGGTCATCAGGCCCACGGTAACGTCATGGACGCCGCCAACGTTGCAGTCGAATGCCAGTTCCGCGGCGCGGGCCGCGGAAGAGCCGAAGGTTAGAGCCAGCACGAGGCCGGCGGCTGGAAGAACGGTTGAAATTCGAAACAGTGACATGGTGTAAATCTCCTCGTTAGACCTTATGGGTTCCGGGGGCTCTTCGCCCCCCGACCGCCCCGCGGTGACCATCACCGCGAGTGCTGTCTGACGAGGGATACGCCATCGCGGGAAAAACCCGCCACGGGTGGCGCGACTGGACCTACGGTTGGGCTGGGCTCAGGAGAGCATTGATCTTTTTCTCGAGGTCCTCGTACGGTACCGCGCCCTTGACGATCTCAAAGACCTGGACCTTGTCGCTACCTGGGAGCCGGCTCCCCAGCAGGAAAGCCGGGGTTCCGGTGATGCCAAGGTTGTTTGCTGTCCTCATGTCCTCTTTGATGGCCCCGGCGTGCTTGCCGCTGGAGAGGCACTTCTGGAAAGCAGGAATGTCCAGGCCGATCTCTTCGGCGTAGCCGGAGAGCTTGTCTGGAGCGAGAGCACCCTGGTGTCCGAACAGTTGGGCATACATGTCCCAGAACATCTGCTGCTCACCGGCGCAGGCGGCGGCTTCGGCGGCCTTGAAGGCGTGGGGGTGCATTTGAAGAGGCAGGTCGAGGAAGATGAGCTCGACCTTTCCCGTGCTGACGAACTTCTCGTCGATCTTCGGCAGCACCTCACGGGCAGCTATGCCGCAGTAGTGGCATTGGAAGTCCGCAACTTCGACCAGGACGAGCTTGGGCGAGCCCTGCTTCATGGATGGGTCGTCGCCGACGGAGATCTTGGGACCCTTCTTGTCAAGGGCCCAGGAAGCCGACCCGAGCACGAACATGGCCCCGACCAGGGCGACCAGGGGGAAAATCCTGCGAATGCCAGGCCTCATAGTCTTTCTCCTTGTAATCGTTCCATGTGCACTGGTTCTTTGTAGCGCTTGAGCTTCTGGGGAAATAATACTCCAGGCTCACGGCTCGTGCTGTCCCATTCCCGGGACCCCCTCTTTCCCGTTTTGGCCGCGAGTCCCGACTTAGGGACGGGCATTTTCGGTAAACCCAGCTAGATCAAGGCTTTCCACCCTGGCATCTCCATTGCCTTTTACGGCCGTCACGATCGGCCGATCGCAACGTCATCGCTTCTTGTTTGTTGAAACCTGATTCCGTAAGGAGCCCGAAATGAGATCGTCACGTTTTCTGCGTAGCGCCGTCGCCATGTCCGCCTGCCTGCTGCCGCTCCTCTCCCTTGCCGTCCCCAGTTCGGGAGAGGCCGCGGAGACCTCGGCCGCCAAGGTGCTCGGCCGCGCTCCCCTGGCCTTCGAGCCCAACCTCGGCCAGAGCGGGCCGGAAGTCCGCTATCTGGCCAGGGGCGCCGGCTATGCCCTCTTCCTGACCCGCGACGAGGCGGTGCTCGCGCTGATGTCCGGAGCCCCCGACGCGCCGAAGGGCAAGGGCGCTCCTCCGTCCTCGCTTCGCCGCAGCGTTCTCCGCGTGCGGCCGCTCGGGAGCCGGCCCGCCGAGTCCCTGGAGCCGGAGCAGGAGCTCCCGGGCCACAGCCATTACGCGCGGCTCTCGGCTCCAGGCGAGGCGTTGCGGAACGTGCCGCGCTACGGCCGCATCCGCGCTCGCGGCATCTACCCGGGGATCGACCTGGTCTACTACGGCAGCGGCGAACAGCTCGAATATGACTTCGTGGTCGCGCCCGGAGCCGACCCGAGCCGAATTCGCCTCGGCTTCGAAGGGGCCGAGGGCATGGCGCTCGACGAGGCGGGCAACCTCCGCCTGCGCCTGGCGACAGGCGAGCTCGTTCAGCACGCGCCGGTGCTCTACCAGCAGGCAGACGGCGAGCGCCGGCCAGTGGCCGGCCGCTTCACGCTGGCCGGCGACGCGGTGGGATTCGAGGTGGGAGCCTACGATCCCAAGCTGCCGCTGGTCATCGATCCGGTGCTCGCCTGGGCCTCCCTCCTCGGCGGCTCGAGCACGGAGTGGGCCTTCGACGTGGCCGTCACCCCGAACGGCCAGGCCTACGCCTGCGGTTACACCTACTCGACCAACTTCCCCACCCGCCCCCAAGCGGCTGATCCCGATCTGGCCGACGCCGATGCCTACGTGACCAAGTTCAACCTGGACGGCTCCGGCATCGACTGGTCCACCTACGTCGGCGGACCCGGATACCAGAGCGCCAACGCGATCGCCCTCGACTACAACCGCGGCATGTCCGTCACGGGATCGACCAGCGGACCGGGAGGGAACGACGACGCCTGGATCTTCCATCTGGACCCCGCCGGCAACCTGGAGTGGTCGCGGACCCTGGGCGGCTCGCAGTTCGAGCGGGGCGAAGAGATCGTCATGGACTCCTCGCTCAACACCTACGTGATCGGGACCACTTACTCGGCCGACTTCCGGGGTCTATACCCGCCCCAGAACGTGGCGCAGCCGGGCTTCGGCGGCGGTGATTCGGACGCCTTCGTGGCCAAGCTCAACCGCTTCGGAACGGTGCTCTACACAACTTTCTACGGGGACACCCATGCGGAGAACGGCGTGGGCATCGCGCTCGACCTCTCCGGCCGGATGGTCTTCACCGGCACGTCGGCGGTCTACGATCCCGTGTACGCCGTGGACGCCTTCGCCGCCCGGCTGAGCGTCGACGGCTCGGCTTTTCAGGGCCGGTATACCTTCGGCGGCGGCGGCACCGATTACGCAGGGGGCATCGCGGTCGATCCCTCCGGGAACGTCTGGGTGGCCGGCACGACCTACTCGGGAGACTTTCCGACGACCGCCACGGCCGTCGACGGAACGCTGAGCGGCGAGTCCGACGCCTTCCTGGCCCGCCTGTCGAGCTCCTGGACGAGCTTCTCCTACTCGACCTACCTCGGCAACGCCCAGAAGCAGCTCGTCGTGGGACTTCTGGCTGACGATGCCGGCAGGCTCTATCCGGTCGGGCAGATCACTCAGCCCTACCAGCCGGATCCCTACGCTCAGATCTACGATATCTGGGTGGCCCGTTACATCCCGAGCAACAACACCGCTTCCACCCTCACCTTCCCCGCCTCCGGCAACGACTACACCGCCGGCTGCGCCATGGACAACTCCCGCTGGATCTACATCGCGGGGGTCACCAATTCGACCGACCTCGCGACTCCAGGCGCATTCCAGACCAACCTCAAGGGTTCGTTCGACGGCTTCGTGGCGAAGGTAGGCTTCTGAGGCTGCTCTCCGGGGGACCGGCCAGGTCCCCCGGCGTGTCTCCCTGAAGATGCTAAAGTCCGGCTCCACCCCATGCCTACCCTCCTCACCGACCTTTCCTCCCCCGCCACCGTCGCAGCCGTCGAGGGGAACGTCGTCGAGTGGACGCGCCTGAAGGGGCTTCTGCCAGGGGTGGAGCTGCACGACGATGGGGATGCCGTGTGGCTCTTCTCCACTCTCCCGGGCCGGGGCGGCGCGGTGGCCGGGGCGCGGTTCACGGAAAAGAGCGCCGACGCGCGGATCGCGGAGATCCTGGCCTATCACCGGCGCTACCTGGAGCCGACTCTCTGGTGGGCCGGGCCGTCATCAGCGCCGGCCGACCTGGGGGACCGTCTCCGGGCGGCCGGACTCTGGTGCCAGCAACGCCTGCCGGGGATGGCGGCCGACCTCCATGCCATCCGGACGGATTTCCGCCGGCCCCAGGGGCTCGCCATCGCCGCCTTGGAGGACTTCTCGATTTTCCGCAGGTACGAGCACCCCTTCTTCGGCCCGGCGACCACCGAGCGCCGGCGCAATCTGGTCGGCGGGGTCGAGTGGATGGTCCGCCAGGAACCACGGCGCGCCTGGCACTTCGTGGCCAGCCTCGACGGCATCCCAGTCGCCTGCTCGACGGTTTTCCTGGGCGCCGGGGCCGCGGGCCTCTACCATGTCGCGACGCTGCCGAAGGCGCGCGGCAAGGGGATCGGCAAGGCGGTCACGCTCGCCGCCCTGGAGCATGCCCGCGAGCTCGGATACCGGATCTCCATCCTCCACGCCTCGAAGGATGGCGAGCCGATCTACCGCCAGATCGGCTACGAGGAGGTTTGCCAGGTCAGCCACTGGTACTACTCGAAGGCCCGGCAGATCCGGCAGCGGCTGACCGGGCGGGATTGATCAGACCGGGCGGTGCTGACCGGGAAATTGCGTCAGTACCAGGACACGCTCGAATCCAGGGCGCGCATGAGGTACCAGCCGTCCCCCGGATTCAATCGTTCGAGGTCGGCGCGCCGGCTCTCGAAGAGGGCCCGGGTGGCGGGCGAGACGCCCGTGGCCTCGGCGGCCTGGCGCTCGTAGTCGGCGATCTTGGCCGCCATGCGCCGGCGCCACTGCTCCCTTTCCCGGGACGCCGGCTGTTCCGGCATCCTTGGATCGAGATCCTGGTCCAGAGAAGCGCGGTCCCGGACCCAGTCGGCCCGGTGGAATTCCGGCAGTCCGAAGATCAGCGCCTCGGGACGCCGCAGGAACCGCCATTCGGCGAGATTGGTGAGGTTTTCGAATCGCCGGGGCCCAAGCTTCTGCCGCTCCAACTCGCGGCACAGGCTCTGGAGGAAGGCGACCTCCGTCGGCTTCCACCTCTCGTCCCCATTGGACATGGCGAAGACATTCCCCGTCCGCAGGCTCTCGTTGCGGCGGCGCCACTGCTCCGCGACCTCCCGGAGCGCCGGCTCCAGGTTCCGCCGAGCCGCCAGATAGCGGTCGAGATCGGCCGGCTGGAGGTCGACCTTCGCAAGATCGTCCCCCTCCGTCCAGGGATACCGCCGATCCAGATCGGCCATCTTGTTGAAGACCGCTTCCCGCTTCTGCCCGGTCTCGACGGCAGACGGCCCATTGAAGGACTGGACCGTCCAGGCATAGCCCGCGATCAGCGCCAGGGCGACGAGGGCGGCCGCAGCCCCCAGCACGATCCGCAGACGGTAGCCCGGCGGCTGGCTGCCCTCGAACCGGGGCCGCGGCAGGCGCTCGGCGCCGGACTTGAGGCGGGCCGCCGCGCGGATCCAGGCGCCGTGCTCCCGCTTGAGGTAGCGCGGCAGCAGCTTGGCGTCCGCGAGCACCTCGGCGAGGAGCTGGCGGGCTTCTTCCTTGCGGCCTTCGGCGAGCAGGATGCGGGCGAGGCGGACCTGGGCCTCGATCACCGTCCGGCGCTCCAGGACCTTGCGCAGCACGGCCGCGGCTTCGGCCTTGCGCCCGGCCTCGTCCAGGCAGCGCCCGAGGTTGAGCGGTCCCTCTCCCAGCCGGGCGTCGGGCTCGGCCTTGCAGAGCTCTTCCAGGAGCGGCACGGCCTCGGCCCAGCGGCCCTGCATCTCCAGGGCTTGGGCAAGCGGCAAGTTGACGTCCTCCACGGCGCCGCCGTTCTCCCGCGACTCGCGCAGGAGCTTCTCGGCCTCCTGGGGCTTGCCGAGCACCACCAGCTCCTCCCCCGCCTCGGCCAGGACCGCCGGCCCCCGCCAGTGGGAGAGCTGAATCTGGAGCTGCCGCAGCCGCCTGCGGGCCTGGAGCCGCCGGGCCGCCACCGGCGACATCATCGAAGCGTTCCGCGCGCCCAGGAGGGGGCTGCGGACGACGACGAAGTAGGCGATCGAGCCCACGATGGGGAACCCCAGGATGATCATGTACCAGTACCAGTCCGCCCGGACCCGGAAGGCGTCGATCAGGGCGGCCGCCATGAAGACCATCGGGATGAAGCCGAAACATCCGAATCCCAGATCCAGGAGAGACGGCATCATGCTCAAGGCGGCTCCTCCGAAGATGAAGCTGAAGGCCTTCATGGTATCAAATACGCCGTGATCGTCGTCGTCATGGGCGTCTCGGGATCGGGCAAGACCACCATCGGCCGGAAGCTGGCGGGCGAGTTGGGATGGCTCTTCTATGAGGGGGACGACTTCCACTCCGCGGCCAGCGTCGAGAAGATGAGCCGGGGGATCGCCCTGACGGATGACGACCGGCGGCCCTGGCTGGCAGCCTTGCGGGCACTGATCGAGGGCTGTCTGGAGAAGGGGGAGAACGCGGTGCTCGCGTGCTCGGCCCTGAAGGAGTCCTACCGGCGGATCCTGCGGGGGGATGACGCCGGGGTGGTGTTCGTATACCTCGCGGCTCCCGCTCGCCTGATCGCGGAGCGGCTGGAGCATCGAGCGGGACACTTCGCCCAGCGGAACCTTCTGCCGAGCCAGCTCGCGACACTCGAGGAGCCGGAGGATGCCATCACGGTGGACGCTTCGGGGACGCCGGCGGAGATCGTGGCGGCCATCCGGGAGGCCCTCGCGGGCGGACCGCCGACGCTGTAGACTCCGTCAAAACCACCCCATGCCCGACCGAATCGAACACCGCGCCCGGTTCGACCTCGTCCGCTACGCCAACG
>Ga0126305_10000019_pt1 | contig 72741 bp, 55 predicted proteins | sample Plot26_FD_92536 | JGI IMG/M metagenome (GOLD analysis project Ga0126305, IMG submission 92536) | Serpentine soil microbial communities from UC McLaughlin Reserve, CA, USA - Plot26 | ecosystem: Environmental > Terrestrial > Soil > Grasslands | place: USA: UC McLaughlin Reserve, Lake County... | reverse complement strand
GATCATCGACACGGCGTCCTCGGTGGAGATCCCGCGCTGGTTGCAGTAGAAGATCTGGTCCTCGCCGATCTTCGACGTCGTCGCCTCGTGCTCCATGCGCGCCAGCGGGTTCTGCACGTCGATGTAGGGGAACGTGTGGGCGCCGCACTTTTCGCCGATCAGCATCGAGTCGCACTGCGAGAAGTTGCGGGCGTTGTCCGCTCCCTTGAGGATCTTCACCTGGCCGCGGTAGGTGTTCTGCCCGTTGCCGGCCGAGATCCCCTTCGACACGATCGTGCTCTTGGTGTTCTTGCCGATGTGGATCATCTTCGTGCCGGTGTCCGCCTGCTGCCAGCCCTTGGTCAGGGCGACCGAGTAGAACTCGCCGACCGAGTTGTCCCCCTTGAGGATGACGCTCGGGTACTTCCAGGTGATGGCCGAGCCCGTCTCCACCTGCGTCCAGGAGATCTTGGCGTTCGCCCCGTCGCACTTGCCGCGCTTGGTGACGAAGTTGTAGATGCCGCCCTTGCCGTTCTCGTCGCCCGGGTACCAGTTCTGGACGGTCGAGTACTTGATCGTCGCGTCCTTGAGGGCCACCAGCTCGACCACCGCGGCGTGGAGCTGGTTCTCGTCGCGCATCGGCGCCGTGCAGCCCTCGAGGTAGGAGACGTAGGCCCCCTCGTCCGCGATGATCAGCGTGCGCTCGAACTGGCCGGTGTTGCGGGCGTTGATCCGGAAGTAGGTGGACAGCTCCATGGGGCAGCGGACGCCCTTCGGCACGTAGACGAACGAGCCGTCCGAGAACACCGCGGTGTTGAGCGTGGCGAAGAAGTTGTCGTTGTACGGCACCACCGAGCCCACGTACTTGCGGACCAGCTCGGGGTGGTTCCTCACCGCCTCCGAGAACGAGCAGAAGATGATGCCCACCTCGGCGAGCTTCGCCTTGAAGGTGGTGGCCACCGAGACGCTGTCGAATACCGCGTCGACGGCGACGCCGGCGAGCATCTCGCGCTCGCGCAGGGGGATGCCCAGCTTCTCGTAGGTCGCCAGGATCTCCGGATCGACCTCGTCGAGGCTCTTCGGCCCCGAGCCCTTCGGTTTGGGCGCCGAGTAATAGGCGATCGATTGGTAGTCGATGGGAGTGTAGCGGACGTTCGCCCACGTCGGCTCCTCCATGGTGAGCCAGTGCCGGTACGCCTTGAGGCGCCATTCGAGCATCCACTCCGGCTCTTCCTTCTTGGCGGACAGCGCCCGGATGACGTCCTCGTTCAGCCCGGGCGGGAAGGTATCCTGCTCGACGTCGGTGATGAAGCCGAACTGATATTCCTGCGTTGCGAAGTGCTCGATGGTGTCGTTCGAAGTTTGCATGAAATCCCTCTATCTGAAAGTCCCTTGGACCTGAATTCAAGCTTCCTGGAGCTGGGCGGCGGCCGCGAAGGCGTTGCCGCGTCCCAGGGTGACCAGCTTCTGCCTGGGCTGGGCGAGCTCGGCGAGGGTGATCCCCTCCAGGGCCGTCCTCACCGCGTGGTTGATCCGGCGCCAGTTGCCGCGCACCGGGCAGAGCGCCTCGTGGGAGCAGTCGCTCGCGGTCTCGATGCACTCCGTGATGGCGATCGGGCCCTCGAGCGAGGTGATGATCTCGGCCATCGTGATCGACTCCGGCAGCCGCGACAGGCTGTAGCCGCCCTTAACCCCCCGATGGGAGCCGAGCAGCCCTTCCTTGGTCAGCAGCTTGAGGATCTTGCTCACCATCGGCAGCGGCAGCCGCGTCTCGGCCGCCAGCTCCGGGGCGTTGTACTGCCGCTCCGGCTCAGCCGCGATGTGGGTGAGAAGGACGATCCCGTAGTCGGTCTGCTTGGTGATGCGGATCATGTCGCCCGGTCCCCCCTCTTCTTCTCGATTCTTGAAACAGTACCGGAACGGTACGAATTCCATCGGATCATAGCAGGGGAGGGGGGATTGTCAACGGGCGGCTGAAGGACCGGGGGTGAGACGAGACCCCGCCCCGAGATCTCGGAACGGGGTCTTTCCTAGAGGGGATTGCCGCGGCTCACTCGCAGAGCCGGATGCACTCGGCGTTCGTCTCGCCGGCGCACTTGCAGCAGGAGAAACAGTGCGTGTAGCCGCTCGCGGCACAGGAGTCGCACCATGCCGTTGCCTCGGCCTTGGGAGGCGCGGAGACGATCGCGGCGGCAACGAGCGCGGCGGCGAACAGCAGCTTCTTGAGGTTCTTCATGGTTCTTTCCTCCTGGAAAAAGGGTTGAAGCTTCTTAGCCTTCCCCGGCGCGGGCCCACGCCAGGGTCACTCGGATCCGCATGCGATCCCGATTCTCCACGAGGGAACCTCTCTTGTCTTGACGATTCTTGCTATTGGCGAAGATGGCTGGCTCGCGCGCCACCGCATCACTCCCTGACCACGAAATCGTTCGCGTCGGCGTAGGGTAGGGCATCCTCCGCGAAGCGGAAGGTGCCGTGCTCTCGGATCTCTCGCGCCGCCCGGACGAAGGCCCCCAGCGCCGCGCGGCTCAGAGCGGACCCCAAGCTGATCCGCCGGACCCCCAGGGCGGCGAGCTCGGCCACTGAGAACGCAGCGCTCTTCAGGCCCATTACGACGTTGACCGGCTTGCTCACCGCCGCGCACACGGCCCGGATATCCTCCGGCCGGGTGAGCCCCGGCGCGAACAGCGCGTCAGCCCCGGCGGCCTCGAACGCCTGCAGGCGGCGGATCGTATCGTCCAGGTCCGGGCGGCCGTGCAGGAAGTTCTCGGCCCGGCCCACGAGCACGAAGGGGAACGGCAGGGCGCGGGCCGCTTCGGCGGCGGCCGCCAGGCGCTCCACGGCATGCTGGAAATCGTAGATCGGCCGCCGGGGATCGCCGGTCGAGTCTTCGATCGACCCGCCGACCAGCCCGGCCGCTTCGCCCGCCAGGCGAATCGTCGCCGCGGCCTCTTCCGGCGCGTGGCCGAAGCCATTCTCGAGATCGGCCGCGATGGGCAGATCCGTGGCGTCGGCGATGGCCTTGGCATTGGCGAGCGTCTCGTCGCGGGTCACGGCGCCGGCGCCATCACGCCGGCCGAGCGTGAAGGCCAGACCGGCGCTCGTGGTCGCGAGCGCCTCGAAACCGAGGCCCGTCAGCATGCGGGCGGTGCCGGCGTCCCACGGGTTTGGAATGACGAACGCACCCGGACGGGCGTGCAGGGCCTGGAATCGCTCAGCTTTCTCGGCTTGACTGGCGCTCATGATCAATCCTCCGGTTGGTGGAAGGCAGAGCGTACACGCTCATGGGTTCCTCGGTCCGCTCTGAATTTTTGGTTGGCCGCCGCGTGGCCCGTTGGCCCTGAGGGTCGAAGTGGCTGCCCCGCAGGTCGGGCACCCCGCCCCGCAAGCGGCGGCCTTGACCTGCGGGGCCACGCCCTCGACCTCCGCCGTCTCCCGTCCGCCCCGTGGGGCCACGGTTTTGCCCCGCAGGTCATGGGCTCGACCTGCGGCGGCACGCCCTCGACCTGCGGGGCAGACCGTTCGACCCGCGGGGCCACGGGTCCAATCTGGAGGTCGGGCGGGACACGCCGCAGGGCAAAACGTCGACGCCGGACCCCCGCCGCCGGCCGGGGAGGTCGAAACGCGCACGGCGCAGGACCAACGCGCGTCGATCGACTTTGAACCTCGCCCGCCATGGGCTCTTGCTCTACAACTTCAGCTTTCAGGCTTCACGACGAGCTTCTGCCGCCCCTGACGGGCTGAGCTGTTTCCGGACTGCTTATACCCTATGTCCCTCTCGTGTTTCATTCCACGTGAGCGGCTCGCGGAGGTGCTTGCATGGCATATAATCATGGCAGGAGGAACGCCATGGCAAATCGGGCAACCGTCAACTTCCACCTTCCTTTGCCGCCAGATCTTCACGACCAGTTGCGTGAGGAGGCAGAGCTTTCAGGCCAGCCGGCGACAGCCTTGGCTCGCGAAGCCCTCCGCAGTGCTCTTATCCACAGGCGGAAGCAGCGACTGCACGCTGAAATCGCCGCGTTCGCTTCCAAACAGGGTGGCTCCAACCTTGATCTGGACGAGGCACTCGAACAGGCTGGGATCGAAGCGCTTCAAGCCTTGGATCGACAGTGAAGCGCGGCGATCTCTACTGGGCTGAGTTGGAGCCACGGTCCGGCTCTGAGCAGCGGGGCAGACGTCCCGTCATCATCCTCTCCCATGACGGATTCAATGAGGCTCCGAACTGGAGGTCGATCATCGTCGTCCCCTGTACGACATCGGAGACTCAGAGACGACGAGGTCCGACAGTCGTCCCCTTCCCACAGGGAACCGGTGGGCTGAGAGACGCTTGCGCTGCGATCTGCCACCAACTTACGACTCTCGATCGCTCTAAGCTCGTCCAACGGATCGGGTCTCTGCCGGAAACGGCGATGCGGGATGTCGAGGCGGGAATCCGGGCCGCGATCGACCTTGATGCCGCCTCAGAAGCCTAGAAAAACACCCGCTGCACCGACCAGTAAAGCCCCACCGCCGCGATCACGCACGAAGCGGGGACGACCACGCGCTGGCGATACCAGGTGCGGTCGCGGAAGGGAAGGCCGAGGAGGAGGGTGGCGAGGGCGATGACGGCGAGCTGGCCCGCTTCGACTCCTAGGTTGAAGCTCAGCAGGGCCGTCAGGAACTCCGAGCGGGGCAGGCCCAGCTCGGAGAGGACGCCGGCGAAGCCCAGGCCGTGGAGGAGGCCGAAGGCGAAGACGAGCGCGATTCGCGAGGGGCGCAGCTCGGGGGTGAGGATGTTCTCCACCGCCACGAAGACGATCGACAGGGCGATCAGCGGCTCCACGATGGATGGCGGCAGGGAGACGAGGCCATAGATCGAGAGGCCCAGCGTCAGGGTGTGGGCCACCGTGAAGGCCGTCACCTGCTGAAGGATCGGCTTCACGCGCCGCGAGAGCAGGAAGATGCCGAGCACGAAGAGGATGTGGTCCGGCCCGGAGGGGAGGATGTGGGTGAAGCCGAGCTTCAGGTAGAGCTTCACCACTTCCCAGCGCGTGGGCGGCACGACTGCCTTGGCGAGGACGAACGGCGGGCTCTCGGCGCCCCCTTCCAGCCATTTCCATTCCGAGCTCTCGTCCCCCTCGTTCTGCAGAACCAGGGGATAGGAGCCGAGCGCCATCGCGTTCTTCCAGGTGAAGGCGCGGGCGCCGCCCGGGATCGGACCGTGGAGCCTGAGGGTCGTCCGGCCCAGGGGGGCATCGGGGTCCGGCGGCGCGATCTCGACCTTGGGCTCGACGGGACGGCCGTCGAAGGCGATCGTGGCGCCGTCCACGAAGGTGCGCAGGAGCTTGCCGAACTGGCCGTCCACCTTGGGAGTCAATCCCGCGATGGGGCCGTAGCGGGTTTCGCCGGCCGGTCCGCCCTCGTCCCCTGGAGTCAGGTGCTCCGGGTCGACCGGCACGTCGACGCGGTAGGTGCCGTCCTTCAGGAAGGTGGCGTAGACCTGGACCTTGCCGAGCTCGTGGGCTTGGATGGCCGGGGCGAAAAGGATCGCGAGGGCGAAAAGGCGGAGAGACAAGGCGCGAGACAAGATCAGACCTCCCGCTGAGGATACGGCGTCCGGAGCCGGATGGATGAGCGGCCAGCAAGGACCCGTTGCAGCCAGTGCTATGCTCTCTTCGGTTCGCTCAGGGGGTTTGGGAATGAAGAGAATCACGATAGATCCGGATCTCTGTAATGGCAAGCCTACCATCCGCGGAAAGCGGATCACGGTACAGACGGTACTGGAGTTCCTCAGCGCTGGAGAGAGCCGGGAAGAGATTCTCCGGCAGTATCCCTCCTTGGAGGACGAGGACATCGATGCTTGTCTGGCGTTCGCGGCAGAGCTGATGGGCCACAGCTACGTCATCAAGAGGATCGCCTGACCGGTCCATGCCCAGATACCTCATTGACGTCAATCTGCCCTACTACTTCCATCTCTGGCGCGGCTCGGACTACCTTCATGTGCGAGATCTCGACGACGAGTGGCTGGATACACAGATCTGGAGCTATGCGAAGCAGCACAGCCTTACCATCGTGTCCAAGGATGCGGACTTTTCGGCCAAGGTCCTGATCGAGGCTCCTTCACCGAGAGTCATCCACGTCCGGTTCGGAAATCTGAAGATGCGGGAGTTCCACGCGAGAATTTCCGAGATCTGGCCGGCTGTCTGCGATCTGAGCGCTCGATGCCGGCTGGTGAACGTCTTCGAGGACCGCATCGAGGGGATCGATTAGCGCACCCACCCTCAGATCAACTTCCCCAAAGGCCCCAAATCCAAATTCAGCTCGTCGGGGGCCAGGCCGAAGCGGGCGGCGATGTCGTGGAGGGTCTCTTCCAGCTTCATCAGGGCCACTCCGACGTTCTCGACTTCCTCTTCGGTGAGGGTGCCGGCCTCCATGCGGCGGATGGCCTGCTTCTCCATCAGCTTGCGCAGGAACTCGACGAGGGCCAGGACGAGCCGGGCGACCGACTTCTGGACCTCCTCCGGATCGGCGTTCCAGCGGGGCGCCACGGCGGCGGCCTGGCGCTCGATCTCGGCGCGCAGGGCGTCCAGCTCCTCGATCTCCAGACGGACGGCGTCGCTCTGGCTCACGCGGCGGGCTCCGGGCCGAAGGCGTATGGCGGCCAGGGGCCGCTGGCGGCGATGCGCCGGCCGCCGAGCCGCTCGCTCGCGCCTTCGAGAGCGGCGAGGTAGGCGCCCGTCTGGCCGCTGGGCACGAGGTGGTAGGCGGTGCCCAGCAGCCGGCCCGTGGCATGCCGTTCGAGCCTCTCGGCCCGCAGCAGGGGGCGGAGCGCCTCGCGCAGAGGATCGATCTCGGGGAGCGAGCGCGCCCACTCGCGCTCGCGCCGCTGGGCTTCTAGGTAGCGCTTGCCCGGCCCGCCGGCGGGCTCGGGGCTCGTCTCCGGCGCCGGTTCCGGGTCGCCGAAGACGCGCAGGGTCATCTGCACGCAGCCGCGGACCAGGGCGAGAGCCCCGGCGAGGCCGGCGGACTGGGCGGCGATCCGCTGGGCGAGGGCGGCCTCGTCCGCGAAGGCCTCGCCGAAGCGTGCCGGGAGGAGGGCGGTAAAGAGCCCGGCGAGACGGCGCACCACGGCGTCCTGCGCCTGCAGGGTCGCCTCGGCGGGAGCGGGCCGGCCGGCGAGCTCGCCGACGACGGCCGCGATCCCGCCCTGGCGGATGAGACGCAGCGGCTCGCCCGCGATCCCTTCCCCCAGGGCCTCCAGCGGCTCGTCGTCCACCAGCGCATACAGATAGAGGATGGGGGTCATTCCGCCGGCTCCTCTTTCTTGGGCAGGACCCGGTCGGCGGCGCAGAGCACGGCCGAGAGGTGGAGGTAGATGAGGTCCACGCCGGCCAGGCCGATGATGACCTCGCCCGTCAGCACCACGCCTTTGTTGAGGAGGTTGTCGACCGCGTCGAGGAGGGAGCCGTCGCCGGGGCCGAGCAGATCCAGGCTTTCCGGCGGGGTCGGCGGCTGGCTCATCGCGCCTCCTCGACGAAGTGGTAGGGGGGCCAGGGGCCGGTCAGGGTGACCTCGCAGCCGCGGGTGGCCAGGCGGGCGGCGCACCGCTCGACACGGGCCTCGAACTCCGCGCCGCGGACGGTGGGGACGAGGAAGGCGGCGTCGAGCAGCAGCCGTCCTCCGGCCTCGGGCGGCGTCACCGCCTCGCGGCGGACGGTGTCCCGGGCTCCTTCGGCCAGCTCGGCGAAGACCTCGTCCATCTCGGCGCGGAGCCGGCTGGCGAGGTTGCGGGAGGCTTCCTGCTCCAGCTTCTTGCGCAGCAGGAAGGCCGTGCCCGAGGCCTGCCGCCCGGCTTCCAGCCGCGCCTCTTCGGCCAGGATCTCGCGGGCGCGGGCGTCGTCGACGCGGATCCGGACGCCCCACTCGACGCAGCCCTCGACCTGGTCGAGGGACCGGTCGATCCGCTCGCGGCTCTGGCGGACGTCGGCCAGGGCCCGCTCGTCGGAGCCGAAGAGGGTGAAGAGCTTCAGGGGGAGCACGGCCCGGGAGCTCGCGAAGTGCTCGATGACGGCCTCGTGGGCGAGGGCGCGGTCGGAGACCCAGGAGAGGTCGGAGAGGCTGCTCTGGATCTGCTCGCTGCCGTACTGGGAGAGGGGCGCCGTCGCGGCCACCAGCCACAGCCCGCCGCCGAGGCCCAGGGCCCGAGGGGGCGAGCAGCCGGGGAGACCGGGAGGAACGCCGGCGAACGAGGGCTCCCGATCGTCGCGCACCAGGCAGTAGAGATAGGTCGCTTCGGTCATTGCGCGGCTTGTTTCCAAGTCAATTCCCATGTCTCTGCCCATTTGGCGAGGCGCCGTACGCCGCGGGGCGGCGGATAGACGGCAGGGGCCTTGATGATATCGCACCGGCCGAAGGCGAGCCGGCCGGCGTGCCCTGGCGACACGGCGTTGACGATCACGGCCGGCACGGCGATGGCGAGCTTGCGGAGGGCCTCGAGCAGGCGGACGGTCTCGCGGCGGGGCAGCTCGGCCGCCCGGGTCACGGCCACGAACCGGGCGCGCTCGGGATCGCGCAGCAGCGCGTCCAGGCGCTTGAGGCTGCGGGAGAGCTCGACCAGCTCGGCGGCGAGCTCGCCGAGGCCCACTGCTTCGCGGTATTTGAGCAGCAGGGAGAGGAGGTAGTGGTCCCAGGAGAGCGCCAGCTCGGGCATTTCCAGCAGGCGGAGGGCATGGCCGGTGGGAGCGGTGTCCACGATGACCAGATCGAAGTCGCCCTCGACGGCGTCGAGCAGGGTCGCCAGGGCGATCAGCTCGTCGAGGCCGGGGGGAGTCAGGTCCAGGAGATCGCCGACGCCTCCCCCCTGGCCAGAGGCAAACGCCTCGACGGCCTCGCCGACCTCCTGGCCGTGCCGTTCCCGCCAAGCCGCGAAGGCCCGTCCGGAATCCAGCTCGCGGGCCCGGAGCCCGGAGGGAGCGCCGGGCACGGCGCGCTCGTCATCCCCGAGGGGGACCTCCAGCACGTCGGCCACGGAGTGGGCGGGATCGGTCGAGAGCAGGAGGATGCGGGCCTCGGGCCGCAGTCCGGCGAGCGCCAGGGCGGCCGCGGCGGCGCAGGTGGTCTTGCCGACGCCGCCCTTGCCGCCGAAGAAGAGGAGACGGAGGGTTGGGGGGGCGAGGTCGTCCAGCCAGGCGGGGCCCTCATCACCCCGGCCCTCTTCTCCCAGCCTCCCCCCCGTCCGCCGGGAGAAGAGGGAGAAGTTTGTCGGAGAGGCTTTGGAAGGGTGCTTCTTCATTCCCCTTCTCTCCCGGTGGAGGGGGGGAGGCTGGGAGAGAAGGGGGTAGGGGGTTATGAGGGTCCGGGCGGGGGCCCGCAGATGCCTGGCGATCCGCCGCAACGCCTCCTTCCCCCGCGGCTCCTTCTCCTCCTCCGGCAGGAACCGAAGCCCCCGATCCCCCAGCTTCTCCTCGATCTCACGGATCACCGCCGCCTCGGCTCTCCACTGATCGTCCCTGCCTCTTCCTTCCCCCGCCACCCGGTTCACGATCACCTCCCGCACCGGCAGACCGGCCTCGTCGAGGCGAGCCAGGGCGTCCAGGGTCTCGGCGAGGGAGAGGGCCTCCGGGAGCATCACCCAGAAGAGGGCCGAGCGCTGGGGATCGCGCAGGCGCTCCTCGATCTCCCGGCCCTGGGTCTCCAGGCTGGCGATGAGGGCGTCGCTGTCGTCGGGGCGCCAGGCGCCGCCGAAGCGCTCGGCCATCAGGCGGTGCCGCTCCTGCATGCGGTCGAGGACGCCGGCGAGCTGGCGCAGGGCTTCCGGCATGGCGAGGAGGCGCAGGGTGTGGGCGGTGGGGGCGGCGTCCACCACCACCTCGTCGCACTGGGCGTTTTTCCCCATCGATCGGGCGAGCCGGTCGATCTCCAGCCAGGCCATCAGCTCGTCGGCGCCGGGCAGGGCGAGGTCGAGGAAGCGCTCGACGTCCTGCTCGTCCAGGTAGGTGCCGCGGGCGGCGATCTCTCGCAGGGCGCGGCGGTGGTCGCCGCTCCAGCGGCCGAGGGCGGGTACGGCGGCGATCTCGGCGGCGAGGAGGGTGCCGCGGCGGGTCGGAATGCGGGTGGGCTCCGCGGTGAGGGTGGCCCGGAAGGCGTCGCCCAGGGAGTGGGCGGGGTCGGTGGAGACGGTCAGCACCTGGCGGCCGGATTCGGCGAGGGCGAGGGCGGCGGCGGCGGCGCAGGTGGTCTTGCCGACGCCACCCTTGCCGCCGAAGATGCGGAGGCTACTCGTTCTCGTCTCCGCGGAAGGTGACGTCGACCTCGAAGCCGCCGCCGAGGGAGACCGCGCCGGCCGACCCGCCTCGCTGGGCGTCGCGGATCTCGCGCAGGCGGGCGAGGATGTCGCGCTCCAGCACGACGAAGTCCTCCTCGGACATCTCGCCCAGCTCGAGGCGCATCTGGGCCGCCATCAGCTCCTCCTTGAGCGATCCCTCGTCGTTCATCTCGGAGTCGACGGCCGAGGCGACCTTGTCGAGCACGAACCGGATGCCCCCCACGAGGAGGCTGTCGATGATGATCATCCGGGGGTCATTCCGCGTCCGAGGCCCGTTCCAGCTTGAGGCGGATGTTGACGAAGTTGTACGGCGGCCAGGGCCCGGTGTACTTGAAGATCAGGTTCTCGTAGCGGGCGTCGATCTCCTTGACCTTGGAGTCGAAGTCGGGCTCGCGGTCGCGGGCGACCAGAAAGGCGGCGTTGAGGATCATCTTGTCGCCGATCGGCTTGTTGGTGCGCGAGGCGACGGAGACGCTGCTCAGGGTGCTGACGATCTCGGAGACCAGCTTCTCGGAGCGCTCCTGGAGGAGCGAGTCGACCAGCCGGCCGTACTGCATGCGGGCGAAGTAGGTGGAGCCCGTCTGGTTGGAGATCTCCTGCCGCAGGAGGCGGACGTTGTCGTCGTCCTTCTCGATCTCGCGGATGATCGTCTCGGGCTCCCACAGCACCTTGAGGCCGAACTCCAGCTTGTCCTGCATCTTCACCAGCACGTCGAGGAAGGCGTCGTAGGCGCTGCGCAGGAGCTCGATGATGTCCTCGGAGGTCTTGAAGACGGTGCTGAACGACATCGGGATGACGGTGAAGTCGCGCATCACGACCTCGTTGACCCGCTCGTGGGCCAGCACGTTCTCCCGCGTCGGGTCGTAGACCTCGAGCGGTGTGTCGGAGACCACCGCGGCGATGTCCTTGTAGTTGACCGTGTGGACCTCGGCGGGCTCGCTGCCGATGCCGATCGGTCCGAAGCGGCGGGGATCGGTCGTCTGGACGATGCAGTAGACGTACTTGCCGCTGCGCCCGCTGGCCCGCGAGGCCGGCTCCGGGAATTGCACCAGGTCCGAGGAGGCGGGAACCCGCCGCACCGGCTCCGCTTTCCCCGCGGCGCCCTTCTTGGCGGGCTTGTTCGCGGGAAGACTGGCGGGCGCCTTGGCCGTCACGGTTTTCGGCGCCACGGTTTTCGGCGCCACGGGCTTGGGCGCCGCGCTCTTCTTGGCGGCGGCTTTTTTCCCGCTGCCCTGGCCGGCGTCGTTCTTGTCCGCTCTGGTGACTCCGCTCTTCATGGGTGGGCGTCGCCTCCCTGGGTCGTTTTCATCTCGAGCTGGCGCCGGACCTCCTGCTCGAGGTCTTTCGGCAGGCAAGGCTTGGTCACGACGGCGTTGCAGCCCACCTCGCGCGCCCGGTCGTGGGCGCTCGCCAGCGCGTGGGCCGTCAGCGCGATGACGGGGATGTCGCGGGTCCGGTCGTCCTGCTTCAGGCGCCGGGTGGCCTCCCAGCCGTCGATGCCCGGCAGCGAGAGGTCCATCAGGATGACGTCCGGCCTCAGATCGAAGGCCTTCTCCAGCGCCTCCAGTCCGTCCGCGGCGGTCGCCACGCGGAACCCGCGGTACTCCAGATACTCGGCGAAAATCTCGCGGCCGTGATCGACGTCGTCGACCACGAGCACGAGCGGTGCGGATTCCTCTGCGGGGCTCATACCGTCCTCGATTTGCTGGGAAGGAACAATGTAAAGGTGGAGCCCTCGCCCAGCCGGCTGACCAGGTTGATGCGGCCGTCGAGGAGATGGGCGAGGCGGCGGCAGATGGACAGGCCCAGGCCGGTGCCGCCGTGGCGCCGGGCATAGGAGCTGTTCGCCTGCTCGAAGGCTTCGAAGATGGTCTTCTGATTCTCTTCCGCGATGCCGATGCCGGTGTCCGTGACGATGATCGAGATCTCGTCGGCGTCGCGCTCATGCTCCAGGCGGATGGCGACCGACCCCTCGGGGGTGAACTTGAGGGCGTTCGACAGCAGGTTCAGCACGATCTGCTTCACCTTCTGGCGGTCCGTCTCGATCTCCGGCAGCTCCGGCGGCAGGGCGTGGGTCACCTTCAGGCGGGTGCCGGCGATCACCGGCTCGACCTCGGTCATGACTTCGTCGATCAGCTCGGGGAGGAGGACGCGGTCCTTCTGGACCGGCATCTTGCCCGACTCGATGCGGGTGATGTCCAGCAGGTCGTTGATGACGGCGAGCAGATGGCGGGCGTTGGCGTCGATCCGCGTCAGCTTGTCGTTCTGCGGCGGGGTCATGCTGCCGGAGACCCCCTCCAGCAGCAGGTGGGTATAGCCCATGATGGCGTTGAGCGGCGTGCGCAGCTCGTGGGAGACGTTGGCGAGGAACTGCGACTTCATCGCCGAGGCCTGCTCGAGCTGGAACGCCTGGCGCCGCAGCAGCTCGTTCTGCTCCGCCAGCTCCGCCGTGGCCTCCCGGACCCTCTCCTTGAGCTCCTCCGAGTGCCGGGTGACCTGCTCGTAGAGCCGCGCCTTCTCCTCCGCCTCGGTCAGGTCGTGGAGGATGGTGACGACGGCGGTCTCCTCGCCGTGCTTGGAGACCACCTTGCCGGAGATGGCCTCGACGGGGACGGTGGCCCCCGTCTGCGGGTCGAGCAGGCTCAGCTTGCGCCGCCAGTGCAGCGATTGGCCGGCATAGAGGTTCGACACGAAGGAGGTGAACACCGCGTCGTTGGTGCGCACCCGGCGCTCCACCTCGACGTTGCGCTTGCCCGCGGGAAAGGTGAACATGCGCTCGGCAGGCGGGTTCATGCGCATCAGGTTGCCCGCCGGATCGGTGACCAGGATGGGGTCGAGCACCGAGTTCAGGATCAGGTCCAGCCGGTCGCGCTCGGTGCGGGTCGCGGCCTCGGCGACCCGGAGCTTGCGGTAGTTCTCCTCGATCTCCTCGGTGGCCCGGCGCAGGTCGGTGACGTTGCGCAGCACCGAGACGACCCCCGTTTCGCCCGCGCGGATGGTCACCGGCGAGCTCAGCACCTCGAACAGCAGGTCCAGGCCCTCGGAGGGATCGACCAGCAGCAGCTCCCGGCGGGTGGGGCCGCTCTCCGCGGCGTTGGTGAACAGCGAGGCCGAGAACAGCATGTTGTTGAGGGCGACGGCCCGGCGCCAGCCCTCCCGCTTGTCCTCGCCGGCGGTGAGGAGCCTCTCGGCGCCCGTGTTGGCCACCAGGATGCGGCCGTCGGCGTCGGTCAGCAGGATGGGATCGGTGACGGCGTTGATGATCGAGAACAGCAGGCTCCGCTCCCGCTTGTGGCGGCGCTCGTCCGTCTGGATGCGGCGGTACCAGAGCGCCGCCAGCCGCACGCCGAGCATCTCGGTGGCCCACAGGACGTCGTCGGAGACCGGCCCGTCCTCCAGGCCGGTCGCCAGGAGCAGGCCGAGCCCGAGCTCTTCCTGCAGATTGCCGAGCGGGATGGCGTGGAACACGGTGTTGCCCAGGGGGGTCTCGAAGGCCCGCAGCAGAGACTGGCCCGAGTCATGGAAGGCGACCGGCTCGCCGCCGGCCAGGGCGACCACGAGCGGGTGGGTGCGGTCCGCCAGGTCCAGGCTGAAGGAATCGACTCCGGCCAGGGAGGCGCCCATGCCGGCCAGGCCGATCAGCCGCCCGCTCTCATGGTCGACGACGGTGCACAGGCCGCGCTCGAGGCCGGCGTGCCGCTCCAGCCAGCGCAGGGCCAGCACGGCGCACGGCCGCGCCTCCTGCTCCGCGAGCAGGGCGTCGACGAGCGCCAGCTTGGCCTTGGATCCCATGCCGCCTCGCGGGCGGGGGAGCACGTCGAGGTGAGCGACACTGGCCACGGATCAAGCCTTCGGCGATGAGCGGCTCCTGCGGCGGGCCGGCAACTCCTCACGGGCGATGGAGGCGGCGAGTTGGGCGCGCAGGGAAGCGTTTTCGGCCAGGAGATCGTCGGAGGTCCGGCTCTCGAGCGCCGACGGCCGGGAGACCGAGGGCACCTGCGAGACCGCTTCCGAGTACTTGATGTAGGTGTCGATGGAGGCCACCACGATACGGGCCTCGACGGTGAGCAGGTCGATGCCCACCAGCGAGACCCGGACCCAGGCATCGATCACGATGCCCTTGTCCAGGACGCGGTCCAGGACGTCGATGAGACTGGTGCCACCGGAAGCTCGTTCAACCGGCATGTTCAATTACCCCCTTAGGGTTTCTGCTTTTCGGGCCGCGGAGCCCTGCTCCGACGCGCCGGACGTTCCTGGTCCAAAGCCAGCGAGGCGACTCGTTCCTCCAGCGCCCGCACCTGCTCTCTCAACGCTTCGTTCTCGCTCGACATCCGCCGGGCGGCCATGGAAAGGTTCGGATCCTGACGCCACCAGTCCAGGCCGATCTGCTCCGCCTTGTCGATCGAGCAGACGAGCAGGCGGATCCGGATGGTGATCAGCTCGACCTCGGCCAGCGACACCCGGATGTCTCCGGCGATGACCAAGCCCTTGTCCAGGACGCGGTCGAGGACGTCGACCAGGCCGGAAGAGCGGCGGTAGGTCGGTTCGATCGAGGAGGTCATTCCAATTGATGCCGTCGCAAGTCGTTTTGAGGAACGCTGATCCTAGCCGACAACGGGTTCCAATTCAATGCAAGAGGGTTGCCGCGACGCTGCTACGATAAGCGCACGAGCTGAGTGCCGGGAAGGAGAAGGACATGGAGGCCTGGGAAGTCCTGAGGAAGCTGGGGGTGGCGCTGGGGATCCTCCTGCTGGCGGCGGCCGCGCCGCTGCGCTGCGAGGAGCGGCGGCAGGATCAGGGGAGCGCCGATGTTGCCGCGGCGAGGGCCGTTTTCGAGAAAAACCTACAAGCCATCCGCGACAAGAACCGCGAGGCCTACCTCTCCTGCTATCTCCAGTCGGAGGGACTGGCCCGCACCGGCCCCGAGGGGTTCCAGCTCGGCTACGAGAGCCTGGCCGCCACCGCCGGCCAGGGGTGGCCCGACCACATCGCCGCCGACGACCTCCACCTGACTCCCGTCCGCCCCGGGCTGGTCTACGGCACCTACCGCTACCGGGTGCGCTATGGCGGCCGCGAGGACTCCGGGCTCTCCGAGCGCCTGTTCGTCCAGACCCCCCAGGGCTGGAAGATCGCCGTCAGCACGGCGTTCTCCGCTCTGCCCGGCGTGCCGCCGCCGCCGCGGGCCCTGGTCGGAGCCACCCTGGTGGACGGCACCGGCGCCGCGCCGGTGCGCGACGCCGTCGTGCTCCTGCGCGACGGCAAGATCGAGTGCGCCGGGCCGCGCGCCGCCTGCCCGGTGCCCGCCGGTGTGGATTCGACCGACCTCGCCGGCCTCTGGATCACCCCCGGGCTGGTGGACGCCCACGTCCACTTCTCGCAGACCGGCTGGGCCGACGGCCGTCCCGACTCGCTCGACGTGCGGGAGCGGCACCCCTATGAGAAGGTCGTCGCCGGGCTCGAGCGCCATCCCGAGCGCTTCGGCCGGTCGTACCTCTGCTCCGGGGTGACGGCGGTGTTCGATGTCGGCGGCTACGCCTGGACGCTCGGCCTGCCGAGCTGGGCCGAGCCGAACGCCGAGGTGCCGCGGATCGCCGCCGCCGGCCCCCTGCTCTCGACCATCGACCACTGGCTCAACCTCCCCGCGGAGCGGCAGTTCATGGTGCTGAGCGATCCGGACGCCGCCCGGAAGGGCGTCGACTACCTCGCCGAGCGCGGCGCCGCGGCCGTCAAGGTCTGGTACGTCGTCACGCCGGACCAGACGGTGGAGAAGTCCGCCGCCGCCGTCCAGGCCGCGGGCGAGGCGGCGCGCGGCCGCAAGCTGCCCCTGATCGTCCACGCCACCGGGCTGGCGGAGGCCAAGGAGGCCCTGAAGGCCGGCGCGAAGCTGCTCGTCCACGGCGTCGGCGACAAGCCGGTCGACGACGAGCTCCTCGACCTCGCCCGCAAGAACGGCACGGTCTACTGCCCCACCCTCACCGTCCGCCGGGGGTACGCGCGGATGTACGCCGCCGCCGGCGGGCGCCAGGCGCCGGCCGTGGACGATCCCAACGGCTGCGTGGACCCGGAGACCCGCGCCCGGGTGGCCGAAACGCCCCAGGCGCCCTCGGACGACAGCGCGCAGGACCTCGAGACCCGCGATGCGCGGCTCGCCCAGGGCGAGCGGATCGCCGCCGCCAACCTGAAGCGGGTGGCCGAGGCGGGCATCCCCATCGCCATGGGCACCGACGCCGGCAATCCGCTGACCCTCCACGGCCCCGCGGTCTACGCCGAGATGGAGGCGATGCAGGCCGCCGGCCTCACCCCCATGCAGGTGCTGGTGGCCGCGACCCGCGGCGGCGCCACGGCCATGGGGCGCGAGAAGGACCTCGGCACCGTCGAGAAGGGCAAGCTGGCCGACCTGCTGATCGTCGCCGGCGACCCCACGGCCGACGCGGCCAACTTCCGCAAGGTGCGCTGGGTCGTGCGGGGCGGCGTGGTGCGGTCGATCGCGGAGCTGCACGCGCTGGCGACGACGGCGGCGGAGTAGGCAAAACAAGGACTGCAAGGACTTCAAGGACAGCAAGGACACGAACCGCCCTTGTCCTTGGAGTCCTTGCAGTCCTTTGGGGAATCCCTCCCGCCCCGCCGACGTTTTCTCATCGTAAGGAGTTGCGATGAAAGACGTACCCGTCACCGGCGGCACCGTTCCCACGAAATACTGGCACGCTCTCGACAACGGGCGCATCCAGTGCGATCTCTGCCCGCGCTTCTGCAAGCTGCTGGAGGGGCAGCGGGGGCTCTGCTTCGTGCGGGCCCGCGAGAACGACCAGATCGTGCTGACGACCTGGGGCCGGTCGAGCGGCTTTTGCGTCGATCCCATCGAGAAGAAGCCCCTGAACCACTTCCTGCCCGGCACGCCGGTGCTCTCCTTCGGCACGGCCGGCTGCAACCTGGCCTGCAAGTTCTGCCAGAACTGGGACATCAGCAAGTCCCGCGAGATCGACACCCTGGCCGACCAGGCCACTCCCGAGGTCATCGCCCGGGCGGCCCAGAGGCTGGGCTGCGCCAGCGTCGCCTTCACCTACAACGATCCGGTCATCTTCCATGAATATGCCATCGACGTGGCGGACGCCTGCCATGAGCTGGGCATCCGGACGGTGGCGGTGACGGCCGGCGAGATCTGCCCCGAGCCCCGCGTGGAGTTTTTCCGCCACATGGACGCCGCGAACGTCGACCTCAAGGGGTTCACCGAGGGCTTCTACCGGAAGATCTGCGGCGGCGATCTCGGCACGGTGCTCGACACGCTCACCTACCTCAAGCACGAGACGGACGTCTGGTTCGAGATCACGACCCTGCTCATCCCGGGCGAGAACGACTCCGACGAGGAGCTCGACCGGATGACACGCTGGGTCGCCGGGACGCTGGGGCCGGACGTGCCGGTCCACTTCACGGCCTTCCATCCCGACTACAAGATGATGGACCCGCGGCCGACCCCGCCCTCCACCCTCTCCCGGGCGCGCCGCATCGCCCTCGCCAACGGCCTCCGCTACGCCTATACCGGCAACGTCCACGACGAGGCGGGCGGCAGCACCTCCTGCCACGCCTGCGGCGAGCGCCTGATCGGCCGCGACTGGTTCGTGCTGACGGAGTGGAACCTCACCCCGGAAGGGTCCTGCGCCGCCTGCGGCACCCCCTGCGCCGGCCGCTTCCAGCCCGCCCCCGGCACCTGGGGGGCGCGGCGGCTGCCGGTGCGGCTGGGAGACTTCTCGCTGCCGACGGCGGAGGTCGGAGGTCGCCAGGCGACGGGGAGTGATAGCATTCTTGCCGGCCGCCGCAACCCCCCGGACCGTTGAGAAACTGATCTTCCATCCTCCGTACTCCGTGCTGATCGCGCTCGGGATCGCCGCCGCCGTCTTCCTGGTGCTGCTGCTCCTGCGGAAGCTCGTGGCCGGCCGTCTGGGCACGGTCGCCGAGCGGACGGCGACCGGCGTCGACGACTTCGTCGTCGAACTGGCGCGGCGCTCGCGGCCCCTGCTGATCGCCGTCGTCTCGCTCTACCTGGGGAGCCTGTACCTCGCCCTGCCCGAGGGGCAGGCGCGGACGGCCGAGGCGGTGGCGGCCGTGGCCCTCTACCTTCAGCTCGCCCTCTGGGCCTCGGTGGCCATCGACTTCTGGCTGGCCCGGCAGCGGCGCCGCCTGGAGCACGACGCCACCTCGGTCGCCTTGGGCGGAATCCTGCGGTTCGTCTCCAAGCTCATCCTCTGGTCGGTCCTGCTGCTGATGGCGCTGGACAACCTGGGGGTGGACGTCACGGCCCTGATCGCCGGGCTGGGAGTCGGCGGCATCGCCGTCGCCCTCGCCCTGCAGAACGTCCTGGGCGACCTGCTGGCCTCGCTGTCGATCGTGCTCGACAAGCCGTTCGTGCTCGGCGACACGATCACGGTGGAGGACATGACCGGCAAGGTCGAGAGCATCGGCCTGAAGACCACCCGGCTGCGCGGCGTGGGCGGCGAGCAGCTCATCTTCTCCAACGGCGAGCTGCTCAAGAGCCGCATCCGCAACTGGGCGCGCCTGGCCGAGCGGCGGGTCGTGCTGGCCTTCGGCGTCCCCTATCAGACCCCGGCCGGCGCCGTGGAGCGCATCCCCGCCATCGTGCGGGAGCTGGTCGAGCGGCAGGACCTCACCCGTTTCGACCGCGCCCACTTCAAGGGCTTCGGCCCGTCGTCGCTCGAGTTCGAGGCCGCCTACTGGATCCTGACGCCGGACTACACCGCCTTCATGGACCGGCAGCAGGCGGTCAACCTCGGGCTGATGAGGGCGTTCGAGCGCGAAGGGATCGCCTTCGCCCAGCCCGCCACGACCTTCCGCCTCGAGTTGCCTGGCAAGCCGGGGGACGACCGGCCCCGGGAAGGCGAACCGAAAACTTCCGGTTGAATCTGCCGTAAAGCCTCTCCGGGAGAGACTTTGTCTTTGAAAGGAGATTCCGTGCGCAAATCAATCTGGATGGCGGCCTGCCTGCTGCTCCTGCCGGCGCTGGCCGCCGCTCAGCCGCAACCGCAGGCCGAGACCCGCCTCCTGCGGTTCCCCGATATCCATAAGGACTCGATCGCGTTCGTCTACGCGGGCGACATCTGGCTCGCCGGCGCCAAGGGCGGAACGGCCCGCCGCCTGACCTCGGACCCGGGGGAGGAGCTGTTCCCCAAGTTCTCGCCGGACGGCCGGTCGATCGCCTTCACGGGCCAGTACGGCGGCAGCCGCCAGGTCGCCGTCATCGGCGTCGAGGGCGGCACGCCCCGCCAGCTCACCTTCCACAACGACGTCGGTCCCCTGCCGCCCCGCGGCGGCTTCGACAACCAGGTGCTCGACTGGACGCCGGACGGCAAGCAGATCCTCTTCCTCGCCCACCGGACGCCCTGGAGCGAGCGGATCGCCCGCCCCTACCTGATCGCGGCGGCCGGCGGCATGGAGAAGCCGCTGCCGCTCCGGGAGAGCTCGATCGGCAGCCTGTCGCCCGACGGCAACCGCTTCGCCTTCTCGCCGGTGATGAACGAGTACCGCACCTGGAAGCGCTACTACGGCGGCCGGGCTTCGGACATCTGGATCTACGACCTCAAGGCCAACACCGCGGAGCAGATCACCGACAGCCCCGCCATCGATCAGCAGCCGGTGTGGGTGGGCGACACGATCTACTTCGCCTCCAACCGCGACCGCACCATCAACCTCTTCGCCTACGACCAGGCCACCAAGGCTGCCCGCAAGGCCACCAACCATGACGCCTTCGACGTGCTCTGGCCGAGCGGCGACGGCAGCCGCATCGTCTACGAGAACGGCGGCTGGATCTACCTGTTCGATCCCGCGAGCGGCCAGACGGCCAAGGTCTCGATCCGGATCGAGGGCGATCTGCCCCGGACGCTGCCCTATTTCAAGAACGTCACCGAGGACGCCGACGCGATGGCCATCTCGCCCACCGGCAAGCGGGCCCTGCTGACGGCGCGCGGCGACGTCTTCACGGTGCCGGCGGAGAAGGGTGAGATCCGCAACCTGACCCAGTCCTCCGGCGTGCGGGAGCTGGCCGCCACCTGGTCGCCCGACGGCCGTTGGATCGCCTATCTTTCCGACCGCACGGGCGAATACGAGGTCTACGTCCGCCCGGGCGACGGCTCCGGCCAGGAGCGGCGGGTCACCACCGACGGCAAGATCTGGCGCTACAACCCCCTCTGGTCGCCCGACTCGAAGAAGCTCGCCTTCAGCGACAAGAACCGGAAGCTCCAGTGGGTGGACGTCGCTGCCGGCAAGGTCACCGAGGCCGACCAGTCCAGCCGCGGCGACATCGTGGACTACAAGTGGTCGCCCGACAGCCGCTGGCTCGCCTATACCAAGCCCGGCGAGTCGCAGCTCCCCGCGATCTGGCTTTTCTCGCTCGCGGACGGCAAGGCCCGGCAGCTCACCAGCGGCATGACCGCCGACGGCGAGCCGACCTGGGACCCCACCGGCCGCTACCTCTACTTCCTGTCCAACCGCGACTACAACCTGACCTTCAGCGGCTTCGAGCAGGACTACGTCTACGCCAACCCCACCCGGGTCTACGTGGGCGTGCTCGCCAAGGCGGGGCCGGCCCTGTTCCTGCCCGAAAGCGACGAGGAGGAGCCGGCCAAGGAGGCGCCGCCCTCGGCCCGCGTCTCCGACGAAATCCAGGACGACGCCCAGGACAGCGGCAAGAAAGCGGCGAAGCAGGCGGGCCCCGATGACGTCGCCAATGAAGGCAAGGGAGACTCCGCGAAGAAGTCCCCCGTGCGGGTGAAGGTGGACTTCGACGGCTTCGAGGAGCGGGTGCGGGCCATCCCCGGCGACGCCGGCAACTACCAGGGCCTCGCCGCCAGCGCCGACGCCGTCTTCTACCGGTTCGCCGCCGGCCAGGGTCCCCTGGCGCTCAAGATGTACGACTTGAAGAAGCGCGAGGAAGGCACGATCCTCGACCGGGCGGCGAGCTACGAGCTGTCCGCGGACGGCAAGAAGATCCTCTACCGCCAGGGGCAGGAGACCTACGGCATCCTCGACGCCCGTCCCGGCCAGAAGGGTGGGGACGGCAGGCTCGACCTCGCCAACCTGCAGATGAAGATCGAGCCCCGCGCCGAGTGGAGCCAGATGTACACCGACGCCTGGCGCTCCTTCCGCGACTGGTTCTACGACCCGGCTCTGCACGGGATCGATTGGAACGCCATGCGCGCCCGCTACGGCGAGCAGGTGCCCTTCGCCGCCACCCGCTCGGACCTCGACTTCCTGCTCGGCGAGCTGGGCGGCGAGATCTCGGCCGGCCACGTCTACGTCGAGCGGGGCAACGAGCCCGGCCCGGAGCGGGTCGAAGGCGGCCTCCTGGGAGCGGAGATCGAGGCCGACCCCTCGGGCTACTTCCGGGTCGCCCACATCTTCCCCGGCGAGAACTGGCACGCGGCCTTCCGCTCGCCCCTGACCGAGCCGGGAATGCACGTCGAGGAAGGCGAGTACATCCTGGCGGTCGACGGCCAGCCCACCAACAAGGTGGAGAACTTCTACCGCCTGATGGAGAACAAGGCCGACCGGGTGGTCACGCTGCTGGTCAACGGCAAGCCTTCCCTCCAGGGAGCGCGCGAGGAGCGGGTGCGGCCCGTCAACCGGGAGCAGAACCTGCGCTACCTGGACTGGGTGCAGGCGACCCGCGAGAAGGTCGACAAGGCGTCCGGCGGGCGCATCGGCTACATCCACCTGCCGAACACGGCCTTCGAGGGCAACCGCGAGCTGTTCAAGAACTTCTACCCGATGGCCCACAAGGACGCGCTGATCCTCGACGACCGCTACAACGGTGGCGGCTTCATCCCCGACCGCATGATCGCGCTGCTCAGCCGTCCGCTGCTCAGCTACTGGGTGACCCGCGGCGGCCAGGCGACCTCGACTCCGGGCTTCGTCAACACCGGTCCCAAGGTGGCCCTGACCAACGGCCAGGCAGGCTCGGGCGGCGACGCTTTCCCGTTCTACTTCCGCGAGGCGGGTCTGGGGCCCGTGATCGGCACCCGCACCTGGGGCGGCCTGATCGGCCTCTCGGGCAGCCCGAGCCTGGTCGACGGCGGCAGCCTGTCGGTGCCGACCTTTCGCTTCCTCACTCCCGAGGGTCAATGGGGGGTGGAGAACGAGGGCACCGCGCCGGACATCGAGGTCGTCGACCGTCCCGACGCGCTCGCCAAGGGGCAGGACCCGACCCTCGAGAAGGGCATCGAGGTGCTGATGGAGGCGCTGAAGAAGAGCCCGCCGAAGAAGGTGACGGTGCCGCCGATCCCCACGGGGGGGAATCCGCGGTAGGTGACGTTGATGACGATCCGCAGGGCACGGTGCGCCGTGCCCTGCGGTGTTCCCGAGTTCCGCGATCCAGCGCCGTTTTCGTCGTTCCCTTCCAGAAAAAGTATGAGATACTCTCCTGGCAGAAACGACTTGCCAGATACGCTGGAGAGGCTCAGAATGCAAGAGTCCCGGCGGAGGGACTTCGGAGGTTCTATGGCAGGCAGGAAGTCACATCACGTCGTACGGGCTCCCCAGGGCGGCTGGAGTGTGATCCGGGGAGGTGCCGAGCGGGCATCGAAGCATTTCGAGACCAAGGGCGCTGCGATCCGGTGGGGTCAGCGGGTAAGCCAAAATCAAGGCACGGAGTTCTTCATTCATGGGAGAGATGGGAGCGTCGAGAGAAAGGATTCTCGAGACCATGCGTAGAGGAACATGATCAAGGAAGCCCACGAGGACTTCGAGAGAAATGTCTTTATCAACTGTCCCTTCGATGACGAGTATCGTCCATTCCTGAACACTCTTTTCTTCGTTGTCGTCCTGCTTGGGTTCAATCCCAAAATTTCTCTGGAAAGCTCGGACTCCGGAGAGCAGCGAATCCACAAGATCTGTAATCTGATCCAGGCTTCGAAGTACAGCATCCACGACCTCTCTCGCCTTCAATCCCGCAGGAAGAACGAGTTCTACAGGCTGAACATGCCCTTCGAATTAGGGATCGAGTACGGCTGCAGGCACTTCTCCCGAGGGCGGCTGGCAGAGAAGAGATGTCTGATCCTCGCAAAGAAGTTCGACTACGTGAAGGCGCTTTCCGATCTCTCCGGCGTAGACATCAAGAGCCATGGCGATGATCCGATTGGTATCGTACGGGAAGTGAGGAACTGGTTCGTGGAGACCGTAGGGCTTCATAACGTGACGAGTCCGACCTCGATCTGGTTCCGGTTCAACAGCTTCATCTCCGATTTCTTTGATAAGAGGACTCAGGAAGGCTTCTCGGCAGAGGATCTGAATAAGATGCCCGTGCCGGAGTTTGTTGCCTTCATCCGGCAATGGGTTCGAAGCGATCAAGAGAGCGCCGATCGACGCTGAACCCTGAGCACTTTCCTGGAGGCGCACGGAGAGCCCGCCGAGCTGATCCAGAGGCACGGTACGCCGTGCCCTCTCAGGGCTGCTGAGTCGGGGTCCGGCGCCGCAGGGCGGCCTTCAACCACAGGAGCCCTACCCCGAGGAAGGGCAGGAGATAGACGAGCGAGGCCAGCGGTCCGAGCGTGCCGTCCGGCGTCGCCTCGACCGCGGCCGTCAGCTCGCCGCCCCCTTCCGAGCCGTCGAGGAGGACGCGGACGCGCCACATCTCGGCCTTGTCGAGCGGCGCCGAGGCGAGGTAGCGCGCGCCGTCGCTGACCTTCTGAGGCTCGGCTTCGTAGATCTCCTCGGCGAGCCGCTTGGAGACGGGCTGGAGGCCGATCTGAACTCTGGTCTTCGCGGGCAGGCTCCCGCCCTTCGGCGGCTCCAGGACGACGAAGAAGACTGCCGTCCCCACGTCCGGGTCGGTCCAGACCGAGGCGACGTAGGGTCCTGCCCGCTGATCGACCACGATCGGGAAGGGCGGGCCTTGGTGAGCCCAGGCCGGCAAGCAGCCGAGCAGAACGAGAACCGCGATCCCGGCGAAGCGCCTCATCTCAACCCCCCAGGAACGTGCCGCGCATCTCCATGGGCTGAGAGAGCAGCCACATCGCGGCCGTCCAGAGGAGGACGCAGAGGCCGGCCCAGGGAAGGAATGTCCTCAAAGACTGCGCCGGATACTCGCGCTCCGCGATCCGGAAAGAAACGAGCAGGGAGCCGAGCAGGCCCAGGCCGAGAAAACCCAGCTCCAGAGGGTTGACGAGGCTGGGGGAGATCCCGCCGAGGCCCCAGTTCGGGGTGCCGAGGCCGAACGCCTTCTGGGCCACGGGTACGAACGTCAACAGGCCGGTGAACAGGTGGAAGCTGTAGTGCGCCAGCCAGATCCCGAAGCCGAGAGGGATGAGGGCGTAGGCGAAGCGCGTGATCAGCGGCAGGAGCGGCTCCCGGGTGCCGGCCGCCCGGCGCGTCAGCCAGGCGGCCAGGCCGAGCAGGAGCGCGGGCTCCAAAATTAGGACCATGACGAAGAGGACGCCGAGCACGGGAGCTTCCCGGGTCGTCCCCATCCATCCGGCCAGCCAGGACTCGACGGCGTAGACCGGGCTCACCATGCCGAAGGCGTTGAGCAGGGCACCGAAGGTGAAGACGAGGGCCAGCGCCGCCAAGTCCTTCCGCTTCGAGAAGAACCCGACGCCCGCCCGGCGTTGATCCGTCCACAGCTCGCTCGCCGGCAGCCGCGCTGCGATGGCGACGTTCTCGTGCGGGCAGGCGTGGACGCAGTCGAGGCAGAACGTGCAGTCCATGTTGCCCTTCTTCTGCGGCTGGAACAGGGCCAGCTCGCAGCCCCTTTGAATAACGATCGCGTCGTTCTCGGGATGCCGGGCCCCCGCGATGCAGTCGAGCGTCTCGCACTGGGCGCAGACGTCCGCGTCGCGCACCTGCACCTCCAGGGGGGAGAGCGTCGCGGCCACGAAGTTGAACTGGCCGATCGGGCAGACCCACTTGCAGAACGACGCCTTCGTGAACAGGCCGTCGACGAAGACGGCGCCCGCGAAGTAGGAGAGGATCAGGCTGGCCGTCCACCAGGGCGAGCCCCAGAGGTCGAACAGCTCGTAGGCGAAGAGCACCAGGACGAAGAGGCCGAGCGAGAGCCACTTGGTGCGCAGCCAGGGCGGCCACTGCCGCACCGGCTTGAGGAAGCGGCGGGCGATCTCGCGCGGCAGCATGAAGGGACACGCCATGCAGAACAGGTTGCCCGCCACCAGCAGCGCCAGCACGAGCACGCCCCGGAAATGCACCCAGGTCAGGACGGTTGCCAGGTTCTTGGGCGCCAGTTGGGGGCCGAGGAAGCCGTGGACGATCATCACCACGGCCAGCGCGAACAGCGGGATCTGCATCGCCGTCCGCGAGTGGCGCCAGCGCAGGAAGCGTCCCACCAGGGGCCAGCGGAGCAGGTCCGTCCCGCTCACGGTGTCCTCATGCCGGGGGCCTGACGCGGAGTGCCATCTGCCGCTGGAAAGTGCGTCCATCGCCGAGGCGGGCATCGGCCACGAGGACCCAGTCGCCGGCCATGGTGAAGGTGATTGGCGCCTCATACCGTCCCGGCGCCGCCTCGCGCGCCGTGCCGAAGACCGGCTTCATCCCCGGGTGCGACATGTCGCCTTCGATCCGCACTTCGGCGCCGGCGAGAGGCTGGCCCGAGCGGGTGTCGGTGAGCGTCAACGAGACGGTGGCCGGTCCGGCCGCCGGCGCCGAGGGTGTCACGCGCCAGTCCAGGGCGATGGTGGAAGCGGAATCGGCGGCCGGCGAGCAGCCGGCCGCCAGGCACGCCAGCAGCAGGACGGTCCGCCTCAGGCCGTGGCCACGCGCGGATGGACGGCGCAGGTGCATCGCATCTGGATCGCTTCTCCCTGGGGAGGGAACATGTGGTAGTACATGGCAACCATCATGGGGATGAAGACGATCGTGTTGTAGATCAGGTGCAGCTCGACGCGCGGGATCCAGAGCTGGGCGATGCTCGTCGGCACGGGCGAGCCGAACAGGTTCTGCCCGAGGATCGCCTGCGTCTGCAGCAGGCCGTGCTCGATGTGGTGCCAGAACTGGATCGCGAGGGCGGCCGTCCACCACGGGCGCGACGTGCCGGTGAAGCCGGAGCGCAGGACCCAGAGGCCGATCAGCATCACGAGCGCGTACCCGTAATGCAGCACCTCCGACTTGACAAGCCAGGGATACCAGAGGCCCAGCACGCCGCGCGACTGCGGCGCCGGCCATCCGAGAGCGTAGATCTGGAAAGCCTGGGCCAGGTGCTCGGCCCAGTGGGCCAGCACGACGGCCATGAAGATCTGCAGGGCGCGTTCGTGCCAGGGGCCGTTCAGGCGCTCCAGGAGCTTGGGGGCGGTGCTGCCGGCGGCCCGCGGCGCCGCGGCGGATGACGTCAGGTCCATGCGAAGTCCTTTCTGCTCTGCGCTCAACCCTCGGCATTCAAGGCGCGGGACGAGCCTCCGCACCTTCCTCATTCATCATAGTGCTCAAATGCCGCCGGAGCGAGCCGGGGCCTTTGGCAACCCATGAGGGGAATGGGGCAGATCCTCCGTTTCTCAATATGGGCGGCAGGGCACTTTCATAGAACTTCAAGGAGTAAACTGAAATGTATACGGCAAAGATCAAGACCGTCGGCGAGAGCATGGCGCGGAGCATGACGGACGTCCGCAACTTCAAGATCTTCCAGGACGAGCCCCCGGAGCTGGGTGGGCGCGACGGCGCTCCCAGCCCGCTCGAGCTCATCCTCGCCGCGCATGGCGGCTGCCTGAGCTACATGACCTTCTTCATCGGCAAGGAGCTGGGCATCGACGTCAAGGGCACCGAGATCGAGGTGGAAGCCTCCCTCGACCCGGGCAAGTTCGCCGGGACCAACCGGAACGTCCGCGCCGGCTACCAGGCCGTCAATGTGACGATCAAGGTCCACGCGGACGCCTCGCCCGAGGATCTCGAGAAGCTGAAGCAGGAAGTCGAGACGCGCTGCCCGGTCAGCGACAACATCGCCAACTCGACCCCCGTCAACATCTCGATGACGGCGGCCGCGCAGCCGCAACCTGCTTATCTGGAGGCCGCGATGGCTTGAAGATCGCGATTAACCAGCGACTTGGTAGATCAGAGGGCGGTAACGGGGTTCTGGAATGGGCTTGCCGGTTTCGCGAGCCACCGCCAGCCAGGCTTTCTTGGCGGTCGCCACTTCGGTCAGCGCTTCCTCTGGAGTCTTCCCGAACGCGGAGCAGGTCTCGAGGTCGGGGATGTCGGCAATGTAGCCGCCGTCCTCGTCGCTCCAGAAGATATTGATGTGGTAGTCCTTCACGGTTCGTCCTCCAAACGGAGATTGTAGCGCTCAACGAGGCGTAGGAACTGCCGGATTTGGTATGGCTTTGCCTCTCCCTCGACCTCCTGAAGATTCAGGACCTCCCGCACTTGGGGATGAGAGAAGACGTGATGGCTTCCACTGACCCGGGCTAGATGGAAGCCGAACCCCAGAGCGAGGTTCACCAGATCCTTGAATGGAACGTTCTGGAGATGTCCCTGGGAGAAGCGGAGGAGGAGTCGCTTTCGGTTCATTGCGTCCTCCTCTACCGCTTGTTCCGCGATCCGCCCTCTTCCGTTCCCAAAATCCAGCCCACGACCTTGCCGGGCTGGATCTCGTCCACCTTGTGCCAGAAGCGGCGGTTGCGCAGGTAGCGGCTGGAGCTGTCTCCCTCGGGAAGGGCGTCGATTTCGTCGCTGATCCTCTGGAAGCGTTCGACCCACTTGGCGCAGTTGGCGAGGCGGAGGTCCACCCAGCCGTCGCGGACCCACTCTTCGAGCTTCTCGGGAGTCACGGTCTCGCCGGCGGCATCGCTGGGCACCAGCACCTTGACGCCCCGTAGGATCTCGCCGGAGTTCAGCAGGATCGGCACGCCCACCGAGACGACCTGGTTGGCCTCTTCGGGCTTCTCGCGGACGAGGCGGTCCAGGGTGGCGCACACCTGCTCGGGAGTGGCGCGGCGCACGGCGTCCATGTTCGGGTAGGCCTGACGCAGCAGGTGGGCCTCGAAGAGGAGCTTGGAGTTGCGCGGCGGGCCCAGCATCTCGAAGGCGACGCTGCGGACGCCGTGCTCGCGCTCCATCTCGTTGAGCCGCTCGAGCGCCCAGTGCCGCAGGATGCCTGCCCGGTAGGTGGGGCCCAGCACGGCGGCGTCGAGGGCGTTGACAATGTCGTAGCCCGAGCCGCGGCCCTCGATCTCGAACACCAGGTAGCGAGCGATCTCCTCGGGAGTGACGAACTCCATCTGCTCGTGGCTGGTGACGGTCGCGAACTCCTCGAGGCTGAAGACGCCGTTCTCGCCGGTGTCGATGAAGACGTTCTGGTAGAGCTCGTCGCTCACTTGGGCGGCGCCGGGGTCTTCCGTGGAGAAGGTCGCGCCCAGGGGGATGGGCCGGGCGTCCATCATCTGGAGCGGCTTGCCGCCGCGGTAGATGGGGCCGTAGCCCATCTTCTTCCAGGCGATCGCCGCCGCCGGCTTGATCTCCTTGGTGATCGGCGCGCCGGGCGTGCGGGCCATCAGGAAGAGGAGCATGGACTGGGCGCCGGCGAGCGCGCTCTTCGACAGGAGAACCCGGCTCGGCCGCTCCTCGGAGTGGGTATAGGGGATGTTGAGGCCCATGCCGCCCGTGCCCGTGGTGCCCACCTTGACGTAGGCCCGCGTGCCGGCGTCGATCATCCCCCGGTACATGATCTGGATGTGGCGGATCAGCCGCGGCATGTAGAGCGAGTCGAGGAGCTGCTCGGCGGCGTCGGCGTCGACGCCGCCCTCCTCCCCGAGCTGGCGCAGGACCTCCTCGGCGGAGCGGAAGATGTCGCCGTAGGCGATGCCCGTCGAGGTGTTGACGCAGTCGATGACGACGTCTGGCTTGGACTCGGTGAGCACGTCGTAGAGCACGAACGTGCCGAGGTCCTCGGTGTCCAGCCGGCGCAGCTCGGCCCGGATGCGGTCGCGCCTAGTCCCGCCCTGGACCAGGCCGAAGATGTTGCCGGCGGAGGTGGAGAGCGCCGTCGAATTCGCCTCCGGCCGCAGCTCCTCGGCCGCCTTCTCCGACTCCTCGATGCGAAGGCTGTGGATCTGGATCTCTCGCGGCTTGCGGATGAGCAGCTCCCGGCACACGGCCATGCCGACCAGGCCATACCCTCCGAGCACAAGGATCTTCCGATTCTCTAAGTTCAAGACCGTCTCTCCTTCGATGAGGGGGAAGAATTGAGATGCCGGACGTGGATGAGACGTTGGCGCGAGCGATTCTATCCGAGACCGGCGGGAAGCGCGCGGGGCGACCGGCTCCAGGCCGCCCCGGGATGAGAAAACCACCCTCTGGGTATAAACTCGGCAGGTTTTGAAGGCCGAGCCGCGCGCCCGGAGGGTGCGGCGTGCGGCCTTTGCCATTTCAACCCCGGAGGATGACGATGCCCTCTCGCCGGAGAACGGCTTGCCTTGCGTCGGCCGCTGTCGCCATGACCCTCGCCCTCGGCCTGACGGCGCTGCCCGCGGCCGCGCAGAAGGCGGGCGGCGGAGCGTCCGCGTCGTCCGCGTCGTCCGCGATCGGCGCCCGTATCGACCAGGAGTCCCAGCGGGTGTCGGCCCAGATGCTCGAGCTGCGCCACCGCATCCATCAGAACCCCGAGCTGTCCAATCGTGAGACGCAGACGGCCGAGCTGGTGGCCGCCCACCTGCGCTCCCTGGGGCTCGAGCCCAAGACCGGCGTGGCCAAGACCGGGGTGACCGCCCTGCTCAAGGGCGGCAAGCCGGGGCCGCTGATTGCCGTGCGGGCCGACATGGACGCTCTGCCGGTCGTCGAGGCGACGGACCTGCCGTTCAAGTCGACCAAGAAGGACAACTTCCTGGGCCAGGAGGTCGGGGTGGCCCACGCCTGCGGCCACGACGTGCACACCACGTCGCTCCTCGGGGTGGCCTCCGTGCTCTCGGCCATCCGGCAGGACCTACCGGGCAGCATCCTCTTCATCTTCCAGCCCGCCGAGGAGGGCCCCCCGGCAGGGGAGGAGGGCGGGGCGGAGCTCATGCTGAAGGAAGGAGTGTTCGCCGCCGGCAAGCCGGTGGCCGTCTTCGGCCTGCACTCGTTCCCGGACCTCGAGGTGGGCCAGATCGGCTTCAATCCGGGTCCGACGATGGCCGCGGTGGACCAGTTCCGCATCACCATCCGCGGCAAGCAGTCGCACGGCGCCTATCCCCACCTGTCGGTCGACCCCATCGTGGCCGGATCGGAGGCGGTGCTGGCGCTCCAGACCATCCGCTCGCGCAACCTGCCGCCGCTCGAGCCGAGCGTGATCACGGTCGGCATCTTCCGCGGCGGGGAGCGCTTCAACATCATCCCCGGCGAGGTGATGCTGGAAGGCACGGTGCGCACCTACAAGGAGGCGGTGCGCAACGAGGTGGAACGCCGGATGCGGGAGATCCTGGACGGCATCACCCGCGCCAACGGCGCTACGTTCGAAATGGACTACAAGCGGAACGCTCCCGCCACGGTCAACGACCCGGCGCTCTCCAACACCGTCCAGCCACTGCTCGAGCGCACGGTGGGAGCCGGGAACGTCAAGATCGTCGAGCCGAGCATGGGCGGCGAGGACTTCGCCTACTTCGCCAACGAGGTTCCGGGGTTCTACTACCGGCTCGGCGTGGTGAAGCCGGGAACGACCTCCGGCGGACTGCACACGCCCACGTTCCGCGCCGACGACAGCGCCGTGCCCGTGGGCATCCGGGTCATGTCGCGCCTCCTGGTGGACTATCTTTCTTCCCATGGACCCCAATCTTCGAGGTGATGGAATGCAAAATATCGGGCCGGTGGTGAGCAGCTTTGGTTTGGACAAGCAGGGGATCGAGGGCGTAAGCGCCGCGTACTGGAATCTGCCCCCGTGCCGCCTCGTCGAGATGGCGGTGCAGCGCGGCGAGGCGGTCCTGGCCGCCGATGGACCCCTGGTCTGCGTAACGGGGCCGCACACGGGGCGCTCGCCGAACGACAAGTTCCTGGTGAAGGACGCCGCGATCGACGGCGACGTCTGGTGGGGCGACGTCAACCGGCCGTTCGAGCGCGAGAAGTTCGAGGCCCTGCGCGCCCGCGCCCAGGAGCACCTCCAGGGCAAGGACGTGTTCGTGTTCGACGGCTACGCCGGCGCCGATCCCCGCTACCGCATCAACGTCCGCGTCATCACCGAGGACGCCTGGCACAACCTCTTCGCCCGCAATATGTTCATCCGCGAAGAGGATCCGGCGGTCCTGGCGAGCTTCGAGCCCAACTTCACGGTGCTCAACGTCGCCCACCTCCAGGCCGAGCCGGAGCGCGACGGCACCCGCTCGTCGACGTTCATCCTGCTCGACCTGGCGAAGCGCATGGTGCTGATCGGCGGCACCCGCTACGCCGGCGAGATCAAGAAAAGCATCTTCAGCGTCATGAACTACTACCTGCCCAAGCAGGGCGTGCTCTCGATGCACTGCAGCGCCAACTACGGCGCCACCCGGGACGACGTGGCCCTGTTCTTCGGCCTCTCCGGCACGGGCAAGACGACCCTCTCCGCGGACTCCAACCGCACGCTCATCGGCGACGACGAGCACGGCTGGAGCGACGACGGCGTGTTCAACGTCGAGGGCGGCTGCTACGCCAAGGTGATCCGCCTCTCCCCCGAAGGCGAGCCGGAGATCTACGCCACCACCCGCCACTTCGCCACGGTGCTGGAGAACGTCGTCTGCGATCCCCAGACCCGCAAGCTGGACCTGGACGCCGACAGTCTGACGGAGAACACCCGCTCGAGCTATCCCCTCACCCAGCTCTCGAACGTCGACCTGGGCGGCCAGGCCGGCCATCCGCGCAACGTCGTCTTCCTGACCTGCGACGCCTTCGGCGTGCTGCCGCCGATCAGCCGGCTCACCGAAGAGCAGGCGATGTACCACTTCCTCTCCGGCTACACGGCCAAGGTGGCGGGCACGGAGCGGGGGATCACCGAGCCGAAGGTGACCTTCAGCGCCTGCTTCGGCTCGCCGTTCCTGCCGCTCCATCCGGGGGTCTACGCCGGCATGCTGGGCGAGAAGCTGAAGCGGCACGGCGCCCACGTCTGGCTGCTCAACACCGGCTGGACGGGCGGTCCATACGGCGTCGGCCAGCGCATCAAGCTCGGCTTCACCCGGCGGATGGTGACCGCGGCCCTCTCGGGCGAGCTCGACAACGCCGACACCTGGACCGATCCCATCTTCGGCCTCAACGTACCGGTGCGGATCGAGGGCGTGCCCGACAAGCTCCTGCGTCCCCGCGAGACCTGGCAGAACCCGGCGGATTACGACGCCCAGGCCTCGAAGCTCGCCGACATGTTCGCGGAGAACTTCAAGAAGTACGAGAGCGGAGTCACCGAGGCGGTCAAGGACGCCGGTCCGAGCAAGGTGCGGGCCTGAAGGTGCGGGCCTGAAGGTGCGGAGATAACCCGTGCGGCACCGCTTCCTCACCGCCGACGTCTTCACCCGCCGCGTCTTCGGGGGCAATCCCCTGGCCGTCTTTCCGGACGGGCGCGGCCTGTCGGAGGCGCAGATGCGGCAGGCCACCCGCGAGATGAACCTCTCGGAGACGGTGTTCGTGCTGCCGCCCGAGAACCCGCAGCACACCCGCCGGCTGCGCATCTTCACGCCGGAGACGGAGATGCCGTTCGCGGGTCACCCGACGGTGGGCACGGCCATCGTGCTGGCGTCTATCGGCGAGGTCCCGCTCACCGGGGAAGAGACCAGCATCGTCTTTGAAGAAGGGGTGGGGCCGGTGCCGGTGAAGATCCGCGCCGAGGGAGGCGTGCCCGTGTTCGCCCAGCTCTCGGCGGCCAGGTTGCCGGCGGTCGGCCCTCCGCCGCCGTCCGCGGAAGAGCTCGCCGGATTGCTGTCGCTTGATCCGTCGGACGTCCTCTCGGGGGAGGAGTCGCCGGAGAACGTCTCGGCCGGCGTGCCGTTCCTCTTCATCCCCGTGCGCGACCGTGCCGTCCTCGCCCGCTGCCGCGTGCGTCTGGACCGCTGGGACGCCCTGCTCGCCGGTCCCGAGGCGCCGCCGGAGCTCTACGTCTTCTCCCATGATCCCGAGCTTCCCGGCTCGCACTTCAGGGCCCGCATGTTCGCGCCCGGCCTGGGTATCTCCGAAGATCCCGCGACCGGCGGCGCCGTGACGGCTTTCGGCGGCTACGTCGGCAGCCGCGCCCCCGAGCGCGACGGCACCCTGAAGTGGACGATCGAGCAGGGTTTCGAGATGGGCCGCCCCAGCCTGCTCCACCTGGAAGTCGACAAGCGCGACGGCGAGGTCACGGCCGTCCGCGTCGGCGGCGAGGCCGTGCTGGTGAGCGAGGGGATGATGGAGATTCCCGGCTGAGCACGGATTACCTGATCGACCTGCTTCATCACATGGCAATCGAGACGGCTCGCCTGAAGCTTGTACCAGCCACGGTACCCTTGGCCCGTGCGGAGATCGGTGACCGCGGCGAGTTCGCCCGGCTGCTGGGGGCTTCGGTGCCCGACAACTGGCCCCCGGAATCCGCTGCCGACGCGCTGCCCTTGTTCTTGAGCTGGTTGGAAGCGGCACCGGATCGCGTCGGCTGGTTCGGCTGGTACGCTCTGGCCTCGGGCGACGGTACGGCCAAGCCGGTCTTGGTGGCCGGCGGGGGGTTCCTCGGACCGCCGGAGGGCGGGGCAGCTCAGATCGGCTACTCCGTCTTGCCGCAATTCCAGGGACTGGGGTACGCGACAGAGATGGTCGGCGGCCTGGTTCGGTGGGCATTGGGGCAACCGGGCGTGACCCACATCGTGGCCGAGACGGAGTGGGCGAACCCCGCTTCGGTACGAGTCCTGACCAAAGCCGGATTTGTCCCTAGCGGGGCGGCCACCGAGCCAACCGGCACGCGATTCGAATTTCTGGGCGGCAGGTGAGCCGGAACCGTCTCCAAGACTACTGCGACAGCTTCTTCGCGCCATCAAGGGAAATGCATATGCCGGCACTTCTTACGTTCTCGGGAGCCGTCGAGCAAGATCCTGCTATCGACCGATGGCTCGAAACTCGACCCAGCGAACTGGCATCCATCGCAAGCGATTGGTTTGAGGTCATGCGAGGCTGCGGAACGAACGTACGAGAGCTGATGCACGATGGTTGCCCCACCGTATGCGTTCAAGACGCACCCTTTGCCTACGTCAATGCCTTTAGATCTCACGTCAATGTCGGCTTTTTTCATGGTGCATCACTGGCAGACCCGGAAGGCCTGCTGGAGGGAGTCGGCAAGTACATGCGTCACGTAAAGCTTAAGCCTGGCCGAACCATCATTGCTTCTGCGCTCGAGGCACTGATCAATGCTTCCTACCAAGATATCCTCATGCGATTGGAGGCCGCTGAATGAGGCAACTCGCGGCAGACATCCGACGGAATGGTGGCTTGACTGGTTTGGGCTCGCGGATCGGCTCGTATGGGTACGGATTTTGCAACCTATCGACGCGGAAATATCGGCCGAGCCGGTGCCCTTTGACTGCGAGCCCATCGTTTTACAGCGGCTTCGGGCGGCTCATCACAATGGAGAACTGACATGATGAAACCAGCTAAGAACACGATTTGTCTTTGGTACGATGGCGACGCCGAGGGCGCGGCGCGGTTTTACGCCGAGACCTTTCCCGATTCATCCGTTGGCGCGGTGCACCTTGCACCGGGAGACTTTCCGTCCGGGAAGAAAGGGGAGGTGTTGACGGTCGAGTTTACCGTGATGGGGATTCCCTGCCTCGGGCTCAATGGCGGCCCCGCGTTCAAGCACAACGAAGCATTCTCGTTTCAGGTCGCAACCGCTGACCAGGCCGAAACGGATCGTTACTGGAACGCGATCGTCGGCAACGGCGGCGAAGAGAGTGCGTGCGGCTGGTGCAAGGACAAATGGGGCTTGTCCTGGCAGATTACGCCGATCGCTCTGAGCCAAGCGATAACCGATCCCGATCCCGCTGTCGCCAAGCGCGCGTTCGATGCGATGATGGAGATGACGAAGATCGACGTCGCTGCAATCGAGGCGGCGCGCCGCGGTTGAAGTTGCAATCTTCGAAGCGTGCATGCCTTCTATCAAAGTCGTTCCGCGACCGCTCAACGGCCGTACTTATGCAGCGCGGCATCTTCAACGTTCGCGCTGAAAGGTCAAACATGAAGACAACAGCTTTTATCCTGATGCTGCTCCTGTCGGCTGTCGTATCGGCGCAGCAAAAACCAACTACGGGCTACGCGCCGGTCAACGGACTCAAAATGTACTACGAGGTCCACGGAAGCGGCGATCCTGTGGTGTTGCTCCACGGCTCGTTCATGACAATTTCAAACAACTGGACCGAGTGGATCGGCGAACTTTCCAAAACGCGGAAAGTGATTGCCGTCGAAATGCAGGGCCACGGGCGCACGGCCGACATCAAGCGCGATTTCAGCTATGAAAGCCTCGCCGACGATGTGGCTGCGCTGCTCGATTATCTCAAAATCTCAAGCGCGGACCTCATCGGTTACAGCATGGGCGGCGGCGTCGCGATGCAGTGTGCGATCCGCCATCCGGAAAAAGTGCGTAAGGTTGTCAGCATTTCAGCCGTGTTCCGCCACGACGGCTGGGTGAAGGAAGCAGTCGACATGTTCCCGCAACTCACGTCGGAAGCATTCAAAGGCTCGCCCATCGAAACCGAATACAAGAAACTGAGCCCGACGCCAAGCGAATTCCCGAATTTTGTCAAGCGTGTCATCGCGATGGAATTGAAACCGTACGACTTCGGCGCCGACAAGCTCAAGGCCACCAAAGCGCCGATGTTTTTCATCCACGGCGATGCCGACGGCGTACGGCTCGAGCACATCTCGGAAATGTTCCGCCTGAAGGGCGACGAGATTTTCGGCGACATGCGGCCACGCTCAGCATCGAGATTGGCCATATTGGCCAACACAACACACGTCACGCTGATGGAGCGTATGCCCGTCATCGTCCCGATGGCGAACGACTTTTTCGATGCAAAGCCGCAAAAGCAATAGGACAACCAGAGTGAGCCATACCACCGACGCACACGCCCTGCTGGAGCGGCTCGACAGAGCCAAGCCCACGAATACCGAGATCAGGTCGATCGCCCAGGAGGAACCACGAGCTCGCGACTCAGCTTTGGAAGCACGGCGGGTTCACTTCGAGAATGCTGTCCCTGCTCGTCCTGGACCTCAAGGCAGTCGATCTCAGCTACATCGAGATGCTCATCTCCGACATCGAAAACGCCGACGGGAAGGAACAGTCTCAGCTATGCGACTGGATGATCGCGAACGTGATCATGGCGGCACAGATCGGCATCGCGGATGAGAGCCTCCGAGAATGGTGTATCGCGCTCGGGGAGAGGCTAGGTCTCTACAAGGACTACGCCGTCTCGAAGGGGTGCACTTCGCCCTATCTCCCGATCTGGATCGGGAGCGTCGCGGGGAAGAAGCGTGGGGGATAGAGAGGGACTGTGAGGCATCTGAAAGGAACCTATATGCAAGGCGTCGAAACAAAAAAGGTGTTGTCAATGGAACAACGCGAGGAGCTACTCAGAGCATTAAAGGCCCGCTTTGAGAAAAACATGAACCGCCATAGTGGTCTTGAATGGGCCAAAGTACAAGCAAGGCTGGAAGCTAGTCCCGAAAAACTGTGGTCCCTCAGTGAAATGGAAGGGACTGGCGGTGAACCGGATGTTGTTGGTCATGATAGTAAGGCGGGCGAGTACGTTTTTTATGATTGTTCAGCGGAAAGTCCTAAGGGCCGCAGAAGCGTTTGTTACGACCGTGAAGGCCTGGAGGCGAGGAAAGAGCATAGACCGGAAAATAACGCTGTTGATATGGCGGCTGCCATGGGCGTTGAGCTGTTAACGGAAGAAGAGTATCGAGAGCTGCAGAAGCTTGGAGAGTTCGATGTAAAAACGTCGAGCTGGGTGAAAACACCTCCTGCTATTAGAAAACTCGGCGGCGCCCTCTTTTGTGATCGCCGCTACGACCATGTCTTCGTGTATCACAACGGTGCGCAATCTTACTATGCCGCCAGGGCGTTCCGTGGCTCGCTAAGGGTCTAACTTCTACTCGCATGGAGACGCCAATGACCACGTTCCGAACCTCCCGCGAGATTCCTGCTTCGCCGGACCAGGTATTTGCTGCGTTTAGCGACCCGCAAAGGTTGGCTCGTTGGTGGGGCCCGGCTGGGTTTACCAATACGTTCAACGTCTGCGAGCTCAAGTCGGGTGGGCGGTGGTCGTTCGTGATGCACGGTCCCGATGGCAAAAACTATCCAAACGAAAGCGTCTTCGCGGAGGTTGAGCCACCGAGGAAGGTTGTTGTGCAGCACGCGTCAGAGCCGAAGTATCTCCTTACCATCACTTTGGCTCCTTCGGCGGGCGGAACTACCGTTTCGTGGGCTCAGGCTTTCGAGAGTGCAGAGATGGCAAGCCGCATCGAACGCATTGTCGTCCCCGCAAATGAGCAGAACCTTGATCGCCTGTCGTCCGAGGTATTGCGCAAGCCGGGCGGCGGCTGACAATACTTTCGGCAGCTTTTCCCTGCCGGCCTGCTCACCTGAACGGCCCTTCACGCTGCATTCCCCATCCCTCAAGAGGCATTCCCCCTCCTCGGCCTCCTGTTCCCCGTGGGGAACGCGCCGCACTCGAGGGGGAATGGGAAGTGCCGGCTCCTCGATGGAGCGTTCCCCGTCCGTGTCACCGCATTCCCTGTAGGGAACGCTGACGGATGGACGGGGAACGATCTGTTCCCTCGGGGGAACGCGGCATGATGAGGGCTCGTCAAGACGTGAAGAGCCCGTCATGAATCATTCCCCAGGGGGAACGCCTCGCGTCGAGGAGGGAACGGATCGTGACCGACGCCTGCTGTGCCGTTCCCCATGGGGAACGCGACGGAGGAGTGGGGAATGCGGCGCGAAGCCCCTGCTCTTTCCGCTAAACTCAAGACTTCATAACCATGCCATGGCCACCCGACCCAAACCCAGCCTGACGGGCGGCTCGCACACGCTTCCCTTCGAGAAGCTCGCGCCGCTCGAGTTCGAACGCCTTTGCCTGTGGCTCGTACGGCGCGAGGGCTACACGCGGGAGGAGCATCTCGGCGAGGCGGGCAGCGAACAGGGCCGCGACATCGTGGCCTGGAAGGACAGCCGGCGCGCCGCCTTCCAATGCAAGCGGGTGAAGGCCTTCACCGCGGCGACCGCCCGCGAGGAGATCAAGAAGCTTCGCGGTCTGCCCGTCGAGGAGCAACCGCACGAGCTGGTATTCGTGGTGTCTCAGGCGGTCCGGGTTGAAACGAGAAACGCTGCCCGGAAGGCCTGGGGGGATGAGGCGACCTGCCATTTCTGGGCCGGCAACGAGCTCGACGAGAGGGTCAAGCGCCATCCGGACCTCCTAATGGAGTTCTTTCAGTTGCCTCCCGAGAAGCCGCAGAGGCCGTCCTTCCTCCACAATCTCCCCTTCCCCTCGCTGGGCCCGCTCTTTCAGGGCCGGGAAGAGATGCTGACCCGGCTGCGCGAAACCCTGGAGCAGTCACCCTCCGGGCGGGCAACGGCGATCGCGGGCAAGGCTGTCCATGGGCTGGGCGGGGTCGGCAAGACGCGGCTCGCCGTCGAGTACGCCTGGCGCCACGCCGCCGAGTACTCGGCTCTGCTGTTCGTGGGAGCCGAGTCGCCGGCCGATCTGCGGCGAAACCTCGCGGCTCTCTGCGAGCGGAACGTTCTGGACCTGCCGGAGCAGCAGGCAAAGGAGGAAGAGGTCCGGGAGGCCGCCGTCCTGCGCTGGCTCGGAGCAAATTCGGGATGGCTGCTGATCCTCGACAACGTCGACTCGGATGACGCCGCGGAGGCGGTAGATGCCCTCGGCTCCCGTCTCCATGGTGGCCATCTTCTCCTGACCGGCCGGCTCGCTCGCTGGAGCGCGGAGGTGGAACCGATCGAGCTCGACGTGCTGACCGAGGAAGCCGCCATCGGGTTCCTGCTCAAGCGTACCCAGGGGAGGCGGAGAGCGACGAAAGAGGACGCCAATGACGCCTTAACGTTGGCTTGCGAGTTGGGCTTCCTTCCCCTCGCCTTGGAGCAGGCCAGTGCCTACATCTCCGAGCGCCGTCTGACTTTCGCCGCTTACCTGCGCGAATGGCAGTCGCGGCACGAGGATGTCCTTACCTGGTTCGATCCGCGAGTGAGCCATTATCCGGCGAGCGTCGCCGTCACCTGGCAGACCTCCTTCGATCGCCTCTCCGCCCCAGGCCGGCGCCTCCTCGAACGGTTGGCCTGGCTTGGACCGGGACCGATCCCGGAGTTTCTGCTAGATGTGCCGGTTCCCGATCTTCCCGAGCCGGAGCCGCCCCCCCACGCCGCTCTCGTGGAACTCGCGACCTACTCCCTGGTGACCCGTGCGGCCGAGACGCCTACCTTTGCCGTCCATCGGCTGGTGCAGGACATCACGCGTCGCAGCCTCCGGAACGTACCGACCGATGTGTCTCTGAACCAAGCGCTCCGCTGGGTGAACGATGCCTTCGTGGGTGATCCCGGGGATGTCCGTAATTGGCATATTCTCGACCCTCTAACCCCTCACGCTCGTGCTGTCGGCTCGTTCGCTGACGCCGCCGGCCTCGCTGATCCAACCGCACGGCTGATGAACGATCTGGGGGTGCTACTCCTTACCAAAGCGCTGGTCGCCGAGGCCGAGCCGTTGATACGACGGGCGCTCGACATCGACGAAAAGAGATTCGGGCCGGGACACTCCAACATCGCCATCCGCCTCAACAACCTGGCTCAGTTGCTCCAGGACACGAACCGGCTCGCCGAGGCCGAGCCGCTGATGCGACGGGCCCTCGACATTGACGAGAAAAACTTCGGACCCGAACACCCCAACATCGCCCGAGACCTCAACAACCTGGCCAGGCTGCTCCACGACACGAACCACCTCGACGAGGCCGAGCCGCTCATGCGACAGGCGCTCGACATCAACGAGAAAAGCTTAGGACCCGAACACCCCTACGTCGCTATCCTCCTCAACAACTTGTCCCTGTTGCTCCAGGACACGAACCGCCTCGCCGAGGCCGAGCCGCTAATACGACGGGCGCTCGACATCAACGAGAAAAGCTTCGGGCCCGAACACCCCGACGTCGCCAGCTGTCTCAACAACCTAGCCCGGCTGCTCCACGCTACCAACCGCCTCGCCGAGGCCGAGCCGCTTATGCCCTGGATGCTCGCGATCCTTCTCGACTTCGCGCGCCGCACCGGGCACGATCATCCGCACCTGCAGACGGCCATCGGCAACTATGCCGGCCTGCTCAGGGATATGGGCAGATCCGAAACCGAGATCGAGGAGGCGATCGAAGCGCTGGTCCGTTCTCCGGGGTGAAGCGAAGAGGCCCTCGCGCCCTTCTCCCGTGTCGGCGGACGATGGAGATTCCCGGGCTGAGTGCTATTCTATGGGCGGAGCGTGAAGTTGCCTCCCGGTGCGTGAATGTGCTCTGATCCCGCGACCGGTTGGAGAAAGGACGGCATCCATGACCGCGATTCCTTTCCGGCAAGAAGTCTACTACCCGGAATCAGATGGCCAGCCTATGGGCGAGACGGACTCTCACCGCAGGGAGATGACTGACCTCATCGAGGCACTGGAGGACCGCTACCGGAACGATCCCCAGGTCTACGTGGCGGGCAACCTGTTCCTCTATTACGCGGAAGGGGATCCCCGAGCGGTCATCTGCCCGGACGTGTTTCTGGTGCACGGGGTCGCCAAACGGCAGCGCCGGGTCTACAAGCTGTGGGAGGAGGAGGGGCGGGTGCCCGCGATGGTGATCGAAGTGACCTCGCGCGACACCAGCCGGGAAGACACGTCCCAGAAGAAAAGCTGCTATGAGCGGCTAGGGGTCGAGGAGTACTTCCTCCACGATCTTTTTGGGGAGTATTTGAATCCGCGGCTCCAGGGCTTTCGCCTCGTGGGAGGTCACTACCGTCCTATGGATCTCACGCCCGCGGGGGCCTTGATCAGCCAGACTACGGGGCTGGTGCTCCAGTTGGAAGGCGCCTCCGGGCTTCGGCTTGTGGACGCTGCCACGGGAGAGCCCCTGCTCCGAGTCCAGGAATCCAAGGACGAAGCCCGCCGGGAGAAAGCCGCGCGCTTAGCCGCAGAGGAACGGATCGAGCAAGAGGCCGCCGCGCGCGTCGCCGCCGAAGAGAGGGCCCGCGCTCTTGAAGCGGAGCTGCTCCGTTTTCGGCAGGAAATGGAGCGCGGCCAGAAGGACGGCTGATCTGATCTTCAGATGTCGTGCACTAGAGGCTGCGGCCGGCAGAGCCAGAAGCCCTGGGCGTAGTCGACGCCGAGCTCCTTCAGGGCTTCCAGGGTCTGGCGGTTCTCCACCCACTCCGCGATGGTCTGCAGGCCCATGACGTGGCCGATCTGGTTGATCGACTCGACCATGGCGCGCTTCACCCGGTCTTCCATCATGTTCTGCACGAATTCGCCATCGATCTTCAGGAAGTCGACCTGCAGGTCGCGCAGGTAGGCGAAGGAGGAGAGGCCGCTGCCGAAGTCGTCGAGGATGAAGCGGCAGCCCTTGGTCTTGAGGACGGAGATGAAACGGATGGCGCTGTCGAGCTTGCTGATGGCGGCCGTCTCGGTGATCTCGAAGCAGATGCGGCGCGAGTCCACCGTGCTCTTCTCGAGCTCCTCGACGACATAGGACAGGAAGCTCTCCTCGCCGATCGACTGGCCCGAGAGGTTGATGGCGAAGAGGACGGGGCGCGACCACTCGCGCCGCTGGGCCTCGGCCAGGGCTGAAAAAGCCGTCTTGACCACCCAGCGGTCGAGGGAGCCGATGAGGTGGTAGCGCTCCGCGGCGGCGATGAACGCCGAGGGCTCGATGATCTTGCCCGTGCGGTCGAGCATGCGGATGAAGACCTCGCAGAGCAGCTCGCGCGCAGGGGTCTCGGTGCCCAGCGGCTGGATGAGCTGGTAGAAGAGGCGGAACCGGCGGTCCTCGAAGGCGCGGTGGATGCGGTGGATCCACTGCATCTCGCCGTAGCGCTCGGCGACCAGGGTGTCGTCGATCTCGTATTCGTGGACGCGGTTGCGGCCGCTGTCCTTGGCCACGTAGCAGGCGGCGTCGGCGGCGCTCATGACGTGGGCGAGGTCGCCGCTGTCGGCGTTGATGGGCACCAGGCCGATCGAGACGCCGACCTCGAAGATCTGGTCCCGCCAGCAGAAGCGGAACTCGCGGACGGTGCGCCGCATCTCCTCGGCGATCTGGCGGGCGTGGTCGAGGGGGCAGTCCTCGAGCAGGACGCCGAACTCGTCGCCGCCCAGCCGGGCCAGGATGTCGCTGCGCCGCACGCGGGAGCGCAGCAGGGCGGTGATCTGCTTGAGCATCTCGTCGCCGACCAGGTGGCCGCAGGTGTCGTTGACCACCTTGAACTCGTCCAAGTCGAGATAGAGGAGGACGTGGTGCCGCCGCTCGGCGCGGGCGCCGCGGATCGCCCGCTTCAGGCGGACCTCGAACTCGCGGCGGTTGATCAGCCCGGTCAGCGCGTCGTGGCTGGCGAGATAGATCATCTCGCGCTCCATGCCGCGGAGCTGGGTGACGTCCTTGAAGACCAGGACGGCGCCGAGGGAGGCGCCGCTGCGGTCGTAGATCGGCGCCGCCGAGTCGCGGACGGAGTACTCCTTGCCGTCCTTGCTGAGGAGCAGCGCATGGCCGGGCGACTCCACGACCTTCCCCTCCTCCAGGCAGCGGGCGATCGGGTCGGTCAGCGGCTTGCGGCTGATCTCGTCCACCACCTGGAAGACCTCGGGCACGGTGAGGCCGATCGCCTCCTCGGCCGTCCAGCCGGTCAGTCGCTCGGCGACGGGATTCAGGTAGTCGATCTTGCCCGCGGGGTCGGCGCGGACGACGCCGTCGCCGATCGAGGCGAGGGTCACCTGGGCCCTCTCCTTCTCCCGGTAGAGGGCCTCCTGGGCGTGCTTGCGCTCGGTGACGTCGACGGCGACGCCGATGCAGCCGATGATCTCGCCGCGCTCGCCGCGCAACGGCTCGACGCGGGTCTGGAAGGTCCGGCCTTCCCAGTCCTGCTCGAAGCTCACCGACTCGCCCGACAGCGCCAGGCGGTGGGCGCGGATCGGCAGGGCCTCCAGGTCGCGGGTGCCGTAGTAGTCGAAGAGGCTGGTGCCGGGAGTGGCCCTCAGGCCGAACACGGCGAGGCCGCCGCCGAGGCCGGAGTTGAACCGCAGCTCGCGGTCCGTCGTCCAGACCTGGGCGGGCATGGGCTCGATGAGGAGCCGGAGCCGGGCGTCCATGGACGAGTCGCTGTCCAGGATGGCCGCGAGCGGAGAGAGTGGAAGCCGCTCGTCACCGTCAAACGACATCTCCACCTCCGGCGACGCAGGGTCGTCGAATTGGGAAAACGCGGTCATGGAAAATGCGATACCCATGGAAACCCTTTCAGGAGCCCACGGGTTAAAAGCAAAAAGCGCGCCTGGTTCGAATCTCTCCCTTCCCGGGGAAGGAAGGGCACGAGCGAAGGAAAGGCTTGGCGGGAGCGGATGCCCTGAGGAAAATTTTGCCTATCTGCCTTGTAAACTCGCTAAATCAAAGGCTCTGGCATGGACAGGCCATAGCCCTGGGCGTAGTCGACGCCGATCTCTCGCAGGGCTTCGAGGGTGGTGCGGTCCTCCACCGACTCGGCGATGGTGCGGATGCCCATCACCTGGCCGATCTGGTGGATCGACTCGACCAGGGCGCGCTGCACCGAGTTGCCGGTCATGTCGCGCACGAAGGAGCCGTCGATCTTCAGGAAGTCCACCTGCAGGTTCTTGAGGTAGGCGAAGGAGGAGAGGCCGCTGCCGAAGTCGTCGAGCACGAAGCGGAAGCCCAGCTCCTTGAGGACGCGGATGAAGTGCATGGCCTTGGCCAGGTTGCCCACGGCGGCCGTCTCGGTGATCTCGAAGAAGATGCGCTCGGGGGCGATGCCGGTGGCCTCGATCTCGCCGAGCACGTAGTCGAGGAACGCGTCGTCGCCCACGGACTGGCCCGAGAGGTTGATGGCGAAGCGGGTGGTGTCGCCGTGGGAGAGGGTGCCGCAGGCGAGGGCCATGAAGGCGGCGTGGACCACCCAGCGGTCGATGGAGGCGATGAGGTGGTAGCGCTCGGCCGCCGGGATGAAGGCGGCGGGGGTGGCGATGCGGCCGTCCTCGTCGATCATGCGGATGAAGATCTCGCACAGGGGGGGCTCGGGGCCCTTGCCGTGCATCGGGTGGATGCTCTGCCGGTAGAGGCAGAAGCGGTGCTCGGCGAACGCCTTGTGGATGCGGTAGATCCACTGCATCTCGCCGTAGCGCTCGGCGAGGGCGGTGTCGTCCGGCTGGTACTCGTGCATGCGGTTGCGGCCGCTCTCCTTGGCGACGTAGCAGGCGGCGTCGGCGGCGGAGAGCACCTGGGCCATGTCGCCGCTCTCCTCGGTGATCGGCACGAGGCCGATGGAGACGCCGATCTCGAAGATCCGCTCCTGCCAGCCGAAGCGGTACTGGCGCACGGCGGCGCGCAGGCGCTCGCCGAGCTCGCGGGCGTCCTCCAGGGAGGCGTCCTCGAGGAGCACGCCGAACTCGTCACCGCCGAGGCGGGCCAGGGTGTCCGTCTTGCGCATCAGCGATCGCAGGAGGGAGGTGACCTGCTTGAGCATCTCGTCGCCCGCCAGGTGGCCGCAGGTGTCGTTGACGACTTTGAACTCGTCGAGGTCGAGGTAGAAGAGGGCGTGCTCCCGCTTCTCCTCGATGGCGTTGTCGAGGCCCTGCTGGAGGCGCTTCTCGAACTCGCGGCGGTTGATCAGGCCGGTCAGGGCGTCGTGGCGCGCGAGGTAGATCATTTCGCGCTCCATGCCGCGGAGCTGGGTGACGTCCTTGAAGACCAGGACGGTGCCGGTGGTGCGCCCCAGGTGGTCCTGGATGGGGGCCACGGAGTCGCGGATGGCGCACTCCCGGCCGTCGTGCTGCACGAGCATGGAGTAGCCGGCGTGCTCGATGATCTGGCCCTCGGCGAGGCAGCGCTCGACGGCGTTGGGCAGGGGCTTGCCGGTGGCCTCGTCGATGACGCTGAAGACCCGGGCCACCGGTTGGCCGCAGGCCTCGGCGGCGCTCCAGCCGGTCAGCCGCTCGGCGACCGGGTTCAGGTAGTCGATCAGGCCGGCGGCGTCGGTGCGGATGACGCCGTCGCCGATCGAGGCGAGGGTGACCTGGGCCAGCTCCTTCTCCTTGGCGAGGGCCGCCTCGGCGAGCTCGCGCTCGATCTCGGCGGCGGCGCGGGCGGCGAAGATCTTGAGGATGGACATCGCCGGCAGATCCTCGGCCAGGGGCCGGATGCTCATCACGGCCATGTGGCCCAGCGGCCGGCCGGCGCGGTCGACCAGCGGCACGGCGACGTAGCTCTCGATGCGGGTCTCGACGATCCAGCGGTCCTCGGGAAAGAGGCGCCAGACCTCCGCGGGGTGGTAGCTGGGCAGCTTGCCGACCACCTCCTCGCAGGGGGTGCCGGCCAGGTCGTATTCGAAGGGCGGGCTGTAGGCGTCGTTCTCCCACAGGACGAGGAGCCGCATGCGGGCCGCGGCCTCGTCGGCCACCTCGGAGATGAAGGCGTACTCCATGTCGAGGGCGTCCGCGAGATGGTGGACGAGGGAGCGGAGGAAGTCGGTGCCGGTGGTCGAGGAGGTGCCCTCGACGATGGCCCGCAGCCGCTCCTCGCCCAGCTTGGCCACGCGCTGCGCCAGCTCGAGCCGGGCGGTGCTCTCGCGCAGGGCGACCTCGGCGTGCTTGCGCTCGGTCACGTCGACGGCGGTGGCGAGGGCGGCGGGCTCGCCGTCCTCCAGCAGGATGACGGCCGACGTGAGGTCGATCCACCGCTCGCCGCCGTCCTTGGTGAAGATGCGCGTCTCGTAGCGCTCCGGGGTCGGCTCGCCGCGCAGGCGGGCCGCCGCGCGGTCGCGGAGCATCGCCTGGGCCTCCGGGGCGGCGAGGTCCCACGGCAGCATGCTCTGCAGCTCCTCGGAGGTGTAGCCGGTGAGGTCCTCGCAGGCCGGGTTGACGTAGAGGATCTGGCCGGCGCGGTAGACGAAGATGGCCGTGGAGGTGGATTCGGCCAGGGTGCGGAACCACTGGTCGGTTTCGTGCACCGGCAGCCGGGCCGCCGCGCTCTGGAGAGCTGGTCTCATCGTAGGCTCGCGGCGTTCACGATTCCGGTACGAAATCTCCAAGAAGAGAACCTCCCCGCCTGCGCAGGAATGAAGTACGACTGAGAATACGGGTCTGGCGGGTCGAGCGCAAGGGAAGGTGCGGCGAGCCCTCGCCGGGAGAGGACGGAGAGCCGCGGGTCAGTCCCGCACGGCCGGCGCCAGCAGCGCCGCCTCCAGGCCGCCCTCGCGCTCGGCGAGGGCCATCAGCCCCTTGATCCCATCCTTGAACTGGAAGGCGTCGAAGCCCGCCTCGCGCATCTTCTCGGTGAGATGGGCGCTCTTCAGCCCGACCTCGCAGACGAGCACGTACGGCCGGTCGCGCGCGAAGGAGGGGTAGGCCGCCAGAGCGCGTGGGAGGTCCAGGTGGAGGGCCCCCGGGTAGTGCCAGCCGCGCCAGGCCGTGGTGGAGCGGAGGTCGACCACCGTGGCGCCGTCGGGGATGCGGTCGATCTCCGGCAGGCGGGCGTCGAGGCTCTCCGGATCCACCCGGCGGAGGTCGAAGACGTTGCGGGCGTCGACCATCTCCTGGATGGAGTCCAGGCGGTCCGCGCCGAAGGCCGCCTCGTCCCGCAGCACGTCCGCGAGGGTGGCGCGGGTGGCCGGCCGGAAGGGCATCAGGTCGCAGTACTCGGCCACGGCGGCCGACAGGTCGTAGACGCCGATCTTGCGGGCGAGGTCCATGATCTCCTCCTTGTTGAAGCCGAGGAGGGGGCGCAGCACCGGCAGGTCGGGCGAGGCTTGGCCGACCACCGCCAGGTTCTGCAGCGTCTGCGAGGAGACCTGGCCGATGGCGTCGCCGGTGACCAGGGCCAGCCGGCCGCCGCGGTGGGCGACGGCGGCGCCCGCCCGCAGGATCAGCCGCTTCAGCACGATCTGCCAGTTCGTCGGCCGCACCTTCTCCCGCAGCACGGGGAGGAGGGGGGAGAGGTCCACCTCGTGGAGGCGCGGCGTGTGGCCGTAGCTCCAGCGCTCGGCGAGCCGCTTCATCACCTTGAGCACGCCCAGACGGTGGGCGGCGCCGCCGAGATTGCAGAAGACGTAGTCGAGCTGCACGCCGCGCTTCAGCATCAGCCAACTCGCCACGGCCGAGTCGAAGCCGCCGGAGACCAAGGCCACCGCGCGTCCCTCGACGCCGATCGGCAGGCCGCCATGCCCCCGGACCTTGTCGAAGAAGAAATGGGCCGTGCCCGGCTCGAGCTCCACGTGGGCCGTCAGCTCGGGGGCCGACAGGTTCACCCGCCCCGCCCCGGCGTCCAGCAGGGCCCGGCCGAGGGCGCTCTCGACCCGGGTGGAGTCGAAGCCGATGCGGTCGCGCTCGCCGCGGCGGCTGGCGCGTACGGCGAAGCTCTTGCCGCGCACGGCCTCGGCGAAGACCTCGACCCCGGCGGCCACCACGTCCTCCAGCCGTTCCCAGCTCCGCCGCTCGAACTCCGAGACCGACTGCACCCCGAAGACCCTCGCCACCACCTCGGCGGCGCCCGGCTCGGGCGTCTCCAGGTAGAGACGGCTCCACGTCCGGTCCAGCTTGTAGGGGATGCCATGGAGCTTGAGGGCGGACTCGAGGTTGGCCATCAGGCGCCGCGAGAAGCGCAGGCGGGTCTTCCGCGCCTTCGTGTAGAAGTCGCCGGAGAGGCGGAGGATCAGGAGATGGTCGGGCAAGAGGAGGTTTCCATTGGCGAGCCGCCGGCGATTCTACCAGGGAGATTTCTATCAGAGGGATTCAGGGCTCGCCTGAAGGGCCTTACGGCACCACTTAAGAAGGAGTCACACAATTCCTTGCCTCTCGAAAGGGGTTACCCATGCGTCAAAGCCTCGTAAAAAATCTTTTTGTCCTTCTCTTCCTGGCTCTCCTTCTCCCCGGCCTCGCCGTGGCGCAGGGCTCCACGGCAGGAGACGGGACGATCACCGGCTACGATGGCGTGATCGTCCCCGACACCTGTCCGGGCGGGGACTGCGGCACGCAAGCCCTGGGCACCGGCTCGGAGGACGTCACCTTGCCCGGCGGCATCACGGACGACCGGCCGGCGGATCCGCCCTGCACGGGCAGCGCCTGCGGCCAGTTGCCGGCCAATGGCGACCTCGGCGGTCTGACCCGCTACTGCGGTGTTGGCGAGGACTGCTCCGAGCCCGCCCCCACGGCCAGCGACGACCTGGGGATCAACAGGACGAGCTCCGGCACGCCGAAGGCCGCCGCCGGGGCGAAGGCCCTGGTCACCAACTCGCCCGTCTGCGCGGGTAACAACTACGCCAACAACAACTTCGTCAACAACATCTCGATGGGCGGCCCGATGGTGGCCATCGAGTGGATCCCCACCGCCTCGGTGACGGTGGATGCCGTCGAGGTGTTCACCGGCGAGAGGATCGCGAACAGCCGGCTGGCGATCTGGAGCGACAACGGCGGCCTGCCGGCCAAGCCCCTGTCGCCCCTCGCCTGGAGCGCCAACTTCCAGACGGCGCTGCCCAACGGCTGGCAGGGCGCGAACCTCAACACCCGCCTGTCGGTGGCGGCCGGGGTGCGCTACTGGGTGGTCTGGGATCCCGCCGGCGGCGAGCAGGCGGCGGTGTCGAACAACATCGCCGACATCCAGCAGAAGTACTGGGGCAGCGGCACCGGAACCGTGCAGGGCGGCGCCACCTGGAACGGGCCGTACACCGGCACCGACCACCGCTGGAAGTTCCGCATGCGCTGCTCCAACGGCCCCTGCGACGGCAACAACTACAGCAACACCACCCATCTCAACAACGTGTCAATGGGCGGTCCCATGGTCGGCATCTCCTGGATACCGTCCACGACGGGCATGGTCAACCGCATCGAGGTGTACACCGGCGAGGTGGCGGGGCAGAACTCGGTCGCCCTGTGGAGCGACAACGGCGGCGCACCGGGGCAGCCTCTGGCGGCCCTCTCCTGGTCCAACGCCTACAACATCACGCTCGGCAAGGGCTGGCAGGGCGCCGACCTGCTGACGCCGGTCGCGGTGACCAGCGGGCAGAAATACTGGATCGTGTGGGATCCTGCCGGCGGCGAGCAGGCACCGGTGACCAGCACCCCGACCGACACCCAGCAGACGTACTGGGGGAGCTTCTCCGGCAACGTGCAGGGCGGCGCCGCCTGGAGCGGGCCGTTCTCCTTCACCGACCGGCGCTGGAAGTTCCGCGTCTTCTGCCAGGACAAGCCCTGCGACGGCAACAACTACGCGAACACCAGCCACGTCGACAACATCTCGATGGGCGGCCCGGTCGTGGCGATCGCCTGGACGGCCGCGTCGACCAACACCATCACCGGCATCGAGGTCTTCACCGGCGAGGTGGCGGCAGCCAACGCCCTGGCGCTGTGGAGCGACAACGGCGGCTCGCCCGGCCAGCCGCTCGCAGCCCTTTCTTTCACCAATAGCTTTACCACCGTGCTGCCCAAGGGGTGGCAGGGGGCGGCGCTCAACGCCCCCGTGTCGGTGAACGCCGGCCAGAAGTACTGGGTCGTGTGGGATCCCAGCGGCGGCGAGCAGGCGTCGGTCAGCAACCTGCCCGGCGACATCCAGCAGACCTACTGGGGGAGCTACAGCGGCAACGTCCAGGGCGGGACGTCGTGGTTCGGGCCGTTCACCGGCTCCGACCACCGCTGGAAGTTCCGCATGATGTGCGGCAACAAGCCCTGCGCGGGGAACAACTACGCCAACAACAACCACCTCGACAACGTGTCCACGGGCGGCCCGATGATCGGCATCCGCTGGGTGCCCACGGCGTCGGCGACCCTGCAGCGCATCGAGGTCTACACCGGCGAGATCGTGGCGTCGAACGCTCTCGCCATCTGGTCCACGGACGGCGGCTCGCCCTCGAAGCCGCTGGCGGCCCTGGCGGTCACCAGCAACTTCACGACCACGCTCGCCAAGGGCTGGCTGGGAGCGAATCTGACCTCGCCCCTGTCGGTCACGGCGGGCACCGAGTACTGGGTGGTCTGGGATCCGGCGGGCGGGGAGCAGTCGTCCCTGACCGGCGATCCCGGCGACATCCAGCAGACCTACTGGGGGAGCAACAGCGGCACGGTCCTGGGCGGCGCCTCGTGGTTCGGTCCGTTCTCCTTCCCGGACCGGCGCTACAAGTTCCGCATGTTCTGCACCAAGAAGTTCGGCGAGTGCGGTCCGGGCCAGTGCATCGGCGGCAGCTACTGCGATAGCTGCCAGTGCTACGCACCGGAGGCCGCCATCTCCCGGCTCGCCTGCCAGTGCCGCCAGCTCGATCCGTCGTGCGGCATCGGCGAGTGCATCAACGGCTCGTACTGCACCGGGCCGTTCTGCCCGAACGGGGTCTGCTACATCCAGAGCCACCCGATTTCGCTCGCGATGTGCAGCGGCTGGACCGTCTTGCCGTCGTGCAAGGTGGTGCGCTAGAAGTCCTCATCCCGGCTGATCACGGCCGCCGGCTGATCAGGGCCGCCAGACGGTGATCAGCCACCATCGCGTGTCGTCCTCGAGGATCCCGTTGGGGTCCTCGAGGATGCGCGCCGCTCCCACCCGCACATCGAGGGCCGGCAGGCGTCCGACGGGCAGCGGACCCATGCTGAACCTGTATTCGATGCCGGCGAGGGAGAGCCAGTCTCCCCGCGGCTGGCCGGAGCTCCAGAGCCGGTGGCGCTCGTAGAAGAGCGGGGCCGGCAGGAAGCCGAGGCTGAGCTCCGCCCGCTGCCCTTCATGGTCTTCGCCCAGCAGCGTGCCGACCGGCAGGGCTGGCGAGGCGATGCGGTTCGACAGGGCAGACTCCGGGAGGATGGACGACGGGGCGCCGCCGAGCTGGAAGAGATCGAAGCTCCCTTCCAGGTCCCGGGAGGCGTCGCGGCGCCAGGAGAAGGCAAGGCCGGTACTCTTGTAGGCGATGCCGACGCGCGCCGCGCCTCCATAGCGGGCCCAGGAGCCGCTGCCCTGGCCGCTGCCCTGAGTCTGAGTATCGCCGGCCTCGTAACGGGCCGTCAGGCCGGGATGGAGGCGCCAGCGGGGGCCGAAGCGGCGGACACCGGTGTAGGTCCCGCCGAGAGACAGGACGCGCTGCTCCATGCCAGGAGCGCTGGCATCCAGATCGATCTCGTTCCACAGGGCCCTGCCAACCAGGGAGAAGCGGCCGCCGCTCCACTGCCAGCCGCGGTCGGCGGAGAGCTCGATTCCCTGGCGGTCCAGGTCCAGGGCGCCTGCCACCGCCGCATCCCGGTCCTCCGAGGGTCTTTCCGCCGAGCGGAAGAGGTGGAGGCCCACCGCGGTCGGCCAGCCCTTCCAGGTGCCGGCCAGGGCTCCACCGCTCGGCCAGCCGCGCTCGCCGAGGGAGCCGAGAGCCAGCCAGTCGAGCCGCCCCACCACGTTGCCGCCGCGCAGCCCCAGCTCCCAGGCGCCGCCGGAGGAGGAAGCGCTGCCGCCGAGGACGGGGAACAGCTCCTGCCGGCCGAGGCCATAGGGACGGTCCGGTCCGAGCTCGGCGCGGGCGAACGGCTCCGTCGCCGCCGGCGCGGGCGGCCGGATGATGGGAGCCAGCTCTCGGGGGAGATCGGCGGGCGCCGCCGTTGCCTGTGCAGGCAGAGCCAGCCGCCGGAGGTCGAGGCCGTCCGGTTCCAGGGCGAGAAAGAAGAGGGCCGAGCCGTCCGGAGCGGGCGCCGGCGCCAGGGCCGCTCCCTGGGTGCGGGTCAACGGCACGGGCTCGCCGGTGCCCTCGGCCGGGAAGGCATAAAGATCGATGAAGCCGCCGAGGCCGACCACGGCGTAGACGGTGCGGCCGTCCGGGCTCCAGGCCGGCGAGGAGACGGTCGCCCCGGCCGGCGGCGCCAGCTCGGCCGATTGACCCCCTTCAAAACCTTGACCCCCTTCCAGATCCTGAATGACCAGCCGCCAGGAGCCCTCGCGGTGCCGGGCGTAGGCGATCCGCCGGCCGTCCGGGGAGACGCGCGGCCGGTCGTAGACCTCCTCGACCGTGGGCTCCGTCACGGCCCGCGCCTCGCCGCTGGCGAGGTCCACCCGCACGATCTGGGAGAAGCCGTCGCGGTTGCGCACCGCCGCCGCCCAGCGGCCGTCCGGGGCCGGATCGGGGTCGCGCAGGCCCGCCTCGCGGGTGAGCCGCCGGACCTCGCCGCCCGCGGGCGTCCAGAGGAAGAGGTCGGGATGGAGGAACCCCTCGCCGTCCGGCTCCCAGCGGACGAAGAGGATGGACTTGCCGTCCGGCATCCAGCGGGGCGCGACCGGCGCGGGGCCGTCGGGACTGTCGAGGCTGTGCAGGATCTTGCGGGGCAGGGGACGGCTGCGCACCGCCGGCACGTCCTCCGGGTCGCGCTTCTGGATCTCCTCCTGCCGCTCGCGCCATTTCCTCTCGGCGTCCTCGTCCGGCTCGGTGGCCCAGACCACGAGCCGGGCCGGGCGGTCCCTGGACTGGAGGACGATGGCGATCCGCTCGCCGTCCGGCGAGAGGGCGGGCGCGCCCGTCGTCCGGGAGAGGTCCTGCCAGAGCTCCCCTTCCAGCCGCTGCCCGCCGCCGCGCCGCTCGGCTTCGATCGCCCGCCATGTCATCTCGGCCCGGAAGCGGTCGTAGAGGTTGGCCGGAGAGTCGCCGAAGACTCCTCGAAAGGAGTCGTCGAAGCTGCGGGGGGTGCGCGCCGTCATCCGCGCCCAGAGGTTGCGCAGGCTGCCCGGGCCGGCGCGCTCCTCCAGCCATTCCAGGTAGGCGGAGCCCACGAGATAAGCCATCGACATGCCCCGCCAGGTGCCGGAGTCCGAGGCCAGGAGCCCGTAGCCGGGGAGCTTGCCGCCCTGCGCCCAGCGGCGGAGGATGGCGGCCCGCAGATCGCCGTTGGGACGTCCCGAGCCGGTGAGCCGGCCTTCCACGACCGTGGCGTAGCCCTCGAACACCCAGCGCGGCGCGCCGAGGGTGATAGGGCCGACGGGGATGAGCCCCGCCAGCAGCCGCCGCGCGGGGTTGCGCGACGGCCGCAGCAGATGGACGAGGTGGGTCTCCTCGTGGACCGTGAGCAGCTCCGCCCAGTCGGTGTAATGGCCGATCTCGGAATCGGGCGGCGGCGGGCTGGTCCACAGGATCATGCGCGGCCAGCCGAGGAAGGGCAGGGCCTGGCCGTTGGAGTCCGCCGCCGGATCGGAGACCAGCACGTCCACCACTTCCGGCGGCTCGTAGCCCACCTCGGCCACCACCCGCTCGCGGATCGACTCCAGCCGCGCGGCCGCCCCCCGCGCCCATGCCTCGGACGGAGCGGGGTAGTGGACCCGGAAGTGGGTCGTCGTCAGCGTGCGCCAGTCGGCCGAGGGGCTCTGGGCGGCGGCGGAGAGAGGGAGGAGGATGAGGAGGGAAAGGACGATCCTACGCAGCACAAGAGCTCCAGGAAAAACCGCTCACCTCCGGCTGGCGTGCAGGATGGTCAGACCGATCAGGTCCTCCCCCTCGTAGCGCAGGATCACGTCGTCGTCGGTCAACTCGCTGTCGGTTGCGTGGCTGGGTTTCTTGAAATTGACGTAGACGACGTCAGCTTGCCGGTCATAGGACATCCAGAGATAGTCGTCCGGGGTCTGGCGGATGGCCGGAATGAGCTTCAGGAATTCGGAAATGTTGGCTACGGCCATAACTGTGTCCTCCGGTCGAGGCTCCGATGTCTCCGGGTCAGGAAGGCGGTGATCACAAAGCCATCGTCCTCGACCTCCCGGTAGACGACGACGAGCCATTTGCCCGGTTCCACGGTGCTCAAGGCGAGCAGGGCGCCGCCGTTGCCGGCGAGGATCCTCTCGGGCTCAGAGACGGTCCGAAGCACCTCGGCGCGCAAACCGGAAAGCTCGCCGTGCTCGTCAATGATGTGGCTCCACCTCTCCTCCGTCAAGCGAATGAGCAGACCGTTCTTCGATCGGATATCCACCCGTCTCTCCCTCTTACCGCCGCTCCTACACCTTCTTCGGCGGCAGCTCCCGCGCCACCGGCTCGTCCTGGAAGCCGTGGTGATTGTGGCTGCCGTCGCAGAAGGGCTTGTTGGCCGAGGCGCCGCAGCGGCAAAGCGAGACGACGGTGCGCCCGCCGAGCCCGTAGGACTGGCCCGTGGGATCGAGGATCTGCAGGTTTTCCCCTTCGAGACGGAAGGGGCCGTTCTTCAGTACGGTGATCTTGGCGTCCGCCATGGTGTTCTCCCTCTCGCGAATGGGTCCGGCTTCGAGGCTCGGGCCCGTGACCGGGTACGCTATCCTAAGCGGCTCCGCTTCGGGAAACCACATCGCATGAACCCCGCCGAGCCGACCCTCCATGAATCTCCCCTGCGGGTCTGGGGCGGCCGGCTGGTCAAGGGCACCATCGCCGTCCTGACGCTGTACTTCACCTGGCGGTTCCTCACCCACACCGATTTCGAATGGTCCCGGCTGGCCGAGCGGGTGGAGGGGGCCCGGGCTCCGTACCTGGCTCTCGGGGTGGGGCTTCTGCTCGCCCGGTATCTCCTCTGGGACTGGCGGTTCCGGCTGGCGACGCGGCTCGCCGTCGGGCGTGACTCGGGGGTGGTCCTGGGCTTCTTCGTCCTCCTGGCCTCGGCCGCCCTAAACCTCATCACTCCCACGGCCCGCGTCCTCGGCGGCCTCATGCGGGCGCGCTACTTCGCCCGGGCGAACCGCCGTCCCTTCGGCTTCCTCTACGGCGTCGTCCTCTACGACCAGATCGCCCATCACGCCGTGATGATCGTCTGCACGTGGATCACCTTGATCGGCGCCGCCTTCGTGCTGGGCCGCCAGGGGCTCGGCATCGCGGCCCTGGCGGTCCTGGTGGTGTCCGCCGTGCTGCTGGGGATCTGGAGCCACCGCCAGGGCCCCTTCGAGCAGAGCCCCATCGTCCGCTTCCTGGCCCGCCGGGTGGAGCGCGCCCAGGGCCGCCGGCTGCGGACGATGCTGGCCCACGGACATGAGGCCGTGGGCGTATTCGTGAAGCTCCTCGGCGTCGTGCCGCTCCGGTTCCAGGCCGCCGTGCTCGGCACGATCTACTTCCTCGTCAACGCCGCCGCCCAATGGGCCCTGTTCGCGGCCATCGGCGCGCCGGTGGACCCCTTCGTGGTGCTCTCCGTGGTGGCCCTCGGCACCGCGGCGGGCACCCTTTCCGGCGCCCCCGGCGGGCTCGGCGCCACGGAGCTCGCCATGATGGCCTCGTTCAAGATGATGGGGGTGGAGGAGGTCCTGGCGGCGGCGGGCACCCTCCTCTACCGCGGGCTCCACTACGCCTCGGTGCTGGCGATCGGCCTGCCGGCGCTGGCGCTCCTGGAATGGCGGGGTGGACGGGAAGAATCCCGCTAGCGCAACGGATGCCGCCAATCGAGGCCTGGAAAGCGGTTGAATCCACCGTCCGTGGTGATCCACCTGCTCCCGGTTTCGATTGCCATGGCAGCCAGATATGCATCTGGGATGGCATTTCCTACCGCACCGGCCGCCTGGCACAGTTGCGTGAAGATCTGCCAATGCCGAGGGCCCGGCGCCACGGTTCTGCAGTTGGGCTGGCCGCGGAGAGTCTCCGCAAAACGCAGCGCGTCTTCCAAAGGGCTCGGCGGATTGAAAATCTTCGGGTGAGTGGTGATGCGGAGAAACCCGCTCAGGACGAGATCGGCGACACTGAAATGTGCCCCAGAATGGAGGAGTTTCGACAGCCAGTTTCTATAGGCGGGATGGTCGGGAGAATCCTCACGGTAGGCATACACCAGGACATTGACGTCAATCAGGAGCATGCGAGGACTCCATCAGCTCCAAAAGAGCCGCCGAGTCGTCCAGATTGACTCCCGGCTGGAGGCCTTGGCCGCGAAATGTGGGCAGCTCGACCTGTTCGCGAAAAGCGTCGCGTAGCACCTGCTCGATGAAAGCCGATAGGCTCTGTCCCCGCCTGGAGGCGACCTGTTCGGCTGCGGCGAGGAGATCCTCGTTGATTTCAAGCTTGGCTCCCATGGAAGGAATCATAGCTGGATCTGGAGCCAGTCGAAACAGGTAGCCACGAGATAGAGAGGAGATCGCCCCACTATGATGGACACCCTGTTGCGCCTCCGCGAGGAGGAGTTCGCCGTCATCGAGCACTGCGCCTATCTCAACCACGCGGGGATGGCGCCCCTGCCGCGGCGCTCGGCCGCGCGCATGGCGGCCATGGCCGAGGCCGTGACCCGCTCCGGGGACCGCGACTGGTCCGAACGGCAGCGGCAGGGGGAGCGGGCGCGGGAGATGGCCGCCCGGCTGCTCGGCGCCCGCCAGGCCCGGGAGGTGGCCTTCGTCGAGAACACCTCGACCGCCCTCTCCATGGTGGCCGAGGGGCTCGACTGGCAAGCCGGGGACAACGTCGTGGGGGCCGCGCTCGAGTTCCCTTCCAACGTCTACCCCTGGATGGGGCTTGCCGGCCGAGGAGTCGAGTACCGGCAGGCGGCGGAGCGCGACGGGCGGATCGATCCCGAGGAGCTCCTGTCCCTGATCGACGGCCGCACCCGCATGCTGGCCCTCTCCTGGGTGCAGTACGCGAGCGGCTTTCGCTCCGACCTCGGCCGGCTGGGCCGCGCCTGCCGCGAGCGGGGCGTGCTCTTCGTGGTGGACGTCATCCAGGGGCTGGGCGCCCTGCCGCTCGACGTCGAGCGCGATCTCGTGGACGTGGCGGCGGCCGCCGGCCACAAGTGGCTCCTGGGTCCGGAGGGGATCGGCCTGCTCTACGTCTCCGACCGGGTTGTCGAGCGGCTGCGGCCCGTCCGCGCGGGCTGGCGCTCGATGCGCGACCGCTTTCAGTGGACCGAGTACGACATGACCTGGAGCGAGGGCGCCCGTCGTTTCGAGAGCGGCACCCTCAACATCTACGGCATCGTGGCCCTGGGCGGCTCGCTCGAGATCTTCCTCGAGGCCGGCGCGGAGGCCGTGGAGCGGCGGGTGCTGGCATTGGCGGACCGCGCCGCCCGCGGCCTGGCGGAGCTCGGCTTCTCCGTCGTCAGCTCGCGCGCCCCCGGCGAGACCTCCGGCATCGTCGCCGCCACGCACCCCCGCCTGAATCCCTCGGAGCTCGTCCGCCGCCTTGGCGAGCGCGGCGTCGTCCTCGCCGCCCGCGCCGGGCGCCTCCGATTTTCTCCTCACTTCTACAACACGGAGGAAGAAGTGGATCGGGCGCTGGCGGCCTTATTGGAGCATATCTAGATATATTGGCATAAATCATATGCGCCTGCCGGCGCTGGTAGAAAGGCTTCGACGGAGTAAAAAAGAAGCTCCCTTCCTCAAGTTTGCAAGACGGCTGATTCCTTCCGTTCATAAAAGCGCCGGAATCCATCCCACGCTTTTGTCAGCATTTCGATATTTTTTAGAGATCAAAGTATTGGAATATTGATTGCAGGGCGGACGGGCAGGGTTGTACCCGTTTTCCAAAGGAGAGGAAACATGATCAGTTGGCTTCGTCGCTGCTCCAGGCCGCCTGGCGCCTGGAGTCTCATCGCCCTCCTGTCCGCCCTCGTGCTCCCCAGCCTCGCCCACGCTCAAACCTGCGCCCGCACCCTGACGGCCGATGTGGTCGCCTTCGATCAGGTGTTCTTCTGGAACCGGCTCGGAGCGGTGCAGCCGCAGGGGATGATGTACGCCCTGCGGCGGGACGTGGTGCCGATCAGCGGCACCACGCTCTCCGCCGGCAACGTTCGTCTGCGCCCGGACAAGAGGCCTCGCCCGATCGTTCTGCGCATGAACGTCGGCGATTGTCTGCAGATCAGCTTCCAGAACCTCCTCGCCCCCACGCGGCGGGACCAGGAGCAGCCCAACACCCGCTGGGCCTCGATCCACGCCGTCGGAATGGAACTGGTCAATACGATCAGCGACGACGGCTCGTATGTGGGCAAGAACATCAACGGCCTGGTCGACGTCGGGCAGAGCATCACCTATACGCTCTATGGCGGACGGGAGGGCGAGCACGTGATCAACAGCGCCGGCGCGACCAACGGCGGCGAGGGAGACGGCGGCTCCACCAACTCCGGCCTCTTCGGGGCCATCATCGTCGAGCCCCCGGGCGCGGTCTGGTACCGCAGCCAGGTGACCCGCGCCGACCTCGCGCTGGCCACCACCGGCCAGACGCAGTACGGGCAGCCCCTCATCAACTATGCCGCCCGCTACCCGACGGGGCACCCGCGGGCCGGCCAGTTGATTCTCGGCATGCTCGACGGCACCCAGATCGTTCACTCGGACCTCACGGCCCTGATCGCCGGCACCGGCGGCCAGCGGGCGGGCTGGTTCCCGCCGAGCACCTTCCCCGTCAACGTCACCTATCCCGAGCGGCACCAGTCGTTCCGCGAGTTCACCATCATCTATCACGACGAGATCGGCGCCGTGCAAGCGTTTCCGCAATTCGAAGAACCCGTGCTGGGCCACACGCTGCAGGGCGGACGCGACGCTTTCGCGATCAATTACGGCACCGGCGGCATCGGCGCGGAGATCCTGGCCAACCGCTTCCGGGTGGGGCCGATGCACGCCTGCACCGAGTGCAAGTTCGAAGAATTCTTCCTGGCCTCCTGGACGGTGGGCGATCCGGCGATGATCGTGGACAAGCCGGCCAACACGCCCTGCGGTCCGGACAACATATCGAGCCCGAACAATGAAGGGCAGAATCCGAATCTCGGCCCGTTCGTCAGCCAGCTACGGGCCGGCACGGCCTGCACTCCACTGCCCAACGCCAAGGCTACGAAAGCTTTTTTCCCCGATGACCCCTCGAACGTCTACCACAGCTATCTGAACGATCACGTCCGCTTCCGGGTCCTCCACGGCGGCACCAAGGAACATCACATCCACCATCTGCATGCCCATCAGTGGCTGTTCTCGGCCGACAGCGACAAGTCGACCTATCTCGACAGCCAGGCGCTCGGCCCCGGCAGCTCGTTCACCGCCGAGATCGCCAAGGGCGGCGGCGGCAACCAGAACAAGACGGTGGGCGACGCGATCTTCCACTGCCATTTCTATCCCCATTTCGCGCAGGGGATGTGGTCGCTCTGGCGGGTGCACGACGTGCTGGAGATCGGCACCACGCTCGACGCCAACGCCCGGCCGGCGTCAGGTTCCCGCGCCCTGCCGGACGGCGAGATCGCCGCCGGCACTCCCATCCCGGCCGTGGTGCCGCTGCCCGGCGTCGCCATGGCTCCGCCGCCCCAGGCCACGGCCTCGATCGTCGGCGGCCAGATCCAGGTCACGGGCGCCGGCAACCCCGGCTATCCCTTCTTCGTGCCCGCCCGCGCCGGGCACCGGCCCCCCAAGCCGCCGCTCGACACCATCGACGACGGCGGCCTGCCGCGCCACATCATCACGGGCGGCACCTTCAACGAGGCCCACACCCGGCTCGACTTCCACAAGACCCTGCTGACCGCAATCGCCCAGCCGCTCGCCGAAACCGGCACCGCCGTCGAGGTGGCGGCCATGACCTTCCACGCCCAGGCCGGGTTCATGAGCTGCGAGCCCAACGGCAACTGCGCGAACCTCTTCTGCCCGCCGAACCCGGCGCAGCCGTGCACGCCCATTACCTTCGAGTGCGAACCGGGCAACACCTGCGTCGACCCGATGATGTTCCAGACCAACGGCCGGGGAGAGGTCCCGGGGGCTCCCTACGCCGATCCCTGTCCTCTCGACGGCGACGGGGCCACGCCCTATCGCCTCTACAAGGCGGCCGACATCCAAGCCGACGTCAAGCTCAACAAGAAGGGATGGCACTTCCCCCAGCAGCGCTTCACGTCGCTCTGGCAGGACGTGAGCACTTATCTGAACCCGCCGTTCGGCTCCACCAAGAAGCCGCCCGAGCCCCTCTTCTTCCGCGCCAACAGCGGCGACTGCATCGACTACTGGCTCACCAACCTGGTGCCGGGCGAATACCTGCAGGACGACTTCCAGGTGCGGACGCCCACCGACGTGCTCGGCCAGCACATCCACCTGGTGAAGTTCGACGTCACCGCCTCGGACGGCGCCGCCAACGGCTTCAACTACGAGGACGGCTCCTTCAGCCCGGACGAAGTGCGGGAGCGCATCGCCGCCATCCGGGCCCAGAACGGTTGCACGTCGACCGACGCCCGCAACAACACCTTCGCCTGTCCGGTGGCCAAGACGCACACCTTCTTCGGCGCCGGCCCCGGCAACACCTGGGTGGGCGCCCAGACGACCACCCAGCGCTGGTACGCCGACCCCATCCTCGACAACGCCGGCAACGACCGGACGCTGCGAACCGTCTTCACTCACGACCACTTCGGGCCCTCGACCCACCAGCAGGCGGGCCTCTACGCCGGCCTGGTGATCGAGCCGACGGGCTCCACCTGGAAGCACAACGAGACGGGCACGCCGTTCTACACCCGCACCGACGGCGGTCCCACGAGCTGGCAGGCCGTCATCACGGCGCCCGGCGGCCAGGACTACCGAGAGTTCCTGCTCGAGTTCGGCGACTTCCAACTCGCCTACGAGGAGGACAACACCGGCTTCCCCGATCCCGACGACGCCGTCAACCCGCCGGGCCGCAAGGAGATCGGCATCCCGGACCTCCTCGCCCGGCCGGTGGTCTGCCCGGGCAACGTCGCGCCGCCGTGCCCGGAGATCATCTCGGCGGCGGACCCCGGCACCATGTCCGTCAACTACCGCCAGGAGCCCCTCGCCCTACGCGTCCGCAATCCCGCTACCAACGGGCAGGCGGCCGGCACGGCGGGCGACCTCTCCTACGCCTTCTCGTCGAGCGTCAACCGGTCGGACACCGCCTTCAACGTCCAGCCCGCCTTCTACGCGCCGCTCACCGCCGACCTGAACGGCCGCGACCCCTGGACGCCGCTGCTTCGCTCCTATGAGAACGACCGGGTGCAGATCCGCATCCTGGTCGGCGCCCACGAGGAGGGTCACAACTTCAGCGTCCACGGCATCAAGTGGCTGTTCGAGCCGTCGGACCCCAACTCCGGCTATCGCAACAGCCAGATGATGGGCATCTCCGAGCACTTCGAGTTCGTCATCCCGCAGCTCATCAAGAACCCGACCGGTGCCTACGTGGACCGCCTCTATTCCGTGGGCTCGGCCACGGACGACTACTGGAACGGCATCTGGGGCCTGCTCCGGGCCTACACGGGCACCCGGCAGGACCTTCAAGCCCTGGCCAGCAACCCCAACGGCGGCTCGGGGATCGACCCCGGCGCGGTGGGCGCCTTCACCTTCTCCTGCCCGAAGGACGTGCCCGACCGCCTGTTCGACATCACCGCCGTCACCGCCCAGCAGGCGCTCCCCGGCGGCCGGCTGGTCTACAACAGCCGCACCGACGGCAGCATCGGACCGCTGTTCGACCCCACGGCCATCCTCTACGTGCGGTCGAGCGACCTCAATGCCAGCAACCAGTTGAAGGCGGGCATCCCCGTCGAGCCGCTGGTCCTGCGCGCCCGCGCCGGCGAGTGCATCAAGCTCACCCTGCGCAACAAGATGCCGGACGCGGTGCCGCTCGACCTCAACGGTTTCAGCACGCTGCCGATGATCGTCGAGGGCTTCAACAACAACGACATCCAGCCCTCCCGGTACGTCGGCCTGCACCCGCAGATGCTCTACTACGACGTCAGCCGCTACGACGCCGCGAACGTCGGCGGCAACAATCCGCAGACCGTGGCCCCGGGCCAGTTCACGACCTACGAGTGGTACGCCGGCCACGTCCAGATCAACTCGAACGGCACCGTCACCGCGACTCCCATCGAGTTCGGCGCCACCAACCTGATCTCCTCCGACCGCCTCAAGCACGCCAGCAAGGGGGCGATCGGGGCGCTCATCATCGAGCCGGCGGACGCCACCTGGATCGAGGGCGGCACGGGGTGCCTGATCCCTGCCGGCGGCCGGTGTACCGCGACGTTCGCGGACGTTACGGCCCCGAGCGGACCGGTCGCCTCCTTCCGCGAGTTCGCCCTCCTGTTCCAGGACGACATCAATATGCGCACCGACGTCGAGATGACGCCGCTCTGCAACGTGCCCACGGGCGGCGTCGTGGCCGGCTTCGGCGCGCCGGTGGAGAACCTTGCCTGCATCGAGGATCCGGAGGACAGCGGCCAGAAGGCCCTCAACTACCGCACGGAGCCGCTCTGGAAGCGGATGCAGATGCCCCCGGGCACGCCGCTCAACCAGACGCGGGACCGCACGGACTGGTGGAACGTGGTCGCCAACATCAAGGTCGGCACGATCGCCACCGACCCCCAGACGCCGGTCTTCAAGGCCGCGCCCGGCCAGGAGATCCGGTTCCGCGTCCTCGAGCCGGGCGGCCACGCCCGCAACCACGTCTTCGCCCTGCACGGGCACCAGTGGGACAAGGAGCCCTACGTCCAGAATTCGACCCGCATCGGGCGCAACACCTTCTCCTTCTGGGAAGGGGCCCGCATGGGCCACGGGCCGTCGAACCACTTCGACTCTCTGATCCGGCACGGCGCCGGCGGCAAGTTCTCCGTCGTCGGCGACTACCTGTTCCGGGACCAGGTCTCGATCGGCTTCGACAACGGCCTGTGGGGAATCCTGCGGGTGGAGTAGCGAGTTGAGCAGCTCCGGGCGGCGGTTTCCCTGACCGCCGCCCGGTAGTTGTATTTTGTAGAAGGTCCGTGCAAGAAAAGCTCACTCTTCCTTAGCTCTCAAGTCCCCTCAAGTTGCTTCCAGGCACTCCCGGTAACTTCGGGAGAGCCGTTCCTTCCTGAAAAATAATACGTGTGTAGCGATAACAAAAAAATTTCACTCCTGGAATGTTGGTTGCATATTTGTTCAGCCGTTCGGAAGCACCATTTATGATTTGCAACAGACCGCGCCCCGCGTAGCACAACTTTCCGGCCGTGCCGGATCTCGGGATCGTTGGGCGTTTTGTCGTCTGTGAAGGAGAAGAGCAGAGATGAGTCGCAGCTCACCGTCCCCAATCCCCCCTCTCCTGACCTTCCGCCAGCTCGCCGCCGCGGCCTTGCTCCTGGCCATGGCGACGGCCGGGAGCGCCGGCGCGCAGACCTGCAACCGCAACCTGATCGCCAAGGTCGTCGCCATCGACCAGGTCTGGTTCTGGAACCGCCTGGGCGCCGTCCAGCCCCAGGGCATGATGTACGCGCTGGAGGGCGACGTCGTTCCCATCAGCGGCACGGCGATTGGACCGGGCAACGTCCGGCTGCGTCCGGACAAGCGCCCCCGGCCCATCGTGCTGCGCATGAACGTGGGCGACTGCCTCCAGATCACTTTCAAGAACATGCTCAGCCCCACCCGCAGGGATGACGACCAGTCCAACACCCGCTGGGCCTCGATTCACGCCGTGGGATTGCAGCTCCGAAACTCCATTCTGGACGACGGCTCCTACGTCGGCGTGAACGCCAACAGCCAGGTGAACGTCGGGCAGACCACCACCTATACCTTCTATGCCGAGCGCGAGGGGCAGCACGTCATCTACAGCAAGGGCGCCGTGGCGGGCGGCGAGGGGGACGGCGGGCACGTCAACTCCGGCCTTTTCGGCGCCATCGTGGTCGAGCCCTCCGGGTCCTCCTGGTACCGGAGCCAGGTGACCAAGGCAGAGTTCGGCTACGTGACCCAGTCGACGGGCTCGAGCGGCCTTCCCGTCATCAATTACGGCGCGCTCTACCCGCCGGCCCACCCGCGGATCGGCCTGCCCGTTCTCGAGATGCTGAGCTCCGCCAATGAGATCCTCCACACGGACCTCACGGCGGTCGTCGTGGGTTCGAACCCCAATACGGGCGGCAGCTCCGCCGGATGGTTTCCGGCCGGCACGTTCCCGGCGAACGCCACCCTGCCTCAGCGGGAGCAGCCGTTCCGGGAGTTCGTCATCATCTACCACGACGAGATCGGCGCGGTGCAGGCGTTCCCGCAGTTCGAGGACGCCGTCCTGTCGCACACGCTGCACAGCGGCCGGGACGCCTTCGCCATCAACTACGGCACCGGCGGCATCGGCGCCGAAGTCCTGGCCAACCGCTTCAAGGTCGGTCCGATGCACAACTGCACGGACTGCAAGTACGAGGAGTTCTTCCTGACCTCGTGGGCGGTGGGAGACCCGGCCATGATCGTGGACGTGCCGGCCAACGCGCCGTGCATGGTCACCACCTCGTCACCGAACACAGTGGGCCAGGACCCGAACCTCGGCACCAAGGTGACCGGCCTGCGCACCCCGCCGGCAACGCCCTGCGCGCCGACGCAGGGCGCCAAGGCGACCAAGGCGTTTTTCCCTGAGGACCCGTCGAACGTCTATCACAGCTACCTGAACGACCACGTGAAGTTCCGAGTGCTCCACGCCGGCTCGAAGGAGCACCACATCCACCATCTCCACGCCCATCAGTGGCTCTACACGGCGGACAGCGACGAGTCCAGCTATCTCGACAGCCAGGCGATCGGACCCGGCGCGTCGTTCACCGCCGAAATCGCCAAGGGCGGCAGCGGCAACCTCAACCGGACGGTGGGCGACTCGATCTTCCACTGCCACTTCTATCCCCACTTCGCGCAAGGGATGTGGTCGCTCTGGCGGGTGCACGACGTGCTGGAGACCGGCACGCCGCTGGACGCCAACGGCCGCCCCGCGGCCAACTCCCGGGCCCTGCCGGACGGCGAGATCGCCGCGGGTACGCCGATCCCGGGCGTCATCCCGCTGCCGGGCAAGCCCATGGCGCCGCAGCCCACGGCGGCCGTGGCCATCGTCGGCGGCCAGGCGCAGGTGACCCTCGCCGCGACCGCCACCTCGAACCCCGGCTACCCATTCTTCGTCCCCGGGGTCGCCGGGCACCGGCCGCCCAAGCCGCCGCTCGACACCATCGACGACGGCGGCCTGCCGCGGCACGTCATCACCGGCGGCACCTTCGACGAGGCACACAACCGGCTCGACTTCCACAAGGAGCTGCTGACCGCCACCGCCGTGCAGATCGACGAGGCCGGCACCCCGGTCGAGTCGAAGGCGATGAACTATCACTCCTTCATCCACCCGACCTGCTACCCGGACGGCACCTGCGGCGCCGACTTCCAGACCAATGCCCGCTCGAAGGTGCGCGGCGCGCCGTTCGCCGATCCCTGCCCGAGCAGCACCGTCAACCGCACCATCAAGGGCGCCGACATCCAGGACGACGTCAAGATCAACAAGAAGGGCTGGCATTTCCCGCAGCAGCGCTTCACGGCCCTATGGGATGACGTGAGCGGCTTCCTGGGCCTCAACGGCGGCGCCAAGAAGACGCCCGAGCCCCTGTTCGTGCGCGCCAACAGCCAGGAGTGCATCGAGTACTGGCTCACCAACCTGGTGCCGAAAGAGTACAAGCTGGACGACTTCCAGGTCCGCAGCCCCACCGACGTCCTGGGACAGCACATCCACTTGGTGAAGTTCGATGTCCTCGCCTCGGACGGCGCGGCCAACGGCTTCAACTACGAGGACGGCAGCTTCAGCCCCGAGGAGGTGCGGGAGCGCATCGCCGCCATCCGGGCCCAGAACGGCTGCACCACGACCGACGCCCGCAACGGCACCTTCGCCTGCCCGCAGGCGAGGCTCCATCCCTTCGCCCCCTTCCAGCGCGCGGAGTGGCTCGGCGCCCAGACCACGGTCCAGCGCTGGTACGCCGACCCGATCCGCGACAACGCCGGCAACGACCGGACGCTGCGCACCGTCTTCACCCACGACCACTTCGGCCCCTCCACCCACCAGCAGGCGGGCCTCTACGCCGGCCTGGTGATCGAGCCGGCCGGCTCGACCTGGAGGCACAACGAGACCGGCGCCCTGCTCGGCGGACGCCATGACGGCGGCCCCACTTCCTGGCAGGCGGTGATCAACCCCGTCAACGACCCGGACTACCGGGAGTTCCTCCTGGAGTTCGGCGACTTCCAGCTCGCCTATGAGGAGGACAGCGCTCCCTGCCGGTTCGACCCGGCATTGCCCCCCCACGGCGCCTTCCGCTGCGACGACCCGGACATGGCCGTCAATCCGCCGGGCCGCCGGGAAGTCGGCCTGCCCGACCTGCTGGCGCGTCCGGTCACCTGCCCGGGCGGCGTGGCGCCCCCGTGCCCCGAGGCGATCTCGGCGGACGACCCCGGCACCATGTCGGTCAACTACCGTCAGGAGCCCCTGGCGCTGCGCGTCCGCGACCCGCAGACCAACTCCCAGGCGGCGGGCCAGGCGGGCGATCTCTCGTATGCCTTCTCGTCCAGCGTCACCCGGGCCGACACGGACCTCAACGTCCAGCCGGCCTTCTACCCGCCGCTCACCAACGACATCAAGGCCAAGGACCCCTACACGCCGCTGCTGCGGGCCTACGAGAACGACCGGGTGCAGATCCGCGTCCTGGTCGGCGCCCACGAGGAGGGGCACAACTTCAGCGTCCACGGCATCAAGTGGCTGTTCGAGCCGTCGGAGCCCAACTCCGGCTACAGGAACAGCCAAATGATGGGCATCTCCGAGCACTTCGAGTTCATCGTGCCGCAGCTCATCAAGCAGCCGTCCGGCGACGCGGTGGACCGCCTGTGGTCCGCCGGCTCCTCGACGGACGACTACTGGAACGGCCTCTGGGGCCTCCTGCGGGCCTACACGGGCCTGCGGCCGGACCTCGAGCCGCTGCCGGACAATCCCAACGGCCGGTCGAACATCGACCCCGGCGCCGTCGGAGCGTTCGACTTCTCCTGCCCGAAGACCGCTCCCGTGCGCGCCTTCGACGTGGTGGCCGTGAACGCGCTGGTCTCCCTGCCCAACAACCAGCTCACCTACAACCCGCGCGTCGACGGCTCGTTCGATGCGCTCGGCGATCCCACGGCGCTCCTCTTCTTCCGCCTCTCGGATACCTTTGTCGACAGCGGCGGAGTCCGCAGGGTCAACCCCGGGGCGCCCATCGAGCCCCTGGTGTTGCGCGCCCGGGCGGGCGAGTGCATCCAACTCACCCTGCACAACAGCATGCCGGGCAACCTGTATGAGCAGAACGGCTGGAACACCCTGCCGATGATCGTCGAGGGCTTTAACGCCAACGACATCAAGCCGTCGAACGAGGTGGGCCTGCACCCGCAGCTCCTCTATTACGACGTCAGCCGCTACGACGGCGCGAACGTCGGCACCAACCCTGTCCAGACGATCCCCGGCGGCACGGCGACGAAGCTGTACAAGTGGTACGCCGGCGACGTGACGATCAATACGGACGGCACGGTGACGGCGACGCCCATCGAGTTCGGCATGACCAACCTCATCTCCTCGGACCGCATCGAGCACGCCAGCAAGGGGCTGATCGGCGCTCTGATCATCGAGCCGCCGACCGCCACCTGGGTCGAGGGGGCGAGCCGGGCGGTGGCGGACGTCACCAATCCTTCGCCGGCCGCGGGCCAGGACGCCACCTGGCGCGAGTTCATCCTGCAGTTCCAGAACGACGTCAACATGTACTTCGGGGAGCACCTGGCGAGCATCCCGGTCCGTCCCCTGGGCGGGCTCGAGGACCCCGAGGACTCCGGCCAGAGGGCGATCAACTACCGCACCGAGCCGCTGTGGAAGCGGATGCAGCACAATCCCGACACGCAGTTCGCCGTGACGGACAACTTCTCCAACTGGTGGGACGTGCTCGCGAACGTGAAGGTGGGCGGCGATCCGAAGACGCCCGTCTTCCAGGTCACGAGGAGCAAGCCGATCCGGTTCCGGCTGGGGATGTCCGGCGGCCACGCCCGCAACATCGTCTTCGGCCTCCACGGTCACATCTGGGACCAGGAGCCGTATCTCAGCAACTCCACCCGCATCGGCCGGAACGGCTTTTCCTTCTGGGAAGGCGCCCGGACGGGCCACGGCCCCACCAACCACTTCGACGCCGTGATGAGGTTCGGCGCCGGCGGCAAGTTCGGAATCACCGGCGACTACCTGTTCCGCGACCAGACCGGCATCGGTCTGGACAACGGCCTGTGGGGGATCCTGCGGGTCGTGCCGTAGGTTTTCTCCTGACCCCTCTTCTACGGGCGGCGGCTCGCCAGGGCCGCCGCCTTTTTTTGTTTTGTAATGGTCCCGTAAGGCTCGCCTTTCTATCCTTGCAGGTCCGGCCCCGTCCGGTCACCAAGGGAGAGACAACTTGAGACCTACATTCCGTTCTTCGGGCCTGACCGCGCTGTGCGCCGCCGCGGCCCTGCTGGTCTTGCCGGCCAGCGTGTCCGCCCAGACCTGCGCCCGCACAATCACCGCCGACGTGGTCGCGCTCGACCAGGTCTTCTTCTGGAACCGCCTGGGCGCGGTCCAGCCCCAGGGGATGATGTACGCCCTGCGCCGCGACGTGGTCGCCTTCGACGGCACGTCCAATCTGACCCCCGGCAACGTCCGGCTCCGGTCTGACAAGCGCCCGCGCCCGCTGGTGCTGCGGATGAACGTGGGGGACTGCCTGACGATCAATTTTCAGAACCTGCTCGACACTGTCCGGATCGACCGCGACCAGGCCTCCACGCGGATGGCCTCGATCCACGTCAACGGCCTTCAGCTCGTCGACTCGACGCTCTCGGACGGCTCTTTCGTGGGCGACAATCCCAGCAGTCTGGTCGGGCCGGGCCAGAGCGCCGCCTATACCTTCTACGCCGAGCGCGAGGGGGAGCACCTGCTCTACAGCGCCGGGGCCACGGCCGGCGGCGAGGGGGACGGCGGGCAGATCAACGCCGGCCTTTTCGGCTCGGTCGTCGTGGAGCCCGCGGGCTCCTTCTGGTACCGCAGCCAGGTGACGGAAGAGGATCTCCGCTACGCCACCTCGACCAATGCCAGCGGCTATCCGGTGATCAACTACGACGCCGTCTACCCGGCGGGGCATCGCCTCGCAGGGCAGCCGGTCCTGAAGATCCTAAACGGCACGGAGATCGTCCGCGCGGACCTGACGGCGATCATCGCCGGCTCCAGTGCCAATTCCGGCGGCAGCTTCGCCCTGTCCACCTTCCCGGCAAACGCCAACATTTACCCGCACCGGCAGGAGCCCTTCCGCGAGATCGTCGTCCACTACCACGACGAGACCGGTGCGGTGCAGGCCTTCCCCGATTTCTATAAAGCGGACCTGGCGCACACCCTGCACAGCGTGCGCGACGCCTTCGCCATCAACTACGGCTCGGCCGGCACGGGCGCCGAGGTGCTCGCCAACCGCCTCAAGGTGGGCCCGATGTGGCAGTGCCCGGAGTGCAAGTTCGAGGAGTTCTTCCTGAGCTCCTGGGCGACGGGGGACCCGGCCATGGTAGTGGACGTGCCGGCCAACTCGCCGTGCTCGCCGAGCAACAGCAGCGATCCCAACGCCGCCAACCAGAGCACGAGCTACTTCACCCAGGCCGACGCCCTGCGCGACGGCCAGGCCTGCGCGCCCACGACGGGCCGCAAGGCCACCAAAGCCTTCTATCCGGACGACCCGTCGAACGTCTACCACAGCTATCTGAGCGACCATGTGAAGTTCCGGGTGCTGCACGCGGGCTCCAAGGAGCACCACATCCACCACCTGCACGCCCACCAGTGGCTCTACTCGCCGGACAACGACAAGTCGAGCTATCTCGACAGCCAGGCGATCGGCCCCGGCGCGTCGTTCACCGCCGAGATCGCCAAGGGCGGCAGCGGCAACCTGAACCAGACGGTGGGGGACTCGATTTTCCACTGCCACTTCTATCCCCACTTCGCGCAGGGGATGTGGGCGCTCTGGCGCGTCCACGACGTGCTGGAGAAGGGCACGGCGATCGACCCGGCCACGGGCCGGCCGGCGGCCGGATCACGGGCGCTGCCCGACGGCGAGATCGGCGCCGGCACGCCCATCCCGGCGGTGGTCCCCCTGCCCGGTAAGGCCATGGCGCCGCTCCCTGCGGCCGTCTCCATCGCCAACACGACAAATGGCGGGCAGATCCAGGTCAACGGCACCGGCAACCCCGGCTATCCGTTCTTCATTCCGGCCACCGCCGGCAACCGTCCGCCGCACCCGCCCATGGACACGATTGACGACGGCGGCCTGCCGCGCCACCGTGTCGCCCGCCCTTCGAACGTCGTCGGGATCGGCAGCGCCCGCTCCCGGCAGAGCTTCTACAAGGAGGTTCAGACGATCAAGGTTGTCGGGGTTCCCGAGGCGGGCACCGCCACCGAGCAGGCGGCCATGGCCTTCCATGCCCAGCGGCAGCACCCCACCTGTAGGCCGGATGGCACCTGCGACGGCGCGTTGCCCGTGAAGTTCCTCACCAACGGCCGGCCGGCGGTGGCCGGGGCTCCGTTCGCGGACCCCTGCGTGGACGCCAACGGCAGCCCGGTCGGCAACACGCGCACCTACAAGGCGGCGGCCATTCAGGCCGACGTGACCTTCAACAAGGCGGGCTGGCATACCCCGCAGCAACGCTTCTTCGCCCTCTGGGAGGACGTCAGCTCCTTCCTCACCGGCGGCAAGCCGCCCGAGCCGCTGTTCTTCCGCGCCAACAGCCGCGACTGCATCCAGTACCACTTCACCAATCTGGTGCCGCACGAGTACAACCTGGACGACTTCCAGGTGCGCACCCCGACCGACATCCTGGGCCAGCACATCCACCTGGTGAAGTTCGACGTCCTGGCCTCGGACGGCGCGGCCAACGGCTTCAACTATGAGGACGGCTCCTTCAGCCCCGGCGAGGTGCGTGAGCGGATCGCCGCCATTCGCAAGGGCAACTCCTGCACGACTCCCGACACCCGCGACGGTACCCTCACGTGCCCGGTGGCCAAGGCCCATCCCTTCTTCGGCGCCGGTCCCAACAACGAATGGCTCGGGGCCCAGACCACGGTGCAGCGCTGGTACGCCGACCCGGTGCAGGACAACGCGGGCAACGACCGCACCCTGCGCACCATCTTCACCCACGACCACTTCGGCCCCTCGACCCACCAGCAGACCGGCCTCTACGCCGGCCTGGTGGTGGAGCCCACGGGCTCGACCTGGGTCCACAACGAGACCGGCGTCCCGCTGGGCACCGGCCGCTCCGACGGCGGCCCGACCTCCTGGCAGGCGGTGATCAATCCACCGAACGAGCCCGACTACCGCGAGTTCCTGCTGGCTTTCAACGACTACCAGCCGGCCTATCCGCGGGGGGCGACGTACCCCAACCCGCCGCTGGCGATCAACCCGCCGCTGCGCAACGAGATCCTGCTCTCCTCGGGCAGCAACGATCTCATCCAGCGGGCCACCGTCTGCCCGGGCGGCGGCGCTCCCCCTTGCCCGGAGGCGGTCTCGTCGATGGATGTCGGGGTCATGACCGTGAACTACCGCAACGAGCCGGCCGCCCTGCGGCTTTACAGCCCGTCCACCCAGTCGCTGGCGAGTGGCAACGCGGGCGATTCCTCGATGCTCTTCTCCTCCCAGGTGACCCGCGCCGACACGCGGCTCAACGTCCAGCCCACCTTTTACAAGGCCCTGACCGGCGACCTGCTGGCCAGGGACCCCTACACTCCACTGCTGCGGGCCTACGAGAACGACCGGGTGCAGATCCGCGTCCTGGTCGGCGGGCACGAGGAGGGGCACAACTTCAGCGTCCACGGCATCAAGTGGCTGCAGGAGCCTTCCAACCCCGATTCGGGCTACCGGAACAGCCAGATGATGGGGATTTCCGAGCACTTCGAGTTCATCGTGCCGCAGCTCGTCAAGCAGCCTTCGGGCAGCGCGGTGGACCGTCTCTGGTCCGCCGGATCGTCCACGGACGACCTCTGGAACGGCCTCTGGGGCCTCTTCCGGGCTTACACCGGTAAGCGGCCGGACCTCGCCGCCCTGCCGGAGAACCCCAACGGGCGCGCCGGCATCGACCCGTCGGCGGTGGGCAGCTTCGACTTCTCCTGCCCCAACACGGCGGCGCAGCGGGTCTACAACATCTCGGCGATCACCGCCCGCTCGCTGATCACCCACGGCTACGGCTCGAAGCTCGTCTACAACAAGCGCACGGACGGCATCTTCGGGGCCCTCTCCGATCCCACCGCGATCCTCTACGTGCTGGACTCCGACCTCGACCTCAGCGGGACGGTGCCGCAGCTCAAGACCACGGCGGGGCTCGAGCCGCTCGTGCTGCGGGCCCGGGCCGGCGAGTGCGTGGTGGTCAGCCTGACCAACCGGATGGGGACGCGGACGGTCCTCGACGGCTACAACACCCTGCCCATGCTGATCGACGGCTTCAACGCCAACGACATCCGGGCCTCCGACTACGTCGGCCTGCACCCGCAGATGCTCTACTACGATCCCAGCCGCTACGACGGGATCTCGGTGGGCAACAACGGGGTCCCGGGCTCACAGATGGCCTCCCCCGGCCAGACCGTCACCTACAAGTGGTACGCCGGAGACATCCGGGTCAACTCCGACGGCACGGTCACCGCGACTCCGATCGAG
>Ga0126305_10000018_pt1 | contig 73218 bp, 62 predicted proteins | sample Plot26_FD_92536 | JGI IMG/M metagenome (GOLD analysis project Ga0126305, IMG submission 92536) | Serpentine soil microbial communities from UC McLaughlin Reserve, CA, USA - Plot26 | ecosystem: Environmental > Terrestrial > Soil > Grasslands | place: USA: UC McLaughlin Reserve, Lake County... | reverse complement strand
CTCGTCAGAGCTGGCGTGCAGTTCGAAGATGGTGTGCAGCAAGAGCGACACGAAGAACAGGATCTCAGCGAAGGGAAGAAAGCTGCCTGATCATTTGCCGTCCACAACTCTTGACAATACCTCCGCGGGCGGCCGTCCTCCCTGGCGAGCCAAAACAGCTAAACTAGTGTAGTGCGTCGCAATTAGGAGGTCTTTTGCCCCAGGGGAGAGGCAGACGTTCACCCTTGGATCATAAGGGCCTATCTGCGTGACGCACTACACTAGATGCCATCATGAGTCCAGCGGCGAACCAGATTCTTCAGACCCTGCCCCAACACCAAGAAGCCATACGCGCCTTCGGCGCCTGCCGGCTGGGCCTCTTGGCTCCCAGACCCGAGGTGAGGCTTCAACAAAAAGTGATTCGACTTCCTCGTCGAGTTCGAGCCGAGCGCCAAGACTTCGACAACTACATGGGCCTGAAGGAGCTCCTGGAAGATCTCTTCCTTGGACTGTAAAGCCTGACGGAGTTTCAGCTCGAGCGGTGCCTTCTCTGGACGCTTGTCGCCTCTCTTGGGGAGGCCGGCAGCTGCCCGCCAAGGTCGAGCAGACCCCTATTCTGGAAGATATGCGGTCGGATCTCGCCTTCCCGATCAGCTCAAGACGCAACACGGCAAAGCGGGGCTGATCCCGAGATGCTGCCTGTGCAGGACAGGCTCTCGCGGATCCCGATCCAGGGTCTGCGAAGATGAATTAAAATCCAACTGAGCGCTTTAAACGCCTAACGATTCACTCGTCAAGTGCAAAAAGAACTGACCATCAAGCCTAACGTATACCGTACTATCTCGAATTACAACTATCCAAAATGGTAGGTATTCCGATCTCGACTGGTCACAACTTTTCCACACCTGCGAGTCGCTAATCAATGCCGTTTCAAAATCCTCCGACTTAAGTTTCGCCCGCAACAATTCTTCCAGGGCTTGCGCCGTTTCGGCAAGATAGTCTCGTACAGAGTCTCGGTTTCCCTCGCGCAATCTAATAGTACCTAGTACTCCTTCGATACGCGCCTTCGAGCCCAATCTTTGGATGCTCCTGACAAGAGCTGTCTCAGCATCAATGCTAGCCACTCCCGTTATTTTGTCGCTATGACTGAGCGTAACTATGTAATAGGGCTTTCTCCCCTGCCCCAAAGGCTTCACCAACCTAGGTGGACTATAATCAGCGCTTCCAGGCAATCTCCCCCCAAGATGAACGGAATCGACGAGAGACAAGAAATTCTTCTGTATATAATTTTCTATTCCATGAAAAAGCGACGGCTTCACCGGGCTCGGTTCAAATATTTTCAGATCGAAAGCCTTACCAGAAGTTTTAGCTGCGACTACCGGAAACTGCTGAGTCAATAATTCGTTAACGCACTGACAGTCCCTGAATGCCTCCAGCCAATCAGTTATAGAAACATCTTTGTTCGGATTTCCCGAATTAGAACAGGTATCACCATCCTGATGAGAAGAGGGAGGGACACCATCCGAAGCCCAAGGATTGTGAATTTTAACGCCTACCACTTGATCCCTACCATTAATAAATTTAACGATAATTTCATTTACTATCACCCAATGCTCACCACCATTTATGAGCACTGCGGCCCCAATTCCACTTCCATCCAATGTGGCAGCAATCACTCCCATTCCCTCAAGAAAGCCAGCATTCTCATGGAGAGAAAATATTTCCTTGTGACTGTTGAGACTATGCTCAAGTCCCCGCGGGTGCATCTCCCACCCCTTTGCAGAGAACTTCTGATTTGCCATATTGAATAGTTCAGACTGCGTTAACTCTCCTACTGGAACACCCGCTTGTGGATCAGATAGCATCATCATCGCCACGGCGGCACCGCATCCCTTGCCACTATCTTGCCGATGATATGGAGAAGCAGCCGACTTTGCCATATCTAATCTCCCTTAACCTTGAAATCATACGAATTGAAAGTTGTCCTCATGCACTCCACAAGCCTAGAGCCCCCCCCTTCCTAAATTCCGCAGGAACTGGCACCGGCAGAGCAGCCCTATTCATACTCGCCAGATACTCAACAATTTCATCTGCACGGGAAGATAACTCATAGTACCAACAGAAATCCTTATCGCGGAGTACTTCGTCAAGATCATAGGAGGTCTTTTCCCCCGCAAAGAGACAATCTTCGCAAAGGTTACCAACTTCCAAGTTAACATCGGCAGCCTTGCCCACTAAGGTAAATTCCTTAAACTGGTCTTCGCCAAAGCGCCTAACACTTATCGTCAACTTCGTTATACTCTCAAATTTTAGAGAAACTTCGTTTGAGAGGCTTCGGGGCTCAAAGGTGCCACGAAGAGCCTTAGGAAATCTCCAGTCAACATTCGAGTTAAGACGTATGCACACAGACCCGTGAACTTTATCTCGGCGTTGAACGTTGTCATGCCTCAGCCTTTCTTATTTAGATTTCACCTGTCACTCGATAGCTTGCCCAATGCTTGACTGATGCGTTACTTTCTCGTAGCAGCAACACTTGCGCCAGTTGCAGAGACCTCCTCCCAAACAGGCCTTCAGTTAGATTGTGGTGAAAATTAACAAACAGCTCTTTTGTAACTGAATCATTGACTTCCCACTGTGAGGAGAGAACCGCTGGCACTCCACGAGCAAGGAGTATTTCAGCTATTCCGGTCATTCCTTCGACGCGGCGCCCATCTCCTGCCGATGTATTGCAAGCCGACAGGACGAGAAGTCGCAGGCGCGAGTCCGACAAGTCCGGAATGTTTCGTGCGGTCAAAACCATACCGTCTTCAGACGATTCAGCGCCAGCTAGCACGATTCCCGAGTTGAGAGGCGCTTCCGAGTTAAAGATCCCGTGGCCAGCAAAATGGACCACTTCACTCTCTCCGAGAGCCCTCACAAAAGCTGACCGAGTAGCCAAGCGACCAAGCAATACTCTGCGTTTAGAATATATATTGGCAATGTCGACGGCCTCCGACTCTGTGAATGGCAGCCGATTAAGTCGTACGCCGGCCGATTCTGAAAATTTTGGCTTTCCGAAGCCCAAGGTAGTGATAGACGCAGGGACGGAGTCCCTGCCTGATTTCCGATCTAGATCGGCCAGGAACCTAGAGGCGCTCAGCGCATAACCAAGAGGGTGGTTCTCGATCAAGTACCGCGAGGTTTGCCGGTCTCGGAGCGCAGCAAAAGGCAGGCTGTTTAGAGAGCGGTCGGGAACGAATATGAGCTCAGTCGCGGGTGGCAGCCCCTCAAGGGGGCCGCGCAGGAGGAGATCATAGAGCACTGGGGAAGCCCCCGAGTCCCTTCCAGCTTGTAACTCGCGAACAAAGCTCTCAAGACGTTCCTGCAATCGCTCTCTATCGACCGAAACCTCCCAGAGGCGTGTTTCTCCGGCATGAAAGCGCCAGATTAGGAGCCGCTCAGGCAGGACAAAGTATTGGAAAAGCGCAAGCCCTTTGGGGATTGCCTCTCGGATCTCCATTAGACTCCGAGCGCGGACGCATACTAGTGTAGTGCGTCGCAATTAGGAGGTCTTTTGCCCCAGGGGAGAGGCAGACGTTCACCCTTGGATCATAAGGGCCTATCTGCGTGACGCACTACACTAGGTACGCAGCCGTATGGCAGGGAGGGATTCGGCTCCTCTCGACGAACTCGAAGGCTCTCTCCGGATCGTGCCGGAGCACGGCGTAAAGTTGGACCAGCTCTTCAAATAGATCCTGCCACTCCTCGGCAAACGCAGCTTGATCCGAGATCTCTTTCGCCATAGCCTCCTGGTATCCAATCCCGATTACCAGATCATTTTCCGCCCCCATAAGGTCGCCCGATTGAATATTTGCACGAGCACGCTGAAGGCGAGCGTTCGCCGCATTGACGGGCTGCTTCAGCCCCTCATAGTATTGAATAACCTTTGATAGATTTAGAGGTTCTTGTCGACCCAATCCCTTTGCCTTAATTTCATTTTCAATAAGTAAAGACTCTACCCAGAAGGCTTCTCTCAGAGCAGCATCGTCTATTTGCTTGAAAGCCCTTCGCGCCTGCTTAAGGGCATAAAGTGCCTCCTTTCCACTCCACTCCGCTCGCAACCTGGATCCAAGAAGGAGGTTTGCAGCGGTACTAGAAGGTTTACCTCCGAACTTCCCAGCTACCAGAGCACCTTCCATCTGGAGGACCTCACCAGCAAAGACGAGACCTTCCGAGAGCAGAGCATCAAGACTCTCGAAAAGAAGATTATGCAGTCTGTGGGACTGAGGATATTGGCTAAGCCTCTGAAGCGCCTGAAGGCGTTCTGACCACGCCTGGTCGAGCCTGCCGGCACGACGCAGCGCGTCCGCAAGCAGGGCGTCCATAGCACCGGCATTTTCTATCTCTCTGGTAGCCTCGAACCATTTACGGGCTTCACCAAAGAGACCAAGAGCTATGTCGAAGTTTCCATGCACTAGCGCCAGTTGACCGCGGCACCAGAGCGCCCGGCCCCGGAGCGCTGGAAAGCCCGCAAGTGCAGGGTCCCTTAGAATTCTGATAAACCGGGCGTTTGCCAGATCGTGGCGCTTGGCGAAGTACTCGGTCGCACCTAGCCAGAGCCTCGTCCAGAGGAGCGCCCCCTTGCTACCAGCTTCCTCAAAAGCTGTTTCCGCTCGCCGGAGCGGGATCGCCGCTTCCATGTAGCGGGACTGATTGTAGAGAGAGACACCTTCCGCATATGCCTTATGGCCCGCCGACAGCCGACTTCCTGGACCACAAATCTCTTTCGAGATGGCGGTGGTCGCATCATCGATTGAGCGCTCGCCTTTTTGTTTTGCCAACGCCCGACCGATTTCGGAAATAGCCATGTAAAGCCGTTTTGCATCCTCAGAGGGACTCGCCTCGCAAGCGATAGCCCACCGTGAAAGCAGATCTTCCTGAACCCACTGTCGAAGTTGCTGAGGAAATTGTATCAGTGCCGTTTGCAGGCTTGCCTCGAAATCGCGGCCCGTCACAATCCCTAGCTTTCCCCTCAGAATCAACCACCTCTCACCCGCAGTCGGCTCAAGGAGTTTCCGAAGCCGCTGCTCGGCCTCCTGACGCCATTGCGGATCAGTCTCAACATCCAGGAAATCTTCCCAGGCCTTTTGGGCCGTCAGAGTGAGATGAAGACGCTCCGCCACTACCGCAACGTTGAATATGGCTTCGGGACTTCTGGGATTAAGTCGTAGCGCCTGTTGGGCTGTATCCAAGGCCTGAAGAAAAAGATAAGGCTTTCCTTCCGCGTCCGCCGCCGCAAACTGCGCTACCGATAGGTCTGTCAGCCAAGGCGACTCGCCCGGCGCCTTGCTGGCCGCTCGTGCGAAAAGATCGATTGCGAGGGAGTACTGAGAGTTGAGGAGGGCCAGCAGCCCAAGATTACCTTGAACCTCTGGCGATCTCTTAGCCGGAGACCTGTCGAGAGCTCCTGCCGCCCTTCGCAGGTCCTCCACCATTTCGAGCCGGTCTTTGCCGTGGACGGGCGCCCAAGGAAAGCCTCCGGTGAGCCGGCATTCGGATACACGATATGTGCCGACCATACGCACAAGCTGCTCGCGGTCCGGAGATCCAGAGGTTGATTCCGAAAGCTTGGTCACAAGGATGAGAAGGGTGACCAAACTACCCGCCCATAGAACACGCAACGGTGTATTCTCTCGGGTCATTTACACACGATTCTCGGCAGCGAGACAGCGCTGGTTCATGAGAGCATTCAGTCGGGCCCGGTTACGGATATGATACGCCGTTCCTCTCCCAGAATCCACGGAGGAGAAAGTTTTGCCCCATGAGCCATAGGCTGATATGGTCTTCAAGACCTCCATCCAAGAGTATGGACGGACCTTTTAGAGGAATTCCTCAACCTGGCATCGATAGAATCCCCTTAGGGAGGTTAAGGACCCGAGGCACCATTGGGCGAGGAAGAAGGTTTCGCGTCCAGGCTCTCTTTTATGCACTCTCGCTCATCTGACTTCCCGCCCTGTAGAATCTCCCTGCTATATGGCCACCCTACCCTCCCTCCCCGGCGACCTACCCCCTATGGACCTCTTCCTAGGACACCTGCAGCTCATCGAGGCGGTCATCGCCCATTGCTGCCGGCGGGCCCACTTCAAGCGGGAGGAGGCCGAGGACTTCGGGTCCCACGTCAAGCTCAAGCTCATCGAGGACGACTGCGCGGTCATCCGGCAGTACCAGGGGAAGTCCAACATCAAGACCTACCTCACCGTGGTGATCCGGCGGCTGCTCCTGGACTACCAGGACCATCTCTGGGGGAAGTGGCGGTACTCGGCGGAGGCGGAGCGGCTGGGGCCGGTGGCGATGCGGCTGGAGCGCCTGCTTGAGCGGGAGAAGTATACGCTGGAACAGGCCTGCCAAATCCTCCGGATGAACGAGAAGATCGAGATGTCCGAAGCTGAGCTCAGGGACCTCGCGGCCAAGTTGCCGCCCCGGATAGGCCGGCACGTCGTGGGCGAGGAGTCGCTGGCAGCCGAACCAGACCGGGGACCCAGGCCGGATGAACGAGTCGAGGAGAACGAGCGGGAGGGCATGAGCCGGCGGGTCTACATGACCCTCCAGGGGTGTCTCGCGGCACTACCTAAAGAGGACAGGCTCTTCGTCCGGATGCGGATGGAGTACTCGGTGGCCCAGATCGCCCGGATTCGGGGGGTCGAACAAAAGCCCCTCTATCGGCGTCTGGAGAAGATCTACAAGGAGTTGAGGAAGTGTCTGGGTACGCACGGGATCAGGCGACAAGACCTGGAGCAGGTCCTCGGATCTCTGAAACCGGAAATCTCTGACTTCTAGGCGTGCCTAAGGGAAACAGGGTAATCTTCTATAGATGTCCGTCTAATAGATTGGCCGGAATCGAGGCGGTTCACGAAAATGCAGGAATATGCACCCATCAACCAAGCAGAGCCTCCCAGAGGGCAGTGCCCTTCTGACGAGGACTTGGCGGCCTATATCGACGGCATGCTGGGGCCGGAAGAGGCCGATCGGGTCACCGCTCATCTGGCCACCTGCGAGGACTGCTACGCCATTTACTCCGGGGCGGTTCGATTCCAGTTGGAGTCCGATCCTGGGAATGTGGTGCAATTCCGGCGCCCCAGGGCGTTCGATCCTCGCAAGTGGTACCCCATCGCGGCCCTGTTGCTGGTGGGAATCGGAGCAGGCTCCTATCAACTCTTCGCTCCCCTGCCCGCGCTGGTGACGGCCGAGGTGACCAAGCCGATCCCCAGGCAGCAGACGCTGGCGGACGAGTTCTGGCTCGGCGAGACCTTCCGTGGAAGTGGAGACGACGAGGCGGCCCCCGTCGAAGAGGCGCCCTTCCGGATGGGGGTTCAGCTCGTGAATCTCCAGGTGGCCCTCAAGGCGGACAAGGCGGACCAAGCCCAGGATGTCATTGCCCGCATCATCGGGCTGCTCAAGGATCAGCTCTTCGCTAAAGATCTGGCGAACGCCTACGCTGGAATAACCGGTGCCCTCGGGGACTCGGCGAAAGCGCCGCACGATTTCCTCCCGGAGGCGTCGCGGCTGGCCGAGCAGACCCGCGAGGTCTTCCTCGCCGACGAGGATCCCTCCCTCGACCTCGGCCAGTGGGTGGAAGCCGGCCGGCTCGCGGCCATCGCGGAGGAGCCATCCTTCTTCCAGGAGAGCGAGAACCGGAGCTTCCTCCGGCGCTTCCTCTGGAAGGAGAAGCTCGGCATCGGGGACACCAAGCTCGATCCTGCGGCGAGGGAGAGTCTCCGGCAGATCGCGGCGGCCGCCTCCAAGGACGACCTTGCGGCCGCCGACTTCAAGTCGCTGCGCGGCCAGCTCGACCGCATCCTCGAAATCTACTATCCGGAAACGTAGCCCCCCTTCGAGCATCCCTGGACCGGCGATTTGGTTCTCTGTTAAGATGCCGGCCATGGACGAGCACCGCCCGGCTTACCGACTCAAAGCTCCCGGTTCGCCGGGATCGGGCAACCCGCTCCGCTTGCCGGGACGCTTCCCCGAGATCGACGACCATCTGGTCGAACCCGAGGTGACACGCGACGAGATCATCGGTGGCCGCCGGGTGGTGGCCGCTCCAGCCATGGAGCCTCATGCCACCCAGCACACCGAGCTCGACTATGTCCTCCGGGCGCACGTTTCTCCCGGCTACCGCGCGGCGGCGGACCTGCTCACTCGCCATGACGAGGAGTCGGACTTCGCCACCGACGTCTGCGTCCTCAGGAAAGGCACGAATCCGGAGACGGGCGGACGCTATCTGGAGGAGATCGCGTTCGAGGTGGTCTCGTCTCAGAACGAGGGGTACGTGACGGAGAAGGCCGTGCGGATGCACCGCCGGGGTGTACGGCGAATCTTTACGGTCTGGACCAAGGGCCGGCCGCGGGTCTGCGAGTGGTCGCCAGAGAGCCAGGACTGGCGCCCGCTGGACGCCGGCTCGCGAATCGAGGATCCCTGCCTCGTGGTGCCGCTCGCGGTAGCGGCGTTGCTCGATGCCGCGGTGGCCGATAATGCCGTGGCGGAGGCGCTCATCGCCAAGGGCAACGCGGCCATCCGGGAGCGGGAAGCCGCGGCGGAGGCTAAGGGCGAGGTCAAAGGAGAAGCCAAGGGCAATGCGGAAGGCCGCTCCGAAGGCACTGCCGAGGCTATCCTCAAGGTCTTGGCAACCCGCGGTGTCGCCGTGACGGAGGTGCAGCGGCAGGAGATCTTGCACTGTCACGACCTCGATCGGCTGGGTCGGTGGCTGCACCGGGCCGCCCTGGCGTCCTCCGGCGACGACATCACGCCGGAATCCTGAGCCGCGGGCCCGACACCTGAGCTGAGGCGCATCTCCCGGCGCTGCTTCGCCGTCCCTATCTTCAGCTTCTGCGACCGAGGGAACGCCGTCTTCCCTCGATCCGACGCCTCAGCGCCGGAGGGAAGAGGATGTTCCCTTCCATCGGCAGAACGGCGGAAGGAGGGAACGCCTCTTTCCCTCCTTTTGCCGGCTTGCCGAAGAAGGGAACGTCGCGCTCCCTCCGGAGGTGTGGCAGAAGAAGGAGGGAACGCCTCCTTCCCTGGAGACGACGTCTCGGCGATGGAGGGAAAGCGGCGTTCCCCCGGTCTCTGAGACGCCGCAAGGAGGGAACGTGATCTTCCCTCGATCGCCGAGCCGTTACCGAGAGGGAACGTGATCTTCCCTCGATCGCCGAGCCGTCACCGAGAGGGAACGTGGCGTTCCCGGGGTCGCCGAGACGCCGTAGAAAGGGAACGCCGCTTTCCCTCTGGCGGCAAGACGCTGGACCGAGGGAACGTGGTGTTCCCTCCTTCGCCGCGGCATCTCCGATGGCGGCGAAGCGTCGCTGTTAGCGCGTCTCCTCCGGCTCGGAAAGAGCTTCCAGCTCTTCCACCTGCCGCAACACTTCCTCCCGCCGCGCCTTGAGCTCGGCGGCGAGGCGCCGTCGCGTCCTCAGGAGGAGGAAAGCCCTCGCTTCCGCCCAGAAGACGGCTCTCTGATCGTGGAAGAGCAGGGCGCCGTAGGCGGTCAAAGGCGCCAGGAGAGCGACGGCGGCGCCGATCCAACAGCCTCCCAGGTATCTGGAAGCGAGCCAGCCTTCGGCGATCCAGGCGAGAGGGAAGAGGATCAGGGCTCCGAAGACGCGGTAGGTGGCGGTCTGGTCGGGCTGGCTGGTGACACGGCGGACGATCGGGCCGACGATCCGGTAGACGGGCCAGGTGAGGATCGTGCCGACGATCGCCACGGGCAGGTGGATGAGGAGGCGCAGCAGGGCCCGGATTACGAAACGGAGCACCGGCGAGGGCGGATAGGCGGCGGCGACCTGGTCGTCCCGGAGGTCGCAGGCGCGCAGGAGGCGGTCGTACTCTCGGACCGCCCCGGCCACGGCGGCGACCCGCTCGGGGTGGCGCTCGCGCAGCCCGCGGTAGCGCTCCAGGAAGGCGCGCCTGTAGGTGAAGCCCTCGGAGAGTTTCCCCCGCCCCGGCAACTCGGGCGCGCGGCGGCGGTAGAGGTCGGCGGCGCGGGCGATCAGGCGGGCGTCTTCCCAGGTCTCGTAGTTGAGGGTGACGTCCTTCAGCTCCTCGTCGATGCGCGCCGTCAGAGTCCGGAAGGCCGCCACCGGGGCGCTTTCGGCCATCGCGACCTCGGGCGCCGGATCGATGGGGTCCCCCATCTGCACGAGGGCGCGCGAGCGGAAGGTGTCTTTGGCGTCGAAGAGGAGGCCGACCGGCACGATCCGGGCGCCGAGGCCGGGGTGGCGCCGCTCGGCTTCGAGCACGATGCGGGCGGCGCCCGTCTTCAGCGGCTGGAGGGCCGGCTCGCTGTGGCTCTTGCCCTCGGGGAACAGGGCCAGGCAGCCGCCCTGGGCCAGCAGCTCGTAGCAACGGACGAAGGTCTCGGCGTTCTTCGAGGTGTCCGCTCCCTCGTCCTGCTGGCGGTAGACGGGGATGGCCTGCGCGAGCTCGACGAAGGGGCGGACGGCCGGGTTCTTCCACAAGGTGCTCTTGGCGAGGAGCCGCGGCATCACCGGCAACGGGCCCATCAGCAGGAGCGGATCGATCAGCCCGTTGACGTGGTTGGCGACCAGCACCAGCGGCCGGCCTCCGGGAATGCGCTCGGCCCCGACCACCTCGACCTCGCGGAAGAAGATCTTGAGGAGGAAGCGGACGAAGGCGCGCAGGAATCGGTCGGCGGGCGTCATGCGGCGGCGGACTCCGGGCCGCCAGAGCCCTCATCACCCCGGCCCTCTTCTCCCAGCCTCCCTCCCACCAACCGGGAGAAGAGGGAGAACGGCTCCCCGAGAAGATCCTTCTTCAAGCCCCCTCTCTCCCGGCGGTCGGGGGGGAGGCTGGGAGAGAGGGGGTTGGGGGAGTGAGGGGCCAGCTCTCCGCCTCCGCGTGCCCCCGCTTCTCGTCGATGAAGGCCATGCCGATCAGGCCGGCGACGAAGAAGACGGCCGTCGAGAGGATGGCCGTCCGCTGCGAGCCGGTGGCGGTGGAGATGAGGCCGAAGATGAAGGGGCCCAGCATGTAGGCCCCCTTGCCCGCCAAGCCCCAGAAGCCGAAGAACTCGCCGCTCTTCTCGGGCGGCGAGAAGAGCCCCACCATCCCCCGCGAAGCGCTCTGCAGGGAGCCGATGCCGAGGCCCGCGAAGAGGGCGATGACCCAGAAGAGCCCCTTGCTCTGGCAGTACCAGGTGCCGACGCAGACCAGGATCCAGATGACCAGGGTGGCCTGGATGGTGCGGGACGCCCCCACCCGGTCCTGGATGAAGCCGAAGGCGAAGGCTCCCAGCGCGGAGGAGAGCTGGAGGGCGATGAACAGGTAGATCACCTCGGCGGAGGTGAAGTGCAGGGTCCGCTCCGCGAAGATGCCCGCGAAGGCGATGACCGAGGTGAGCCCCATCGAGTAGACGAAGAACACCGTCAGGAAGCGGACCAGCTCCGAGAAGTGGCGCACCGAGTGGCCGGTCGCCGCGATGCGGACGAAGCCCGCGCGGACGTACTCCATCGCCGTGCTCGTGCCCCGGGGCGCCCGCTCGCGCAGGAAGAGGAAGGTGGGCAGGGCCGCCACCAGGAAGAACAGGGCCGTCGCCACCCAGACGAGGCGCAGGCTGCCGAGGTTCTCCAGGGTGTAGCCGCCCTTGAGCAGGGGCATCACCACCACCAGGCAGGCGAGGCCGCCGAAGTAGCCCAGGCCCCAGCCGAAGCCGGAGATCCGCCCGACGTTCTCGGGGGTGGAGATCTCGGGCAGGAAGGACGACGCCAGGTTCTCGCCGAAGGAGAAGCCGACGAAGGAGAGGACGAAGAGGACGAGCCCCAGCACGGCCCGCCCCGGCGTGACGAACCAGAGGAGCGCCGTGCCCACCACGCAGATGGCGTAGGTGAAGGCGAGGAAGAGCTTCTTGCGTCCCGAGTCGTCGGCCACGGCGCCGATGACCGGCGAGAGCAGCAGGACGAACAGGTTGCCGAGCAGGATCGCCAGCCCCCAGAGGGAGTCCCCCTTCCCCTCCGGCGCCACCAGACGGGTGAAGTAGATGCCGAAGGCGACGCTGACGATGATCGTGGTGTAGCTGCTGTTGGCGAAGTCGAACATCGCCCAGCTCACGATCTCGCGCTTGGAGGCCGGTGGAAGAACCGCGGACGGCTCGGCTGCCATGATCGGTTTTTCGCTCCTCGGGCACCTCTAATCGAGAAGAGGCGCGCGGTCCAGGGTTGGAGGTTGCGGGGGGTACGCTGCAACATCCAGCCGGGGCTGTCAATTGGCCTCTTCAAGACGGGGGCCCTGTGCTACCCTCCGAGGTAAGTTTTCTAAGCGCTGGTCAGGCGTAAGACCCTGGTACTGGCGCCCAGGAGAGATCAGATCATGGCAAAAGAAAAGAGCACCCTCGACACCGTCGCCAACATCGCCATCATCCTGGTGTGCGTGATCGCGGCGGTGGTCCTGATCCGCAACCAGTTCTTTCCGCCCCGCCCGCCGGGCGCGCCGCCGCAGGTCGAGAAGGGCGAGAGCTACGACCAGCTCAAGGCCGTCGTGCCCGCCGGCTCGAACCGCGCCCTGGTGGTCGCCGTGTCGCCGACCTGTCACTTCTGCAACGACAGCATGCCGTTCTACAAGACGCTCATCGACCAGCGCAATCAGAAGTCGTCGCAGGTGAAGGTGATCGCCGCCGTGCCCGACGAGGGGGCCAAGGCCGAGGAGTCCCAGAAGTTCGCCAGCGCCGGCGCCAACCCGGACGGCATGGTGCACATGGACTTCTCCGCCATCAAGGTGCCCGGCACCCCGACCCTGCTGCTGGTCGACAACGACGGCAAGGTCCTCGACGTCTGGGTCGGCAAGCTCGACGCGAGCCGCGAGAAGGAAGTCCTCGCGGCGCTGTAGGTTCCTTCCCCGCCCTCACCTCCCCCTGCGGAGGTGAGGGCTCCTCCCATTCGTGGCACTTCTCTTGCTTAATGCCCCACCGAGGGCAATGGCGCCTGCATAGAAAAAAGGAGTGCAACATGGAGATCGATTCCCTCAGGAAACTCTACGTGGACGAGCTCAAGGACCTGTACAGCGCCGAGAAGCAGATTCTTCAGGCGCTGCCGAGGATGGCCAAGAAAACCAAGAACGCGCAGTTGAAGCAGGCGTTCGAGCTGCACGTTCAGGAAACCCAGAAGCAGGTCGAGCGTCTCGATCAGGTCTTCGAGATGCTGGGCAAGAGCCCCCGGGGCAAGAAGTGCAAGGGGATGGAAGGCCTGCTCGAGGAAGGCAAGGAGATGATGCAGGAGGACATGGAGCCCGAGGTGATGGACGCGGCTCTCATCGCCGCCGCCCAGCGGGTCGAGCATTACGAGATCGCCGGCTACGGCACGGTGCGCACCTATGCCCAGATCCTCGGCGAGGACCAGCACGTCAAGCTCCTCCAGCAGACCCTCGACGAGGAGGGGAACACGGACAAGAAGCTGACCCAGCTCGCCGAGAGCTCGATCAACGTCGAGGCGATGGCCGAGGCCTGAAGAGCCCCGGAGCACCGCTTTCACAGGGAGGTTTTACAGGCAGCGGAGAACCCGATGAGCCGAAAGGGGCGTCCGGATGGACGGAAGCGGCAGGTGAGCCAGTCGCTTCGGGAGTATGCGCGCGGTCTCGCCGGGGGTCTCCTCTTCAGCCTGCCTCTCCTCTACACCATGGAGGTCTGGTGGGCCGGGTTCACGGCCCGGCCCCCACGCCTGCTCGGTTACTTCCTCGTCGGCTTCCTGCTCCTTTTCGCCTACAACCGCTACAGCGGCCTGCGCCGGGATGCCTCCTGGCTGGAGGTCGCCTTCGAAGCCTTCGAGGAGATGGGCCTCGGCCTGCTGCTGTCGGCCCTCATGCTCTGGCTGCTGGGCCAAATCCAGACGGACATGACGATGAGCGAGATCGTCGGCAAGGTGGTGGTGGAGGGCGTCACGGCGGCGATCGGGATCTCCGTGGGCTCGGCCCAGCTCGGCGGCTCCGGCAACGGGGATGACGATCAGGGGATGGGCGGGGGAAAGGGGGAGAAGGACGAGCCCGACACGGGCCTCGCCGCCCAGATCGCCCTCGCCGCCTGCGGCGCGATCCTGTTCGCCAGCAACGTCGCTCCCACGGAGGAGATCGTCATGATCGCCGCCGAGGCGTCGCGGTGGAAGGTGCTGGGCCTCTCCCTGATCTCGCTCGGGCTGTGCGCGCTGGTGCTCTTCCACAGCGGCTTCCGGGGCTCGGACGAGCTCATCCCGAAAAAGGACCAGGGCTGGATCGCCATGCTCTCGCGGACGGCCATGAACTATGCCGTGGCGCTGGCGGCCTCGGCGTTCATCCTCTGGTTCTTCGGCCGTTTCACCGGCATGTCCGCCGCCGCCTGCCTGGCCCAGACGGTGGTCCTGGGGGTCGCGGGCGCTCTCGGCGCCTCGGCGGGCCGGTTGCTGCTACAGTCCCCTTCCTCATGAGCCGCGTCGAGAAGAACCGCCTGGAGTGGGCCGTCTTCGGGCTGGGCCTCCTCCTGGTGCTGGGCGTGGTGGGGTTCCTGGTCTGGGACGCCGCCCTCGGAGAGGACTCGCCGCCGGACCTCGCCGTCACCCTGGGCGCGCCCGAGCGGCGCGGCGACGGCTGGGCCGTGCCTGTCACGGTGCGCAACCGTGGACAGGAGACGGCCGAGGGAGCCCGCGTCGAGGTGGTGCTGGAGCTGCCGGACGGCGGGCGGGAGGAGGCGGGGTTCGACCTCGCCTTCGCGCCCCGCGGCTCCACCCGCGAGGGTTGGGTCCAGTTCCTGCATCCTCCCGCCACGGGCCGGCTGACCGGGCGGGTGACGGGTTACGAAAAACCCTGAACGGCTCCACGACAGTGTGATAGGTTCCGCTCCCCCGACCATGACACAGAACGCCTCTCGAGAATCCGGGATCACCCATCTCTCCGGCCTTGCGCTCGGAGCGCTGGGCGTGGTCTACGGTGATATCGGCACGAGCCCTCTGTACGCCCTCCGCGAGTGCTTTCTCGGTTCCCACTCGGTGGAGCCGAACCGCCTCAACGTCCTGGGCGTGATGTCTTTGATCTTCTGGTCGCTGATCATCGTCATCTCGATCAAGTACCTGGTCTTCGTCATGCGGGCGGACAACCGGGGCGAAGGCGGCATCCTGGCCCTCATGGCCCTGATCCGGACCGATGGCAGGCGCGGGTGGATCCTGATCGCGCTGGGCCTCTTCGGCGCGGCCCTGCTCTACGGCGACGGCGTGATCACCCCCGCCATCTCCGTGCTCTCGGCCGTCGAGGGGCTCGAAGTGGCGACGACCTTCTTCGATCCCTACGTCGTTCCCATCACCATCGCCATCCTGGTCGGCCTCTTCCTTATCCAGAGACGGGGGACGGAGGGGATCGGCAAGCTCTTCGGACCGGTGATGGTGGTCTGGTTCACGACGCTGGCCGTGCTCGGGCTGCGCTGGATCGTTCGCGAGCCCTCGGTGCTCGCCGCCGTCAATCCGGCGTACGCCGTCCGGTTCTTCGCCCACAACGGGCTCCAGGGGTTCCTGGTCCTCGGCTCGGTGTTCCTGGTCGTCACCGGCGGCGAGGCGCTCTACGCCGACATGGGCCACTTCGGGCGGCGTCCCATCCGGATCGCCTGGTTCACCCTGGTGCTGCCGGCCCTGATGCTCAACTATTTCGGCCAGTGCGCCCTGCTGCTGCACGCTCCCAAGGGCGTCGAGCACCCCTTTTACAGCATGGCACCCTCCTGGGCTCTCTACCCGTTGGTCGTGCTGGCCACCCTCGCGACGGTGATCGCCTCCCAGGCGGTGATCTCGGGGGCCTTCTCGCTCACCCGCCAGGCGGTGCAGCTCGGCTACAGCCCGCGGTTCGAGATCGTTCAGACTTCGGACGAAGCGATTGGACAGATCTACATTCCGGCCGTCAATTGGGTGCTCATGATCGCCACCATCGGCCTGGTGCTGGGTTTTCGCGAAGCGACCAACCTGGCCGCCGCCTACGGCATCGCCGTCACCACGACGATGGTGATCACGACCGTGCTGGCCTACGTGGTGGAGCGCGAGCTGTGGGGGTGGAGCGCTCTCGCCGCCGGCACCCTGACCGCCTCCTTCCTGGTGCTGGACGTCGCCTACTTCAGCGCCAACATCGTCAAGATCCCCCACGGCGGCTGGTTCCCCCTGCTGGCGGCCGGCATCATCTACCTCCTGATGGCGACCTGGAAGCAGGGCCGGAAGATCCTCGCCGACCGCCTCCGGGAGGAGGCGTTGCCGCTCGAGGACTTCGTCCGCAACATCCGGCCGGACTCGCCGCCGCGGGTCCCCGGCACGGCGGTGTTCCTCACCACCAACCCCGCGGGCACGCCGACGACGCTGCTGCACAACCTGAAGCACAACAAGGTGCTCCACGAGACGGTCGTGCTGATGACGGTGATCACGGAGGAGGTGCCCTGGGTCTCCGTGGAGGACCGGGTGGAGGTGGAATCGCTGGACAAGGGGGTCTACCGGCTGACGGCCCGCTACGGCTTCACCCAGGACCCCCGGGCCCAGGACGTGCTCGACTGCGCTCGGGAAGACGGCCTCTTCCTCGACATGATGAAGACGACCTTCTTCCTCGGCCGCGAGACGCTGATCCCCAGCAACCGGGGCGGCATGTTCCTCTGGCGCAAGAAGCTCTTCGCCGTGATGTCGAGGAACGCCCAGCGCTTCACCGACTTCTTCCGCATCCCCCCCAACCGGGTGGTGGAGCTGGGGATGCAGGTGAGCCTGTAGGGCTCACCTGCCCCGGCAGGCCGCCTACACTCCCGGCATCGCCCGCTTCAACGGCTTCAGCAGCAGCGTCAGCACCACGGCCATGAAGAGCGACAGGGCGCCCAGCATGGCGAAGAAGCTGGAGTGCGGCATGTCGTCCCAGAGCACGCCGACGCCCGTCAGCTTGTTGCCGATGGCGGTGGCGAGGAACCAGCCGCCCATCATCAGCCCGCGCAGCCGGATCGGCGCGACCTTGGAGACCAGCGACAGGCCCATCGGCGAGAGCATCAGCTCGCCCAGCGTCAGCACGCCGTAGGCGCCGATCAGCCACCAGGGCGACACCTTGCCGACATCGCCGCCCGCCTTGCCGGCGAGGTACATGACGAAGTAGGCGGCGCCCGTCAGGCACATGCCGATCGCCATCTTGGTGGGCGTCGAGGGCTCCTTGCCGCGCCGGTCGAGCCACTGCCAGAACCAGACCAGCGGGAAGGTCAGCAGGATGACCCAGCCGGGGTTGATGGCGTTCGAGATGATGCCGGAGACGCTCCACTCGGTGTTGTCGTTGGCCCAGTAGGTCCAGGTTGTCTGGTTCTGGTGGAAGACCATCCAGAAGACGATGACGATCAGGAAGATGACGATCAGGGCGCCGATCCGGCGGGCGTCGGAGATCTGGTCGATGGCGTTCCCGGTCTGATGGCTGACTCCCCGGGGCGGCGCGTCCACGGCCACGGCGGCGGCGGAAGACGGCTCCTTCGGCAGGGGCTTGCGGTCGGTGACCTCGACGTCGCGCTTGAACTTCCAGAGGATCAGGACCGAGATCACCATGCCCAGGGCCCCCATGAAGAACGCGGGGTGATAGCCGAACCTCCGGGTCATGAACTCGGCGACCAGGGGCGCCAGGAAGGCGCCGACGTTGATCCCCATGTAGAAGATGTTGTAGGCGCGGTCCTTGAGGTGGCTGCCCTCGGGGTAGAGGTTGCCGACCATGGTCGAGACGTTCGGCTTGAAGAAGCCGTTGCCAATGACCAGGCAGGCCAGAGCCGCGAACATGACGGGGACCGAGCGGACGGCCAGCAGCCCATGGCCGGCCATGAAGAACAGGCCGCCGAGCATGACGGACTTCCGGTAGCCGAGCTTGCGGTCGGCGAGCCAGCCGCCGATCAGCGGGCTCGCGTAGACGAACATCAGGTACCAGGACCAGACGCTGGTGGCACGGTCCCGGGGCCAGCCGAAGCCCTGCTCGCCGTTCATGACGTACAGCGCCCACATGCCTCCCACCGTGTAGAAGCTGAAGCGCTCCCACATCTCTGTGAAGAAGAGGACGTAGAGCCCTCTCGGGTGCTTGCCTTCGGCGGCCACGGCTCCCACGGCCGGACGGGTGATCGCGCTCACGCTCATCGATACCTCGCTTTCAGAGCTCTAATGGACGTTCCCCATCAGCTTGCGGATGGGCTTGATCAGCAGGGCCAGGATCAGGCCGGCGCCGGCCGTCGTCGCGAAGACGGCACCGAAGAGCTGCGGCAGGGGGAACTTCTCGAACTGTCCCGCCACCAGGCCCGCCATCAGGTTGCCGAGCGAGATGGACATGAACCAGATGCCCATCAACTGGCTGACCTTGCGGTGGGGAGCGAGCTTGGTCACAGTGCTCAACCCCACCGGCGACAGGCAGAGCTCGCCGAAGGTGTGGAACAGGTAAGTGAGGATCAGCCACATGGGGCTGACCTTGATCGCCTGGCCGTCGGGCCCGACCGCCAGCATCGAGGCCCAGACCATGACGCCGAAGCCCAGCCCCAGGAAGACGAGGCCGAGCGAGAACTTGGCCGGCGCGGAGGGCTCGCGGCGGCGGGCGGAGAGCCGCAGCCAGAGCCAGGCGAAGACCGGCGCGAAGGCGATGATGAACAGGGGGTTCACCGACTGGAGCACCGAGACCGGCATCTCCCGGCCGAGCATCACGCGGTCCGTCAGGTCGCGGGCGAACAGGGTCAGCGAGGAGCCCGCCTGCTCGAAGCCGGACCAGAACAGGGCCGAGAAGAGGAACAGGACGAAGATCGCCAGCATCTTCTTCTTCTCGAGGCCGTCCAGGCCGCCGCCCGTGAACTGGAACACGAAGTAGAGCAGGGCCAGGCCGACGATGATGATGCCCGTGCCGCCGGCCAGCCTCTCCACCGGCACGTCGATCACCCCCGTCCAGAACAGGGCGATGAGCACGACCGCCGTGGCGACGGAGCCGATAAGGACCCGCAGGGCTTTCGAACGCTCGATCGGGTCGTCGCCGGCGTTCGGGCGCAGCCCGGCCTGGCCGAGGTACTTGCCGCCGAACGCGTATTGGATGAGGCCGAGCACCATGCCGATGCCGGCGGCGGCGAAGCCCAGGTGCCAGTTGACGTTTTCCCCCAGCGGTCCGCAGACCAGGGGCGCGACGAAGGCTCCGAGGTTGATCCCCATGTAGAAGATCGAGAACCCGGCATCGCGGCGCGCGCCGCCCTCGGGGTAGAGCTCGCCGACCATGGCGCTGATGTTGGGCTTGAGCAGGCCGGTGCCGATGACGATCAGGACGAGCCCCAGGAAGAACGTGGAGACGTTGTCGATCGCCATGCTGAAGTGGCCCGCCGCGATGATGCAGCCGCCGAGGAAGACGGCCCGCCGCTGGCCCAGCAGGCGGTCCGCCAGCCAGCCGCCGGGCAGGGCCAACAGATAGACGAAAGCGGTGTAGAGGCCGTAGATCGCGCCGGCCCGCTCGGTCGGGAAGCCAAGCCCGCCCTTAGCGACCGAGGCGGTCATGAACAGCGTCAGAAGCGCCCGCATGCCGTAGTAGCTGAAGCGCTCCCAGAATTCGGTGAAGAACAGGGTGGCGAGGCCACGGGGGTGTCCGAAGAAGGAGCCTCCCGGCAGCGCGGCCGAGGAGGAAGCGGGGCTGGCGGTCGTGGGGGTCGGGTCTTGGGCCATGGCGTCGCTCGCGAAATGGGTTGACGTTCTGCAGTGCCGGAGGCAACCGGACTGCGCTTCTTCAAACTCCCTCGGACTCGGGACGCGAGCTTACCGCACCCGCCCGTCTCCTGACCCACTACCTGGTCAATCCTGAACCATCTCTGGCCGGCCTCCGGGGCAGATCCAGCAATCCAGGTGCCAGTCGAGAGCCCGTAGAGGACGGGCAGCCGGCTGTCTTCCCCAGAGGACGGGCTGTTCACGGAAGCGTTCACTCCAGAGGGCGGGCTGCGGAGAAAAAGCTTGTTCCATAAGGTTTTGAGCGGTGGCATCGCCCTTGCCTTGTCCTAGGAGCGGACACGGTAGCACCCATCCGACCCGCGGCGGGACATTGCCGCGCGGCATACTGGGGGAAGCCGGGCTCCCCCGCCCGGCTTCCCTCCCCTCCTCCTCGTCATAGAATCCCTGCGACTCCGGAGGAGATGCGCCATGAGCTCGCCCGACCCCCAATCCGAACTATCCGAATTGCGGGACTCCATCGCCGAGGTGGACCGCGCCCTGCTCGAGCTGCTGCGCCGCCGCATGGACCTCGCCGCCGAGGTGGGCCGGGAGAAGGCGGCCGCGGACCGCCCGGTGGTGGTGCGCGACGTGGAGGACCGGGTGCTCACCCGCGCCCGCCAGCACGCCGAGGCCTGCGGAGTTTCCGAGGAGGTGATGGAAGCGGTGTTCCAGGCCATCATCCGCGGCTCGGTCGAGCGGCAGTACCGGGTCGGGATCGCCCTGCGCGAGCAGCGCGGCGAACGGGTGCTGATCGTGGGCGGCGCCGGCGGCATGGGCAACTGGTTCCGCGGCTTCCTGGAGCTCGTGGGGCATAGCGTGGACCTCGCCGACCCCGCGCTCGGCAGGCTGCCGCGCGCGCCGGGACGCTTCGCCGGCCTCGGCGAGGTGGCGGACCTCGACGACTACGCCGCGATCCTGGTCGCCGTGCCCCTCGGCCGCACGCCTCAGATCCTGGAAGACGTGGTGGAGCGGGCGCCGAAAGCGCTGGTGGTAGAGATCGCCTCGATCAAGGACCCGCTCTCGGCATCCCTGGCCCGCGCCCGCGAGAAGGGAGCGCGGGCGCTCGCCCTGCACCCGATGTTCGGGCCCGGCAAGTCGCTCTACGAGCCGCTGACGTTCGTGCTCGCCACGCAGGGAGACCCGGCCGACGAGAAACGGCTGCTGGCCTCCCTCCTCTCGCACCCCTACACGCGGCTGGTGGCCGTCCCCTTCCCTCACCACGACCGGCTGATGGGCTGGCTGCTGGGCCTCGCCCACTTGACCAACATGCTGTTCGGCGCGGCCCTCACCCGCTCCGGCATCGATCCCGCGGAGCTCCACGCCTGCGCCTCGACGACGTTCACCCGCCAAGCCGCGACCGCCCTCTCGGTGCTCGCCGAGGACCCCGACCTCTACCTCGACATCCAGCACCTCAACCCCCACCGGCACGAGGTCTACGCCGCCACGCGGGAGGCGCTGGCCCAGCTCGAGACGCTGGTGGCGGAACGCGAGCGCGAGGGGTTCCGCCAGACCATGAACGAGGCCCGCAGGGCGTTAATGGGGGAAAAGATCGTGTAGGGGCGGCCCTCAGGAGCTCTTCTTCGAAGCCTTTTTCGCGCCTCCTGCGGCCTTCTTCCCGCCCTTCGTCTCGCTCTTGGCCTCGCTTTTCTTGTCGCTCTTCGCAGCCGTCTTCTTCGCCGCGCTCCCGCCGCCGGCGGAACCCGCCGCCTTGGAAGCCGCCGAAGACTTCTTCTTGCTGCGCGCCACGGCGATCCCCGCGATCCCCGCGGCGACCGCACCTACCGCCGCCGCGGCCGAGGCCAGGACCGTCTTCTTGCTCGGGCCTTTCTTTGCGCCGCCGCCTTCCTTCGAAGCGGTCTTGGTGGAAGTGGTTGGAGTGGCGGCAGGCACGACCGTATCGAGCCCGCCGGCCGTCCCCGTGGACCCAGTGGCCCCCTTCTTGCGCGTCGTAGCCATCAAGAGCTCCTTTCTCAATTGTTTGGAAGAAGAACGACCTGCTGGCATGCTCGAAAGCAAGAAGCGTGCACGGTTTCTCTTCAAGCTCCGCCAAGCGCCTGGAGGAGATCCGCCGCGAGGTCGTCCGGATGCTCGAGGCCGATCGACAGGCGGACCAGATCCTGGGGGGCTCGGGATTGCGGCCCCTCGCTCGACGCGCGGTGCTCGATGAGGCTCTCGAAGCCGCCCAGCGAGGTGGCGCGGGTGAACAGCCGCGCCCGGGAGACGGCCGCGAGCGCCGCCTCCCGCCCTCCCACGGCATGGAAGGAGAGCATGGCGCCGAAGGCGGTCATCTGGCGGCGGGCGATCTCGTGCCCCGGGTGGGAGGGCAGCCCCGGGTAGTGGACGGCCGAGACGGCCGGCGAGGTCTCGAGAGCGCGGGCCACGGCGAGCGCGCCCGCGCTCTGGGCCGCCATCCGGCAGGCGAGGGTGCGCACGCCCCGCAGCACCAGCCAGCAGTTGAAGGGCGAGGCCACCGACCCGAGGATGTGGCGCAGGTGGTGGAGACGGTCGTACAGCTCGCCCCGGCGGGCGAAGACCAGGGCGCCCCCCTGCACGTCGCTGTGGCCGCCGAAGTACTTGGTCGTGGAGTGCAGGGCGACGTCGGCGCCGAGCTCCAGGGGCCGCTGGAGCATGGGGGTGGCGAAGGTGTTGTCGACCACCGTGAGCGCGCCGGCGCCGCGGGCCAGGCGGACGGCCGCCGCGAGGTCGACGACCTTGAGCAGGGGGTTCGACGGCGTCTCGAGCCAGACCAGCCGTGTCTCCGGGCGGATCGCGGCCGCCAGCGCCGTGAGGTCGTCCATGGCCACGAAGTCCGACCGGATGCCCCAGTTGGGGAGGAGCTCCTCGGCGGCCAGGCGGAAGCCGTAGTAGGCGTCGTCCGGCAAGACGGCATGGGACCCCGGCGGCAGGGTCTGCAGCAGGGCGACGCCCGCGGCCATGCCGGAGGCGAAGACGAGCGCCGCTTCCCCGCCCTCGAGAGGGGCCAGGGCCTCCTCGAGCTGCTCCTGGTTGGGGTTCGACTCGCGGATGTAGGTATGCCCGCCCAAGGGCGTCCCTTCGGGGTCGCGGGCGAAGGTGGTCGAGAGGTAGATGGGAGGGGCCACCGATCCCGTCGCGGGGTCGATCCGGTGGCCCGCGTGGACGACGCGGGTCTCGAATTTCATGGCCGGAGCCTAACGCGGCGGAGCGGAAAAGAAAAAGGGCCGGCGCTCGCGAGCGCCGGCCCTCGGAAGAGGCGCCCACGCAGGGGCGCCCCCTATACGGACGGACGGGATCAGGGGATGCTCGCCCCGCCGGCGCAGCTCTGGATGGCGCCCTTCTGCGAGTCGGAGATGATGCCGCCCTTCTTCAGGTTGTTGGTCAGGTGGGCGACGCAGCTCACGAAGCCGCCGTGGTTGGAAGCGCCCACCGCGCAGTCGTTGATCTGGTCGGTGATGCGGCAGCCGGTGGCGAACGTCGTGTTCGGCACACCCGAGTTGCAGCCGCCGACGACCACCGTGGCGCTGGTCGACGAGCCGATGCACTGGTCGCGGCCATCGGGCACGCCGTCACCGTCCGAGAACCAGCCTATGTCGATCATCTCCTGGCGGGTCAGATCGACGCCGTGGCCGAGGTCGGAGTTGATGGAGGGCTCCATCAGCAGGTTCGGGAAGGCCACCGGATCCCAGTGCGAGATGGACGAGCCGGGGACCACCGGGCTGGGCGCGTTGAGCAGCACGCGGCCCTGCGGATCGGCGCCGGCGCGGACGGCGAGGTTGACGCCGAGCGTCACGTTGACCGTGCCGCTGGCGAGCGCCGCCTTGAGCGTGTTGCCGTCACCCAGGGTGACGCGGGCGGAGGGGATGGTAATGGTCGGATCGACGCCGGTCATGCCCCCCGGCGGGCTGCCGGGCGCGTTGTCGGCCACGATCATGGCGATGGCGCCGGCGTTCTGCACGTTCTTCGCCTTGATCGCGAAACCGCAGGTGCCGCGGTCGACCATGGCGATCTTGCCGGCCACTGCGGCGGCGTTGGTGATCGCCGAGCAGCCGTCGAAGGTGCTCGGTCCGGCGACGTCCGCCGCATCGAGGGCCTGCACCACGTCGCCGGTCGTGCCGGGGGACGCGATGACGGGGCCGAAGCTGGCCGTGCCGATGCGGAAGGGGCCGAGGCCCGCCGGAGCGTTGACGGTGAGCAGCGGCGTGCCGAGTTGCAGCACGCTCGGGGCGGCCGTGGTGACGTTGATGCCGTCCCACACCACCTTGTTGGAGTTGATGGCCGAAGCGGCGCGCTCGGCGTTGCTGGTCATCTCCGACCAGTGCTTGCCCGTGGTGGTGTCGAGGGTGTAGATGGAGAAGATGTCCGTCAGGTCGAGCGGCTGGGTGCCGTTGGCCTCGGTGACGAAGTTGGCGAAGCCCAGGCCGTGACCGAATTCGTGCAGCAATACGGTGACCAGGTCGATCAGGGTGCCATGGTTGGCATCCAGGCCGTAGTAGAAGCCCGAGCCGGTCAGGCAGTTGGGCTGGCCGAGATTGGCGTTGAAGCGGGCGACGATGTCGTCATTGACCGTGCCGTTCGGGCCGGGGGCCAGGTCGGCGCCGGCGAGCTTGTTGGCGAGCGCCACGTGATACCAGGTGTTGTCGTACTCCCGGCCGGGGAAATTGGAGAAGATCTGGATCGCGCCGGCGGAGCCCAGGGTCGCGCCGGTCGCCGTGCAGGTCAGCGGATCGAAGCTCGCCTGAACGTAGATGGGCACGGCGCTGTCGAGGATCGAGCCCCAGACGCTGGCGGCGAACTGGAAGGCGATCAGCCGCTGCTGGCCGACGGTGGTGCCGGGGTTGCCGCCCACGGGGGCCGCCGGGGTCGGGTCGTTGAAACCCTCGTTGGGGCCGTCGCCGTTGACGATGACGATATTGGCCGCGCCGAAGGCGGGCACGTTGGCCGCGAGCAGGAGAGCCGCGAGGGCAAGGAAGGAGAAGAGCTTGGTGGTGGTCTTCATGGGCTACTTATCCTCGCCCGCCGGGGCAGCGGACTGGGTGGCGTTCGCGCCGTCGACACAGACCTGGCTGGCCGAACCATTCGCATTGAGTTGAACGAGCCAAACATTCAGATAATCTTCGGTCAGCACGGCCGAAATGGTGCCATCGGCCCAATGGGTGAACTGCGGTCCGGCCGTGGCGGCCTTGGTGGCGACCTGGGCCGACAACGCCCGAGACTCGGCGGCCGTGGGCTGGCGGATCTTGCCGGTCGCCGGATCGATGGCAACCTGCAGGCCATTCCCCGGAACCTTGGCGGCCCGGCCGCGGGCGAACGCCGGCGCCGTGGCGATCCCGAGCGCGAACGTCGCCGCGAGGCCCAGAGCGCCCATCCGGACGACTCTCTTCTGCATCTTCATCATGAACCTTCCTCCCTTGGAAAGGGGTTGATCGAGGCTCGCACCAGATGGGGCTCGGCTCTCTGCCGAAGACACACCTGGGGCGTACAAAAAGACCGAACAGGTCATTCTCTGAGTGTGGAATCTCGGTAAAACCGAGGCAGGCAATGGAGCCTTTGGAGTTTTTAAGAGATGGGATGCTGAAAAAAGCAAATCGGCTGCCGTCCTTCGTCCGTGCTTTCGGCGGCCTGGCTGTCTCCGAGAGACCCGTGGCTTTGCGTCACCGCCTCACGACGGTTTTGCCTTTTCCTGCGTAGACTGTAAATACTGGGGTTCCCGATTACCAAAGTCAAGGGGCTGATCTGATTCCATTGCAGATCATCCTTGCGGCATATTCGCAATATTATGACTTCCAAGGTTTACCTGATTTTGAGCCGAAAGCTCCGATGAAACCGGGTTAATTTTACAAATCAATCCGGCCGCTCCACCCGGTACCCGCGGTCTCCAAGGGCCTGCCGCAGCTCCTCGATGTGCTGCTCGTTGCGGGTCTCGAGGGTGATGTCGACCTGGGCCTCCCAGAAGCCGGCGTGCATGAAGACGCGGTCGTGCTGGATGCGCACCACGTTGCCGCCGTGCCGGCCGATCACCTGGAGCAGCTCGGCCAGGGCGCCGGGCCGGTCGGGGACGTGCGTGCGGAAGCGGACCAGGCGGTGGTTCTCCGCCAGGGCGCGGTCGATGATGTGCGCCAGGAGGGCGATGTCGATGTTGGCCCCCGATAGGAGCATCACCACCTGGCGCCCGGCGGCGTCGGGGATGCGGCCGGCGGCGATGGCGGCGAAGGTGACCGCGGCGGCCCCCTCGGTGACCGTCTTGCCGGTCTCGAGCAGGCGGATGATGGCGTCGCGGATCTCGTCCTCCGAAACGGTGACGATGCCGTCCACGTAGCGGCGGATGTACTCGAAGGTCCGCTCCCCGGGCCGCTTCACGGCGATGCCGTCCGCCACCGACCGCACGGCCTGGCAGGTCAGGACGCGGCCGGCCTCGAAGCTCTCCGCCATGGCCGGGGCGGCTCGAGTCTGCACGCCGTAGATCCTCACCGACGGCCGGGTCTCCTTGACGGCGGCCGCGATTCCGGAGATCAGACCGCCGCCGCCGATGGGCACGACGAGGATCTCGGCCTCAGGCGCCTGCTCCAGGATCTCCAGGCCGAGCGTCCCCTGGCCGGCGATGACCTGCTCGTCGTCGAAGGGGTGGACGAAGACCAGCCCCTGCTCGGCCTCGAGCCGCCGCGCCTCTTCATAGGCCTCGTCGAAGATCTCGCCGGCCAGCACCACCTGGCCGCCGAGCCGGCGGGTGTTCTCGATCTTGATCAGCGGGGTCGTCCTGGGCATCACGATGGTGGACGGCACGCCCACTTGGGCGGCGCTGAAGGCCACCCCCTGGGCATGGTTGCCGGCCGAGGCCGTGATGACGCCCCGGGCCACCTCCGAAGGGGGGAGGCCGCTGATCTTGTTGTAGGCGCCGCGGACCTTGAAGGAGCCGGTGAGCTGCAGGTTCTCGTACTTGAACAGGGCCTGCACGCCCAGCTCGTCGGAAAAGATCCGGGAAGCGACGCAGGGGGTGTTCACCACCACCTGGCCGATCCGCACGCGCGCCTGCTCGATGTCTTTGAGACCGATCACCGTTCCCGCCTCCAGAAGATGGAACCGCCGCAGTGTAACAGGAGCGGCGGGAACGGTGCGCGAAGGGAAGGCTTACTGGAGCGCGGGCGCCGCGGCGGAGCTCGCCCGCATCAGGAGGGCCTGCGCCATGCTGGAGCGGACCTGGCCCGCCATTCTGCCGTCGAGCTCGACGGCCTTCTGGAAAGCCTTGCGGGCCGAGTCCATGTCACCCTTGAGAGTCAGGATGGAGCCGAGCTGATCGTAGGCGCGGGCCCGGCCGTCGGGCGAGGCCGAAAGGGAGAGAGCCATGCGGGTGACCTGGATCGCGGCATCCAGCTCTCCGGCTCCGCGGTAAGCGCGGGCGGTGCCCAGCAGGCACTCGGGGCAGGAGCCGCCGGCCAGCTCGCTGGCCCGCTCGAACGCCGCGGCCGCGCTCTTGAACTGCTTCTGCTGGATCAGGAGCTCCGCTCTCTGCATGGCCCTCAGGGAGTCCTCCCGGACGATCGCGTCCTCGGCCCAGGCGGAGGAAACGGCGCAGGTGAGGGCCAGGGCCGTGAGGGTCGAAAAGGCGCGGAATCGAAGGGACATTGCGGGCTCCTTGAGCGATATGTATTTAAGCTGGCGTCCTAGTTGTCTTTCCTGATGCTCGGCCTTACCGTCGCCAGCCTGACGGTTCCTGGCTAAGGCAAGACGCATGCCAGTCGGCGGCGGAGCCGAGCGAACCTTTCACCGGCCGCCGTCGTAAGAGTCGTCGTAAGAGAAAAACTTGAGGAGACCTCTCGATGATTACTTTCCCTCCCCGTTCGTTCCGCTCACGACTCCTGATGGGGGCGTTCTCGGTGCTCGCCCTGGCGGGCAGCGCCGCTCCCGCAATGTCCCAATCGACTCAGACCGCCCAATCGACCCAGACAGCCCAGGCCGCGCCGCCCGCCTGGGTGGCGAAGAGCGACCAGAACACCCAGATCCTGCTCGACACGCTGGCCCGCTTCAGCCCCGAGGGCGCCGGCGAGCTGGGCATCGACGGGCTCGACGAGGAGATCACCGATCTGAAGCCGGGCTTCGAGGAGCGCGCCCGGGTGGCCTCGAAGAAGGTGGGCGAGGAGCTCCGGCGCCGCTTGGCTGCCGAGACCGATCCGCCGGTGAAGCAGGACCTCGAGATCCTGGTCCGCGCCCTCGAGGCCGACCAGGAAGGGTCGGAGCTCGGGAGGAAGTACAACCTCCCCTACTTCAACATGACCCAGACCATTTTCGGCGGCCTCCGCGCACTGCTCGACGACCAGGTGGCAGCCAGCCGGCGGCCGGCGGCCCTGGTGCGGCTGCGCAAGTACACCGGGCTCGCCCCCGGCTACAGCCCGGTGACCCGGCTGGCCGAGGAGTACACCCGCACGAAGCTGAAGCAACCCGGCCTCGCCGGCCCCTTCAAGGACCGGGTGGAGCGCGACCTCGCCAACAACCAGACGGTCGTCGCCGGCATCGGCGAGCTGTTCAAGAAGTACGGCATCGCCGGCTACGAGGAGCCCTATGCCCGGCTCAAGGAGCAGCTCGCGGCCTACGACGATTTCGTGCGCCAGGAGATCCTCCCCCGCGCCCGCACCGACTTCCGCCTGCCGCCGGAGCTCTATGCCTACCGCATCCGGGAGGTGGGGGTCGACATGCCCGTCGAGGAGCTGGTGAGCCGGGCCAATGTGGCCTTCCGTGAGATCCAGAACGAGATGCAGGCGCTGGCGCCGCTGGTCGCCCGCGAGAAAGGGATCGAGGAGACCGACTACCGCGCCGTGCTGCGGGAGCTCAAGAAGCGGCAGATCACGGGCGACGCCATCCTCCCCCACTACCAGGAGCGCATCCGCTCGCTCGAAGAGATCATCCGCCGCGAGGGGATCGTCAGCCTGCCCGACCGGCCGATGAAGTTCCGCCTGGCGAGCGAGGCCGAAAGCGTCAACAGCCCCGCGCCGTACATGCAGCCGCCGCGGATGATCGGCAACACGGGCGAGATGGGCGAGTTCGTGCTGCCCCTGCGCGTTCCCGGCGCTCCGGGCCAGGAGAATCTGCAGCTCGACGACTTCACCTACGACGCCTTCTCCTGGACGCTCACCGCCCACGAGGGGCGCCCTGGCCACGAGCTCCAGTTCGCCTCGCTGATCGAGAAGGGGGTCTCGAAGGCGCGGGCCATCTTCGCCATGAACAGCGTCAACGTCGAGGGCTGGGGCCTCTACTCCGAGGCCGAGGTCAAGCCCTACCTCCCCCTCGACGGCCAGCTCGGGGTCCTGCAGAGCCGTCTGGCGCGCGCCGCGCGGGCGATCCTCGATCCGGGCCTGCAGAGCGGTAAGGTCACCCGCGAGGAGGCCACCCGCGTCCTCCGCGAGGAGGTCGGCCTCTCGGAGGGTATGGCCCTCCAGGAGGTGCAGCGCTACACCTTCCGCAGCCCCGGTCAGGCGACCGCCTACTTCTGCGGCTACCTCCGGCTGATGGAGCTGCGGGCGGACGTGGAGCGCGCCCTGGGAGCGAAGTTCGACCGCCGGAAGTTCCACGACTTCCTGCTGGCCCAGGGCGTCCTGCCGCCCTCGCTCCTGCGCAAGGCGGTGTTCGAGGAGTTCATTCCGCGGCAGCAGAAGGGATGATTCTGGCATTCCTCTTGCTTTAGATACTTGTGCAAGGGCCGGGTGGCAAGTCGCCCGGCCCAAGTTGTCGACATCTCGTAAGACACCCTAAGGAGGACAACCATGAGCAAGAGGAATCTCACCATCGCGACGGCCGCTTTCGCCGGCCTTCTGACGCTGGCACCCGCTTTCGCCTTGCAGAACCAGGGCGCCACCACCGGCTCCTCGACTGCCGGAGCTCCCCAGAACGAGGGCAATACCGAACATCAGGGCATGGACCATGGGATGGACAAGAAGGGCTCCATGCAGGTCAGCTCCGACGACCGCAAGTTCATGATGGAAGCCGCCAAGGGTGGCATGATGGAGGTCGAGATGGGCCGTATCGCGGCTCAGAAGGCTTCGAGCGCCGACGTCAAGAGCTTCGGTCAGCGCATGGTAGACGACCACGGCAAGGCTAACGACCAGTTGAAGCAGCTCGCCTCTCAGAAAGGCGTGACCCTGCCCACGACCCTGCCCGCGGACATGCGGAAGGAGATGGACAAGGTCTCGAAGCTCTCGGGCGCCGAGTTCGACAAGATGTACATGAGCCACATGCTCAAGGACCACCACAAGGACATCTCGGAGTTCGAGAAGGAAGCCGCGAAGGGGGCCGACTCCTCGCTCAAGTCTTTCGCCCAGACCACTCTTCCCACGCTGCGCGAGCACCTGCAGATGGCGCAGAGCATCGCGCCCAAGGTCGGCGCCAGCGACAGTGGCGACGATCACGCCATGCACGGCAAGAGCGGCAGCGGGCAGTAGCCCTTCAGGACGCCCCGGAGAACATCCCAGGATCCGGAACCCCGGGTCCTGGGATTCCGCTTTCATCCCTCCGCTACAATCCTTCCCGTCATGACCGATTTCACCCTGGATCGCCTGCCCCGTACGCGCCAGACCCTCGAGACCGGCATCCGCGAGGGCTTCCACCTCGGGGCCCAGCTCTACGTCTCGCTCGGCGGCGAGGCCGTGGCGGACGGCGCCGTGGGCGATAACCGTCCCGGCGAGCCGCTCACCCGCGACCACCTGATGATCTGGCTCTCCTCCAGCAAGCCGGTGGCGGCGGTGGCCATTGCCCAGCTCTGGGAGCGCGGGCTGCTCGAGCTCGACGATCCGGTGGCCCTGCACATTCCCGAGTTCGCGGCCAACGGCAAGGAGGGGATCACTCTCCGCCATGTCCTCACCCACACCGGCGGCATCCGCATGCTCGACACCGGCTGGCCCAAGCTCCCCTGGGAGGAGATCATCGCGAAAATCTGCGCCATGAAGCCCGAGCCCCGCTGGGTGCCGGGCCGCAAGGCCGGCTATCACCAGGCGTCGAGCTGGTTCGTCCTGGGCGAGGTCGTCCGGCGCCTGTCGGGCCATCCCTTCCCGGAGTACGTCCGCGGGGAGATCTTCGAGCCGCTCGGGATGGCGGACTCCTGGATCGGCATGCCGCCGGAACGCTATCGTTCCTACCAGGAGAGCGGCCGCCTCGGGACGATGTGGAACACCGATGCGGCGGAGCCGAAGCCTCACGGGTGGGACACGGAGGAGCGCTGCGTCCGTCCCAGCCCGGGCGGCAACGGCTACGGCCCGATGCGCGAGCTCGGGCGCTTCTACGAGATGCTGCTCGGCCGCGGCGCCTGGCAGGGCCGGCGGATCCTCCTGCCGCAGACCGTCGAGGCCTTCACCTCACCCAGCCGGGTGGGGATGATGGATGCCACCTTCAAGCACGTGCTGGACTGGGGATTGGGGTTCATCATCAACTCCGTCCAGTACGGCGCGGAGACCGTGCCCTACGGCTACGGCCATCACGCTTCTCCCCGGGCCTTCGGCCACAGCGGCTACCGCTCCTCGACGGGGTTCGCCGATCCGGAGCGGCGGCTCGCCGTGGCCCTGGCCTTCAACGGCACGCCGGCCGACGACGCTCACGAGCGGCGAATCCGGGGGGCGCTGGACGCCGTCTACGAAGACCTCGGGCTGATTCCTCAATAGCCCTTGGCCGCCGGGCACTCGCCCGGCGACTTCAAAGAAACGCCGGCGCTCCGCCGCTCGCAATCGTTGCCGTAGGTCTTGTTGTCGCACCCGCAGACCGGATTGAACTCCCGGGTGCAGATCTCCGGGCGAATCGCGCAGCTCCCCGGGGACTTGCAGGCGCCGGCCTTGAAGTCACAGAAATTGGCGGCCCCGCAGTCCTCGTTGGTCTTGCAGACCTGGGAGTTGTTGCCCGAGTTGCCCTCGCCATGGCCGCAAGCCCCCTTCTTGGCCGGGCGGGCACCCGCCTTCAGGAGCTCGCACTCGTTGGCGTAGGTCTTGTCGTCGCATCCGCAGACCGGTGGACCCTGCTTCGGGCAGGTCTCCTGGACCGTCACGCAGACGCCGGCCAGGTCGGCGACGTTGCACTTGCCGAATTCGTACTGGCAGGCCTGCCCCGCAGGGCACCTCAGGCCTCCGATGCCGCCGCAGGTCTGGGGGGGAGTCGTCTGGGCCTGGCTGGCTCCGGCCAGGAACAGGAACAGGGCGAAGCAGGTACAGAGACACGACGCTGTCTTGCGAGTCATGGTTCTGCCTCCTCGGTAGAACCGCGTCGGCATGCCGTGGACGACCGGCGGGCAAGACGGCGCGGCAGGGTTATATTTTAGGAACGATGCAAAAATCTTGCCCCGCTAGGAGGCGAGGACGAAGGCGAGCCCCTGCCAGATCCACCACAGGCCGACCAGGCGGAACACCCAGAGCAGGTTTCGGACGCCCAGCAGGAAGAAGTTGTGGACGGGGAACGGCACGCTCAGGGGCGCCTGCTCCCCGGAGGCGAAGTAGCCGAGGGCGGCCACGTTCACGGTCACTCCCACCACCAGCTTGAACCACGCGGTCGCCAGGGTCACGGGCGCCGGCTGGCCGGCGGCGGAGGCGGCCAGGGCCGTGAGCAGGAAAAGGAGGGGGACGAAGATGCCCAGGCGCAACGGCCACCGCCAGGCGTGTAGAAAGGTAAAAAACTTCGAAGCCGGCTTCCGGTGCCCGGGGCAGCAGCGGGCGCGCAGCGTCTTGCCGCCGGCGAGCAGCTCGAGCGTGGAGCCCGCCGGCCCTTCCGGCAGGACGCGGTTGCACCAGACGCACTTCCAGGGGAGCACCCGGGCCATGTAGGGCCGCGCCAGCAAGCGATGCGCGATCATCAGCGCCAGCCCCGCGGCCAGGCTCAACCCCACCGGCTCCGGATGCCGCACGAAGAGGAACAGCACCAGCGGAATGAACAGGAAGAGCAGGACGCCGATGCCATAGGCCCACCAGCGGCCGACGGGCTCCGCCGGGACAGGCTTCGGGTGGGGGATGGCCATGGGACGTCGCAAGCGGACGCGGATTATTGCATAGGAACCCCGGCGCCGCCGATCGGCCCGGCTCTTCAGAGATCACTGGCTCGCGGCTTGCAAATGCGGAACTTCGTCTGGTTTTACCGAATTCAGGGGAGGTCCGCCATTTCCGAGCTGACAGCGATGTTCCGCGGCGGTGCGGAGAGCAGAGGGGATTCAGGCCAGGAGGCCCGGGAAGCGCTCGCCGCGGAGTTCCCGGCCGCGGGGCTCCGCTGGACCCTCCAGGGAGCGGGAACGCCGTCCCTCCCCCCCCTGTCGATCCGGGAGTGGGAGTCCCATTTTTTCAACTTCTACGAGCTGGACGCGCTCCTCGACGAGCTGGCGGAGCGGACCGCCGGCCCCTTCGCCCTCCTTCTGCTGGCGAGGGAGGACCGGCTGGTGGGCTTCGCGTGCGAGGTCCTCACCCGCTGCCAGCGCCTGATGGACCGGCGCAACCCGGCGTCCCGGGGCGAGCTCTTCGACCGCATCCTCGCCGGGCACCGGGCCCTGCACGACCTTTCGAAGCCCCTCGTGCGCGCCGACTACAACCACGCCCTGGACACCTGGCACTGGACGCTCCGGCTGGCCCCGGAGGCGGGCCTCGCCGTGCAGCTCGCGGCGCTGTTCCACGACGTCGAGCGCCTGGTCTCGGAGGCCGACGCGCGGATCGAGCACAAAGCGGCCGACTACCAGGCCTTCAAGGACGACCATGCCCTGCGGAGCGCCTGGATCGCCGACCAGGCGCTGGCCCGGGCCGGAGCGGACGCGCAGACCCGGCGGCGGGTGGGCCGGCTGATCGCGGAGCACGAGCGGCCGGCGGCGGCGGACGATCCGGAGGCCGGCGACATCGCGCTGCTCAACGACGCGGACGCGCTCTCCTTCTTCTCCCTCAACAGCGTGGGCTATCTGGACTACTTCGGGCCGGAGCAGACCCGACGCAAGGTCGCCTACACCCTGCGGCGGCTCAGCCCGGCGGCGCGCCGGCATCTCGCCGGCATCCGGCTCCGCCCGGAGGTGGCGGCAGCCCTGGCCCGCGAGCTGGGCACGGCCGCGGTCCGGGAGCGCGTCGCATGAAGCTGGGGATGCCATGAAGCTGGTGGTCTTCGGTCTGACGATCAGCTCCTCCTGGGGCAACGGCCACGCGACCCTGTGGCGCGGACTCTGCCGGGCCCTGGCCAAACAGGGCCACCGCGTCGTCTTCTTCGAACGGGACGTGCCCTACTATGCCCTCCACCGCGATCTGCGCGAGCTGCCCGGGATGGACCTGCGGCTCTATCCGAGCTGGGAGGAGGCGCTCCCCGCGGCCCGGCGGGAGATCGCCGACGCGGACGCCGCCATGGTGACCTCGTACTGCCCGGACGGCGCCGCCGCCTCGGACCTCGTGCTCTCCTCCTCCGGCCCGGTGTCGGTCTTCTATGACCTCGACACCCCGATCACCCTCGAGCGGCTGCGCCAGGGCGAGGAGGTCTCTTACCTGCCCGCCCAGGGGCTCGGCGGCTTCGACCTGGTGCTCTCCTACACCGGCGGCGCCGCCCTGACCGAGCTCCAGGAGCGGCTCGGCGCCCGGCGGGTGGCCCCGCTCTACGGCAGCGTCGACCCGGAGACGCACCGCCCCGCCGATCCCGTGCCGGCCTTCCAGGGCGATTTCTCCTATCTGGGAACCTATGCCGCCGACCGCCAGGAGGCCCTGGAGCGGCTGTTCCTGGAGCCGGCCCGGCGGTTGCCGGCGAAGCGCTTCGTCATCGGCGGCGCCCAGTATCCCGTCGACTTCCCGTGGGGCTCCAACGTCTTCTTCGTCCGCCACCTGCCGCCCGCCGACCATCCGGCGTTCTTCGGCTCGTCGCCCCTCACGCTCAACGTGACCCGGGGGGCCATGGCCACGATGGGCTACTGCCCCTCGGGGCGTCTGTTCGAGGCGGCGGCCTGCGGCACGGCCGTGCTCTCCGACGCCTGGGAGGGGCTCGACCACTTCTTCGAGCCGGGCCGGGAGATCTTCACGGCGGCGACGGGCGAGGAGGCGATCGAGATCCTCTCCCTCCCCCGCGAAGAGATCGCCCGCGTGGCCCGCGCCGCCCGGGAGCGGACGGTGGCGGAGCACACGGCGGAGCGGCGGGCGGCGGAAATGATGGAGATGCTGTCATGAGCATCTGGGGCATCGTTCCCGCCGCCGGCACGGGGAGCCGCATCCAGCCTCTCGCCTTCTCCAAGGAGCTGCTCCCCGTGGGCAGCCGGTTCGACGGCAGGACGGAGCGCCCGAAGGCGGTCTCGGAGTACCTGCTCGAACGGATGATCCTCGCCGGCGCCGCCAAGATCTGCATCGCGATCTCGCCGGGCAAGTCCGACATCGTCGAGTACTACGGCGGCAGCCTCGGCGCGGCTCACATCTGCTACGTGGTGCAACCGGAGCCGTTGGGGCTCTGCGACGCCCTGTTCCGCGCCCTGCCGCTGATCGGCCCGGGCGACCAGGTGCTCGTGGGGCTGCCGGACACGGTCTGGTTCCCCAAGGACGGCCTGCGCCGGCTGGACGGCGACGCCCTGTCCTTCCTGCTCTTCCCCGTCCGGCACCCCGAGCTCTTCGACGCCGTCGTGACGGGTGACGGCGGCCGCGTCCTGGAGATCCAGGTCAAGCGCCCCGGGGCCTCCAGCTCCTGGGTCTGGGGGGCCTTCCGCATGCCCGCCCGGGTGTTCCAGGAGCTGCACGACCTGTGGCAGGAGCGGGGCCGGCAGGACGCCTACGTCGGCACCCTGGTCAACGCCTGGCTCGCCCGCGGCGGCGAGGCCCGGGGGGTCAACGCGGGCGAAGCCTACGTGGACGTCGGGACCCTCCACGGCTACCGCGAGGCCATCCAGCTCCTGGAGAAACGTGAGGTGTTCGCTTGATCGAGGCCGTGAAGCTGTGGAACGAGCCCAACAACAAGTCGCACTGGGACTTCGAGATCGATCCCGAGTGGACGCTCTTCGCCGGCATGGCCAAGCTCGCGGCCGACGCCATCCGGAGCGAGAACGCCAGCCTGCCCCGGGTGCTGGGCGGGATCTCCCCCATCGATCCCAAGTTCATCCGCAACATGGCTGACCAGGGGGTGCTCGCCAACGTCGACGCCGTCGCCGTCCACGGCTTCCCCCTCGACTGGAACCACTGGCAGATCAACGAGTGGCCCGACCGGCTGGCGGAGATCCAGGCCCTGACCGAACTCCCCGTCTGGGTGACCGAGGTCGGAGTCTCGACGTTCGGCGCCGAGGAGGTGCAGGAGTTCGGCCTCCGCCGCACGGCCGAGCTGCTCATCGGCCGGGCCCCGCGCATCCACTGGTACAGCCTCTACGACCTGCCCCGCGCCTGGCCGGCCACCACCCGCCACCGCGAGGCGGAGGGCTCCTCCTACTACCGGCATTTCTATATGGGGCTGCTGCGCGAGGACGGCACCCCCAAGCTGGCCCTCCGCCACTTCGCCGACTACACGCCCGAGCTCGGCATCTGCCAGTGGTTCCACTTCGAGGACCACCGGCTGGACGACGCCGTGCGCTGCCTGCGCCAGCTCGGCGTCAAGAAGCTCCGCACCGGCCTCTCCTGGGCCGACAGCTTCCGGCCCGGCGCCGACGCCTGGTTCGACCGGCAGATGAAAGCCATCGAAGAGTTCGACGTCACCCTCACCTACTGCTTCACCCCGGAGCACCGCGGCATTCAGCCCCACCACACCAGCCCGCCGCTCTGCCTGGAGGAGTACGCCGACTTCTGCGCCCGGATGACCCGCCGCTACGCTTAATCCGCCTCGTAGTAGTCCAGTCCCAGGTGGGTGATCTGCTCCTCGCCCTTCATGAACCGCAGGGTGTTCTTGAGCTTCATGAGCTGGATGAACAGGTCGTGCTCCGGGTACAGCTCGGGGAGCGTCATCGGGCTCTTGAAGTAGAAGGAGAGCCACTCCTGGATGCCGTGCATGCCGGCGCGGCGGGCGAGGTCCAGGAAGAGGGCGAGGTCGAGCACCAGCGGCGCGGCCAGGATGCTGTCGCGGCAGAGGAAGTCGATCTTGATCTGCATCGGGTAGCCGAGCCAGCCGAAGATGTCGAGGTTGTCCCACCCTTCCTTGTTGTCCCCCCGGGGCGGGTAGTAGTTGATCCGCACCTGGTGGTGGAAACCCTCGTAGAGGTCCGGGTAGAGATGGGGCTGGAGGATGTGCTCCAGCACGGAGAGCTTGCTGACCTCCTTGGTCTTGAAGCTCTCGGGGTCCTCGAGCACCTCGCCGTCGCGGTTGCCCAGGATGTTGGTCGAGAACCAACCGCTGAGCCCGAGCAGCCGGGCCTTGAGGCCGGGGGCCAGGATGGTCTTCATCAGGGTCTGGCCGGTCTTGAAGTCCTTGCCGCAGACCGGCACCCGCTTCTTGTCCGCCAGCTCGCGGAGGGCCGGCACGTCGAGAGTCAGGTTGGGCGCGCCATTCGCGAACGGGATTCCCAGCGACAGGGCGGCGTAGGCGTAGACCATGCTCGACGGGATCGCCTCGTCGCTCCGCCGGAGCCCCTCCTCGAAGGCGTCGAGCGACTCGTGGACCTCCGAGCAGCACTTGTGGATCTCGGTCGAGCCGCACCAGACCATGACCGAGCGGTCCACCCCGCGCTCGCGCTCGAACCCCTCGATCTCCGCCATGAGCTGGTGGGCGAGCTCCCACTTGGTGCCGCCTTCCTTGATGTGGGTGCCGTGGAGCCGTTTCACGTAAAGGGGATCGAACACGCCCTTCATCGGCCGGATGGCCTCGAGCTCGGGACGGAGCTGGTCCAGCAGGCGGCTGTCGAGCACCTGAGCCTCGCTGGCGGCGGCGTAGGCGTCGTCCGGAAAGATGTCCCAGGCGCCGAAGACGAGATCCTCCAGCCGGGCGAGGGGCACGAAGTCGACGATGCGGGGCACCCGGTTCTCGGTCCGCTTGCCGAGACGGATGGTGCCCATCTGCGTCAGCGAACCGATCGGCTTGCCCAGGCCTTGCTTGACCGCCTCGACCCCGGCGATGAACGTGGTGGAAACGGCGCCCAGCCCCACCAGCAGAACGCCCAGTTTGCCCTCCGCCGGCTCGATGTGAACGCCCTTCTGGCCCATGAGAGTCTCCTCCGGAAACGGAATACAACCTTCTACAATGCCGTGCAACCCATGTGCCATGAAGGTGTTAGAAAATGACATCCATGAACGATCCCCGTCCTGTCGTCTGCGTCGACCTCAACGGTGTGCTCGACACCTACACCGGCTGGAAGGACGAGAAGCACTGGGACCCACCGCGGCCCGGGGCCGGCGACTTCCTGCGGGACCTCAACGAACGGGGTTTCCGGGTTGTCGTCTTCACCACCCGCTGGGGCGACGACGCCCGCGCCTGGCTCGCCGAGCATGGCCTCGACCGCTGGGTCTCCGAGGTGACGGACCGCAAGCCCGCCGCCCATGTCTTCGTGGACGACCGGGCCGTGCGCTTCCGGGGCGACTTCGCGGCGACCCTGGAGGAGATCCGGGAGTTCCGGGCGCACTGGGAGGAGCAGGACTGACCTACTTCCTCGCGAGAGCCCGGCGGAGCCGCTCGGCGTAGCGGTCGATCTCCGAGCGCATGCCGGCGGACTCCGCCGGCGCCACGTGCTCCAGGGCCTCGGCCGCCAGGGTGTGGCGGCCCACCTGGAAGGCCAGGTAGGCGGCGGTATAGAAGCCGAGCTGGACCGGCTCGGCGCGCGGCGTGCCGGCGCGGCGGGCCACGGCGTCGGCGAGGAGGTCGAGCTCGGCCTCGCCGAGGTCCAGCTCCACGGCGGCGCCGGCCAGGTCCCAGGCGGGGTCCTGAGGGCCGACGAGGTCGTTGGCGCGGTGGTGGTCGAGCGCATCCGCCTTGAGGATCTTCCCCTCGGGAGTCACCAGCCACTCCCAGGCCTGCATCTTGTTGTCCGTGAGGACGGGGCGCTCCAGCCGGGCGACCTCGGCCAGACGGCCGTGCCAGTCCTTCGCTCCGGCCGCGGCGTGGGGCCCCAGGGCGCGCTGGGCGTTGAACGCCAGCATCTCGAACAGCTTGACCGGCGTCGCGCCCCGCTCCTCGGGAGGTACGGCGAAGCGCGCGGCGCGGCAGGCGAGATAGCGGGCCACGGCGTCGAGCAGGGCCAGGCGGTCCACCTCCGGCGCCATAGGCAGCGGGCGGACGCCTTCCAGCCATGGGCCCACCAGGAAGCCGTGCCGCAGCCCCGCCACGGGAGGGATCAGGCTCGCCCGTTCCAGTTCCTCGGCCATGGCGAGCTTCTCGCGCCCGTAGCGGCCGAGCCCGGCGAACTTGAGGAGCCAGCGCCCGCTGGCCGACGGCAGCAGGTACTTGCGCCGCTCGCCGTGGACGTCCGCCGCCGGCCACCGCGAGCGGTCCGGGAACAGGCGCTCGCGCCAGCGCCCGGCGCCGAGGTCCTCCAGCGGCCCGTCAGGCTCTCCCGTCAGATCCTCCACCCAGCGCACGAGCGGCCAGCGGGCTTCCGGCGAGGTGAAGACCTGCTCGAACTCGACCACGTGGCGGCGCGCCCGCTCCCAACGGTCCCGGTGGCGCCCGCTGGCGTAGGGCCCAGGTCTGCCGCAGTGACTGGGAAAGAAGGAGATCGCCTCGGGCGCCACGCCCCGGTCCTCCAGCCAGTCGCCGACGCAGCCGAAGGAGCTGCCGGAGAGCCCCGGCCCTTCGTCGGCCACGGCATAGCGCGGCCGCTCGTCGTTACTTTCCAGCAACTCGCGCCCGGCGCGCTGGCCGATGGCGAGCTTGCGCGAGAAGGGGTGACCCGCCGGCCGAACGCTGACGACCGTCGCCTCCTCCCCCGCGACCGCGGCCACCGCCGCCGCGAGCCCCGTGCCGATGCTGCGGATGCCGACGACCCGCAAAGGTCCGGTCCCCTCGCGGCGCAGCGCCTCGGCGGCGCAGAAGTAGGTCTCGGGATAGAGGCCGTAGAAGGCGTACCCCTCGGGGATGGAGACGGCGATCTCCGCCGGCAGCTCGAGGGCGAGCAGGGCCTCCACGGCACGCTCGACCGGCGCCGTCGCGAAGCTCACCTCCTTCCCGGGAGGCAGCGCGCCAAAGGTGCGGAAGGACGGCAGCAGAACCTCGGCCGCCGCGCGGGTCAGCCGCGAGGCCGCCTCCCCCACCGGACTCGGCCGCTCCTCGCCGTGGAGCGCGAGCTGGTGGTCCAGCAGCCCCTGCTCCAGCTCCCCCGCCTCGACGAAGAGCTCCGCCAGGATGGCGTGCCGCTCGATCCGCGGCTCGACGGCCTCGAGCCTCTTCAGACCGGCGCGGATCCTCGCAGCCTTATCACGAGGGTCTTCGACCCGCTTGGTGTCGCCGTAGACGAGCATTCGCGTTCCGGAACGAATGCAAAGGGCGAGCCGAAGCCAAATACTTGACATGTCAACTATTGATCCTGTAATCTTCGCTCCCATGGAAGAGATGAGCCCGCTGCAGAAGGAGATCCGGCAAGGAAAGCCCTTCCTCTCGCGGGGTCAGGAGGTCGTCGTGGCACTGATTCGCACCGCGGACCTCGTCCGGCGCGCCGTCAGCCGGGTGTTGGAGCCGTACGACATCACGGCTCAGCAGTACAACGTGCTGCGCATCCTCCGCGGGGCGGGCGAAAAGGGCCTGCCCACGCTGGAGATCGCCGACAGGATGATCGAGCACGCCCCGGGGGTCACCCGGCTTCTCGACCGCCTCGAAGCCAAGGGCCTGGTGCGGCGTCAGCGCTGTCCGGAGGATCGCCGCCAGGTGCTCTGCTGGCTCACCGGCGACGGCACGGGCCTGGTGGAGCGGCTCGACGAGCCGATCGATTCGGCGGACGCCGAAGCGGTCGCGATGCTGAGCCCCGAGGAGCAGGACCGTCTCCTCCGGCTGCTGGACGCCGTCCGTTCCGAACACCACTGAGAAGTACCCAAGAAGACAACTTTTCAAGGAGGAATTGTCATGAATCGCAAGCTGTTTGCCGCCGTTGCCCTTTCCGCCCTCGCCACCCTGCCGCTCCAGGCGGACACGTTCGCCGTCGACACCGTCCACTCCGAGATAGGATTCCAGGTCCGCCATTTCGTCAGCCAGGCCCGGGGCCGGTTCAACGAATTCTCGGGTACGGTCGAGATGGACCCCAAGAACCTGCCGGCCTCTTCGGTCGACTTCAAGATCAAGGCCGCGAGCATCGACACCAACCAGCCCGACCGGGACAAACACCTGCGCTCCGCCGACTTCTTCGACGTGGAGAAGTTCCCCGAGATCACCTTCAAGAGCAAGTCCGTCAAGTCCACGGGTGAAAACACGTTCGACGTCACGGGCACGTTGACCATGCACGGCGTCAGCAAGGACGTCACGCTACCCGTAACGTACTCCGGCCAGATCAAGGACCAGCGGGGCAACGTCCACGCAGGTTTCTCGACCTCCGTCACGATCAACCGCAAGGACTTCGGCGTCAACTTCAACCAGGCCCTCGACAACGGCGGCGTGGTGCTGGGCGAGGACGTGAAGGTCAACATCGACCTCGAGACGATCAAGAAGGATCCCGCGAAGGCCGGCAAGTAAGGAAACGTCCCATCCCTCCTCTCCTCCGGGAGAGGAGGGCTCCCCGCCATGAAGACCAACGCCGCCCGCCTGCTCGACTCCCTCGGCATTCCCTACGAGCTCCGCGACTACGAGGTCGACCCGGAGGACCTCTCCGCCGAGACGGTTGCCCGTAAGGTCGGCCTGCCTCCGGAGCAGGTGTTCAAGACCCTGGTGGCCCGAGGGGACCGCACGGGCGTGCTGCTGGCCGTGGTGCCGGGCGATGCCGAGCTCGACCCCAAGGCGCTCGCCCGCGTCTCCGGCGACCGCAAAGTCGACCTGGTGCCTCTCCGGGAGGTGCAGCCGCTCACCGGCTACGTGCGCGGCGGGGTCACCGCCCTCGGCGGCAAGAAGGACTACCCTGTCTTCGCGGAGGAGACGATCGAGCTGTTCGACGTCATCTCCGTCTCGTCCGGTGCGCGCGGCACCCAGCTCCTGCTGGCGCCGGCCGACTACCTGCGAGCCGTCCGCGCCAAGGTGGGGGCGATCTCCAAGGCGAAGGAGTGAGATAGAATATTGGCAGGGCTGCATGCGTACGCCTCTCCAGGGCGCCCATCGCCATGGCCAATCCCGACCCCTCCCGCTCCCTGACCGCCGCCGACCTGATGCGGCAATTGGGTTTTCGCTTCCCCGCCGGGCCCGCGCTCCAGGTGTCGACCGCGAAGGCGCCGGCGCCGCCTCTCGCGGACAGCGCCGCGGCGCCGCTCGCCAAGTCGATCCGCTCCGCTCCTGTCCGGCGCATGCTCCACGTCACCAACGGCGACATCGCGGCGGAGCTGATCCGGGCCGCCGGGATTTCCGGCGAGGTTTCGGTGACGGCCGACGTGCTGCACGAGGGTCCGGCACCGGGCGGGCTGCCGCCGGAACGGTGGCGGAAGGTCCGTGCCCGCCACCTCGCCGAGAGCGGCTACGAGGATTACGAATCCGCCCTCGCCACGCTCACCCGCTGGGACCACACCCTGGAGGATTACCGCTCCTACGACGAGGTGATCCTCTGGTTCGAGCACGACCTGTTCGATCAGCTCCTGCTGATCCGCGCGCTCGACGTCTTCGCGGGCCGCAACCTCGGCGGCACCGAGCTGTCGCTGATCTGCATCGGCGAGTACCTGGGCCATCTCGCACCTCCCCAGATGGCGGCCCTCCTCGAGGGCCGGCAGCGGGTCAACGAGGGACAGAAGCTCCTGGCGCGCGACGCCTGGAGGGCCTTCTGCTACCCCGACCCCACCCGCCTGGAGGCGCTCCTCCACCGCGACACCTCCCCCCTGCCGTTCCTCGCGGGAGCGTTGCGCCGGCACCTGGAAGAGTTCCCGTCCATCGCGAACGGCCTCTCCCGCTCCGAGCGCCAGACCCTGCGCGCGCTGGCCGATGGGGCGTCGACCTTCGAGGAGCTGTTCCGGGCCACCCAGCGCATGGAGGAGCGGGTCTACATGGGAGACAGCTCCTTCCATCGCATCCTGCGCGAGCTCGCCGCCCCGCCCCGCCCCCTCGTCCGCCTGGAGGCCGCGCCCAGCGCCGCCCTCCGCGCACTGCGGGTGAGCCTCACCACGAGCGGCCGCGAGGTCATGGAAGAGCGGGACGACTGGGTGCGCAGCCGCGGCATCGACCGCTGGCTCGGCGGCGTGCATCTGCAGGGCTCCGAGGCCGCCTGGCGGTGGGACGGCAAGGCGGGCCGGCTGGTGAAGACGTAGCCAAGACCAAGGACCTCAAGGACTGCAAGGACACCAGGGACGACAAGAACAAGGGCTCTCTTGATGTCCTTGAAGTCTTTGCGGTCCTTGGTTCCTCCTCGACCGTCCCAGCCCTGGAATACCCCCGCTCCGCCGCTCTGTTTTCTCCGTTCAGATTCGGAGATCCAACCTCATGCAAGCCCGCCGACGATTCACCTTCTGCATTGCCGTCCTCTTTCTTTTCCTCGGGGCTGTTCCCGGGCTGGCCAGGCCGCGGTCGATCCTCGACGACGAGCAGTTCCGCGAGGAGGCCCGCAGAGGGCTGGACCACCTCTACGACATGGACTTCCTCGCCGCCAATGACGAGTTCGCGGCCATCGAGCAGCGCTATCCGGGCCATCCCGTGGGCCCGTTCCTCCGCTCCCTGGCCCCCTGGTGGGAGATCCAGGTCGATCCCGAGGACGACTCTCACGACCAAGCCTTCTTCGACGCCATGGCCGAGGTGATCGAGCGCAGCGACCGGCGCCTGCGGGCCGACAAGAACGATCTCGACGCGCTGTTCTTCAAGGCGGGCGCCCTGGCGTTCCGCGGACGCCTGCACAGCGACCGCAAGAACTGGCTGCGCGCCGCCCGCGACGGCCAGAAGGCCATGCACCTGCTGGAGGAGGTCCGCAAGCGCGACCCGGGGAACCCGGACCTGCTCCTGGGCGTGGGTCTGTTCAATTACCTGGCGGACGTCGCTCCCAGCAAATACCCCATCCTGAAGCCCTTCGCCCGCCTGTTCCCCAAGGGCAACCGGGCGAAGGGGCTCGAGGAGCTCGCCCAGGCCGTCGAGAAGGGGAAGTTCGTCCCCACCGAGGCCGCCTTCTGCCTCCTCCAGATCAACTACATCTTCGAGCGCGACTACGCGACGTCGCTCCACTATGCCCGCTGGCTGCGGCAGCGCTATCCGCACAACTCCCTGTTCCACATCTACGAAGGGCGGACCTTCGCCCGGCTGAACATGTGGGAGGAGGGGCGGCGGGACCTTCTCGACGTGCTGGACAGGCACTCCAAGGGGTGGACCGGCTACCGCGGAGACGTCACCCAGCAGGCTCTCTACGTGCTCGGCCGGGACGAGGTGAAGTGGAAGCGCTACGACGATGCCCTCTCCTACCTGTCGCGGCTCGAAGGCCTGCCCAACCGCAGCCGGTCGGACGGCGACTACCGGGCCTACGGACGGCTCTACCGCGGCATGGCCCTCGACGCCCTGGGCCGGCGCGAGGAGGCCCTCTACTGGTACAACCGGGCCCTGGGAACGAAACCTCCCGGAGAGGTGCGCAACAAGGCGCGGACCTACCTCAGGGCGCCGTTCGCGGGGTAGCGCTCTTGCGGCGAAGGGTATAGATCAAGCCGCCCACCACCAGCGCGATCGCGCCGCCGATGAGGTTGGCGGGCGTCGCGCTGGCGGCGAAGATGGCGCAGAGCAGCACCGCGGCGATGGGGATGACCGGGCCTCCCGGGAGCCGGAACGCTCCCGGCGGCGTGCCGAGCTTCCGCCGCAGGAACGGCACCGCGAGGGCCGTCCCGAAGTAGGTCGCGAGCCGTGCCACGGCCGAGAGCACGGCCAGCTTCTCGAACGATCCCGAGAGCGCGAGCGGCAGGGCGATGGCCGTCTGCAACAGAATGGCCGCCGCCGGCGTCCGGTACCGCGGGTGAAGCGAGGAGAGGAAACGCGGTCCGAAGCCGTCCTGGGCCAGCGCGTAGAGGTAGCGCGGTCCGGAGAGCACCGTGTTGCTGTTGGTGCCCAGGATGGAGATCACCCCGCCGACCGTCATCAGGAGACCGCCCCAGCCCCCGAGGAACCGCTCGGCCGCGTCGGCGAGCGGGGTCGCCGAGCCCACCACGCCCGGCAGGGTGCCCAGGGTGACCCACTGCACGGCCGTGTAGATCAACGTCACGAGGACGATCTGGACCACCAGGGCGAACGGCACGTCCCGGCGCGGATTCTTGAACTCCCCCGCCGGCGCCGCCGTGTTCTCGAACCCCGCGTAGGCGAACAGGAGGAGCAGGATCGCGTCGCCCAGGCTGCCCGCGCCCGGCTTTGGGGCGACCGAGCCCACCAGGCCGTTGGAGACGAAAAAGACCCCTACCGCACCGAAGATCAGGAGCGGCAGGGTCTTGGTGATGGCCAGGAACACCGCCGTGCGCACTCCCGACTTGACGCCGATGATGTTGATGGCGGTCAATAGGAGCAGGGGAAGCGTGATGGTCAGGATCTTCCCCGTGCCGACGTTGGCGGCCGGCCAGAGATAGCCCACTGCGCGGGCGAAGCCCACCGACAGCGAAGCCACGGACGCCACCCGCGCGAGCCAGGTCATCCACCCGACCTCGAACCCGACGAACTCCCCGAACGCCTCCCGGGTATACAGGTAGGCGCTGCCTGGACGGTCGAAGTGGGTCGCCGCCTCCGCGAAGCAGAGCACCAGCAGCAGCACGGCGAAGCCGGCCAGCACGACCGCCCCCACGCTCATCCAGCCGCCCAGGACGGCGGCCGCCGCGGCCGGCAGCAGGTAGACGCCGCTGCCGATGACGTCGTTGACCGAGAAGGCCACGATCTCCCATCGGGAGACGGCCCGGCGCATGCCGAGGTCCGAGGGAGCGCCAGGAAGAGGGCTGGAGTTGATCAAGCCCGGAGATGGTATCCGAAATTCAGTGCGCCAGGACGGGCCATCGCGACCAGTCGTCCCGGTACGCCAGAAAGTCGCGGCTGGAGCACTGCAGTCTCGAGTCCTGGACGCTGAATCGGACGATCAGATTGCCGTCGCTGATGCTGCCGACCCCATGAGCCTTGTGCTCGCTCCACAAAGTGCGGCGATCGACCACGACGAACGGCTCCCACCGGCCCGAATTCCGGATCGCGAAGACATAGACGAGATCAGGGGTACGCGCCAATTCGAGTTGATCGAGGGAGATGCTGAACTGGGCTAGACACCCGGTTCTCTGCGGCTGTGCGGTCGCCGCCTTCACCTGCACTCTCCAGAGGTCCCCGTCCTCGTCCCTGACGACGAGGATGTCTTCGCCGACGTCGACCTCAGGAACGGCGACGTTCCAGCCGCGCCACAGAAACTCCGACATGACCGCCATCTGACCTGCGCGGCCGACATAGAGGTTTTGCCTCCTGGACATGAAGGGCTAGGCGGCGCGGGATTCGAAGACGACCTCTTCATCCTGCCTGCCAGAGGGCATGACGAAGACAAAACCACCGAGATCCTGGATCTGCTTCTCACTCAATCCCGTCAGGAGCATGACGATCTGCGCCCACATCGGACCCTGGATTTGATTCCAATCCCAAGGCTTTTCGAATCCCAGGAAGACACGGTCGGAGGGCGCAGTCCAGCCAGGGATCTTTGACTTGAGCATCGCCTCCGTCCTGTGATCCAGCAGGAACGTGGCTCCGGTCATCTGCTTTCCGACATCCACCAAGATAGGGGGCATCGCTCCGTCCTCCGATCCGGAATGTAGCACAGTCCGGGCACGCCCGGCATGCCCGGAGGGAACTATACCTCGATGCGTGCTCCGGCCGTCTCCGGCAGGGTCCAGACCCAAAGGCCCGCCAGGGCGGCGAAGCCGGCGGCCAGCGAGATGCCTCCGGCGAGCCCCCAGCGGCCGGCTACGGCGGCGATGACGAGAGGCGCCACGAACTGCACGCCGCGGGTGAAGTTCATGATCACCGACATGGCGGCTCCCCGCACCCGGGTCGGGAACAGCTCTGAGAAGTACGGGCCGTAGCAGGACCAGGTGCCCGTGCCCACCCCGGCGACGAACATACAGGCGAGCCCCACGGCCGGCCGCGCCGTGAAGACGTCCCAGAACAGCGTCACCATCACCAGGCCGGCGGCCGTGACGGCGCAGTAGAGGGCGAAGGCGCGGCGCCGGCCGATCGCGTCCGACACCCAGCCGAACGTCAGATAGCCGAGCAGCGAGCCGGCCACGAACGTCAGCGTCCACCAGCCCGAGCCGAAGATCGACAGGCCCCGGTCCTTCTGGAGATACCGCGGCAGCCAGACGACGGCGAACCAGTAGGCGGACATGTTGAGGATGGTCAGCACGAAAGCCCGGGTGAACAGCCCGGCCATGTCCCCCGCCATGAGCTGCGCCAGGATGGGCCGCCGGGTATGGACGGCGTCGAGCTCGCCCGCGCGCAGCCGGCGGCGGTGCTCGATCCAGAGGTCCGACTCCGGCAGCCACCTCCAGGCAAGCAGGACGAGGACCGGGGCCGCCGAGAGCAGGAAGACCGTCCGCCATCCCACCTCGGGCGCCACGAACGAGCCGACGATGGCCGCGAGGCCCAGGCCCACCGGCGCGCCGCTCTGGGCGATGGCGCCGTAGCGGCCGCGCAGCGCCGGCGGGAAGGTCTCCCCCAGCATCGCCTGCCCCGCTCCCCACGTGCCGCCGATGCCCAGGCCCGCGAGCGCCCGGGCGGCGAGCAGCGCCGTGAAGCCGGGCGCCACGCCGCAGGCGACGTTGGCCAGCGAGAACGCCGCGATCGACACCGCCATCGACGCCCGGCGCCCGAGGCGGTCGCTCATCCAGCCGAAGAACAGCCCGCCCACGCCCGTCATCCCAACGCCCACCGCCGTCAGCGTCGCCAGGTCCCCCTCGGAGAGCCCGAAGGCGTCCTGGATGGGCGGCAGCAGGAACGACAGGAGCATCAGCGAGTAGAAGCCGGTGCACCAAGCTCCCCAGGCGAAGGCGAGGATCCAGCGGTGCGCCCCGACCGGGCGTTCGTGGTCGCTGAGGCGCGCGGGCATGGACTGCGGGACCTTGTGCAAAGTGCTGGAGATGGTATCAGGAAGGCCCGGGAACAACCTCTCCCCGGCGGCGGTTGATCGGAATGTCATGAGATCCGCCCTCTTCCATCCCCTCGCCGGCCTCCTCGTCCTCCTCTCAGCCGCCGCGGCCATACCGGCCATCGCGCAGACCGATCCCCGCCAGGAGCTCCTGCGGCTCATCAACGCCGAGCGCCGGACCGTGGGGGCTCCGCCTCTGCGCCTCTCCGCGCCCCTCACCCGGGCGGCCCAGGAACAGGCCGCCGAGGTCGCCCGGCGCAACTCCCCGAACCTGCGGACCGGCTCCGCCGAGGAGATGTGGGAGCGGCTGGAGCGCGTGGACTATCAGGCCCATTCCTGGACGGAGAGCCTGGCCAGCTCGCCGGAAGGCCCCGCAGCCGTGCTGAGCAACTGGCGCCGGAACGACTCCGCGGGCTACCGCGAGCTCCTGGCCTCGGAGGTCCGCGACATCGGCATCGGCATCGACCGCCTGCGGGGAATGCCCCTCTATGCCTTCATCTTCGCCGTGCCGCAGGCGGACCACTTCGCCCGCGGCACCGCGGGGATCCGCGACATGGAGAAGGTGCGGGCCGAGATGCTGGCGCTCGTCAACGCCGCCCGCAAGAAGGCCGGCGCCCCGCCCCTGCGCACCAACGAGCGTCTCGACCAGGCGGCTCAGCGCCACGCGGAGGACATGCTGGCCCGCGGCTACTTCGCCCACCAGAGCCCGGAAGGCAAGACCGTGCGGGAGCGCGCCCAGGCCGCCGGCTACAAATGGCGGACGATCGGCGAGAACATCGCCGAGGGGCAGTTCTCGGTCGACGAGGTGATGGACACCTGGATGAACAGCCCGGGGCACCGGCGGAACATCCTCAACCCCGACTTCAGGGAGCTCGGCATCGGCCTCACCCGCGGCAAGACCGGCAAGGAGCACCGGGTGGTCTGGGTGCAGGCGTTCGGGACGAAGCAGTAGGGCGTGGGGCGTCGGCGTCGGTCACCTCGACGTCCGTTCCGCGCCTTCGGCGCGGCCCTCACTCCCCAACCCCTCTCTCCCCGCCTCCCTCCCGTCCGCCGGGAGAGAGGGGCTCAAGATCTTTCTTCAGACAGCTCTTCAAACAAAAGTAGACAAACCTCTCCCTCTTCTCCCGGTGGAAGGGGGGGAGGCGGGGAGAAGAGGGCCGGGGTGATGAGGGCTCCGCTGCGGGTGGCGAAGCTTTCCGCGTTCAGTTGACCCGCCGCTGCCGGGCCTCCAGGATCACCTGCTCGATCGCCTCGTGGTCCGGCGCCTCAGGCTCCAGGCGGAGGTAGTGCTCCAGGTCCTCGATCCCCCGCGCCGGATCCCCCCAGCGCAGCGACAGCAGGCCGCGGTCGCGCCGCGCCCCCACGTCGTCCGGATCGAGGAGCAGGACGCGGTCGAGGGCCCCGATGGCCCGCAGGTACTCCCCCCGGTGGAGATAGACGCCGCGCAGGTTGTTGAGCATGCGGGCGAGGATCTGGCGCGGGCTCGACGGGCGTAGCAGCCGGGCGTCGAAGGGCAGGGTGCCGCCGCTCAGCCGCTCGAGCATCTCCCGGCAGTCGTCCTGCGTCAGGAGCCGGCCGCCGTCGAACGGGTCGATCAGGAGCTGCGGGTGCAGGGAGTGCCGCAGCAGGAAATGCCCGGGAAACCCCACGCCGTCGAGGGGGACGCCGGCCCGCCGGCCGACCTCGATGTAGATCAGGGCCAGGGTGATGGGAATGCCCAGGCCCCGCTCGAGGACCTCGTTGAGGAAGCTGTTGCGCGGATCGTAGTAGTCCTCGGCGTTGCCGCGCAGGCCCACCTCGTCGGTGAGGAAGCCGGAGAGCCTCTCCACCCGGTCCAGGGGATCGCGCAGGCCCTCGATACGGAGCCGCAGCCGCTCGCCCATCTCGTCCAGCCGGGCCAGCCACGGATCGGGATCGAGACCCGGCTGCTCCTCGGCGGCGATCCACAGGGCCGCCTCCGCGAGGCCGATCCGCTCGTCGGGCAGATGAGCGATCTCGGCGAAGCGCTCGCGGGGGGAGGTCTCGGACATGGCGTCAAGCATACCGGATCGCTTCGACCGGATCGCTTCAGAAGCGGCTGGCGTCTTGTTATCGTAGGCGCGGATCACGACAGGAGGAGGAGACGAAATGGACAGGATCAACGTCGGCATCCTGATCTTCGACGACGTCGAGGTGCTGGACTTCGCTGGCCCGTTCGAGGTGTTCTCGCGCACCCGCCTGACCCCCGGCGTCGAATCCCGACGGTCTGAGGAGAGCGCGCCCTTCCGGGTCTTCACGATCGCCAGGAGCCGCGACCCCATCACCGCCACGGGCGGCCTCGTCGTCGTCCCCCGGTTCGGGTTCGCCGACGAGCCCAGGATCGACCTCCTGGTCGTGCCGGGCGGCTTCGGCACCCGGCCTCTCCTCGACGACGAGGAGACCCTCGACTGGATCCGCGGCACGGCGGCCAAGGCCCGGCAGGTCTCCTCCGTCTGCACCGGCGCCCTCCTCCTGGGCAAGGCCGGCCTTCTGAAAGGCCGCCGGGCCACCACCCACTGGGCCTCCCTCGACGCCCTGGACGCCCTCGGCGCGGGCGTCACCGTCGAACGCACCTCCCGGGTGGTCGACGACGGCGTCATCACCTCCGCCGGCGTCGCCTCCGGCATCGACATGTCCTTCTACATCGTCGAGACCCTCTTCGGCCGCGCGGTGGCGGACGAGACGGCGAAGTACATCGAGTACAGACGATGACATGAGCGTTCGGTAATCAGATTCTGGCATTTCCTCCTCCTATTCCCGCCCCCTCTTCTGACCCTGAGTCAGGAGCACGCAAATCCTGGAATTCGACCTTTCGGGATCTGGTTATGCTCAATACCGAAGACCACCAGCCCCCCGGCATGGCGGTCCGGCAAGGAGAATCAGATGACTGAAAGAATGACGCTTCCCGTTCTGCCGCTGAGGGATTTCGTGCTGTTCCCGGGTGTCACGACGCCCATCAACGCCGGCAAGCCGGCGACCCTGAAGGCCATCGAGGCAGCTTTGAACACGCCCGACCGGCTGGTGTTCGCGGTCTCCCAGCGTGAGGACGTTCAGCAGGTCACCCCCGAGTCGCTGCACACGATTGGCACGGTGGCCCGCATTGGCCAGCTCCAGCGCGGGCTGGCGGGCATGCAGCTCCTTCTCCACGGCGAGTATCGCGGCATCGCGATGAGGATCACGGAGAAGGACGGGCATCTCCAGGCCGTTCTGCGCGAGGCCGAGGAGATGCAGCCTCTCAATTCGCAAGATCCGGCGTTCGTCGCCCTGTTCCGCGAGCTGCGGGAGCGGGCGGCCGAGCTGGGCACCAAGTCCGGGCTGCCGGAAGAGGTCGTCCACCAGGTCCTCGAAGGCGTCGACGACCCGAGCCGCCTGGCCGACCTCGTGGCCGGCTACACCGACCTCGCCAAGGCCCAGCGCCAGATGCTGCTGGAGACCCTCTCGGTCGAGGAGCGGATGCGGCGCGTGCTGGTGCACGTCCAGCGGCAGCTCACCGTCCTGGAAGCCCAGGAGGACATCAAGACCAAGGTCCAGGAAGAGCTGGGCGACCGGCAGCGCGAGATGCTGCTGCGCGAGCAGCTCAAGGCCATCCAGAAGGAGCTCGGTGACGGCGACAACTCCGGCGACATCGAAGAGCTTCAGCAGAAGCTCGCCGCCCTCGAGCTGCCGGCAGAGGTCCGCAAGGAAGTGGACCGCGAGCTCGGTCGGCTCGGCCGCATGGGCCGCGAGGCCATGGAGTCGCAGGTGATCCGCACCTACCTCGAGACCATCGCGGAGCTGCCGTGGAACACCCGCAGCCCCGAGCACATCGACATCCCGACGGCCGCCGACACTCTCGACGAGGACCACTACGCCCTCGGCGACGTGAAGGACCGCGTGCTCGAGTTCCTCGCCGTCCGGCAGCTCCGGGCGGAAGAGGAGGAGGCGGAGACCCGCAAGGCGGAGGCTGAAGCCGCCGAAGCCGGCGCCGCTGGGATTGCCGGCATCGACGGCATCGACATCGACGGCGAGGCCGCGGTGGACGAGACCCTCGAGCCCGTCAACCCCGTGACCGCCGAGGAGAAGAGGAAGGCCAAGGGGCCCATCCTGCTCTTCGTCGGCCCGCCGGGCGTCGGCAAGACCTCGGTCGCCAAGTCGATCGCCCGGGCGATGGGGCGCAAGTACGTCCGCATCTCGCTCGGCGGCGTGCGCGACGAGGCCGACATCCGCGGCCACCGGCGCACCTACGTCGGCGCCATGCCCGGCCGCATCATCCAGGGAATGAAGCAGGCGGGCGCCAAGAACCCGGTCTTCCTGCTCGACGAGGTCGACAAGGTCGGCGTCTCGTACCAGGGCGATCCGGCGAGCGCGCTGCTCGAGGTGCTCGATCCGGCGCAGAACGACTCGTTCACGGACCATTACATGGGCGTGCCGTTCGACCTCTCGGAGGTGCTGTTCATCGCCACGGCGAACTTCATCCAGAACATCCCGGGGCCGCTGCTCGACCGCATGGAGGTCGTGCAGTTCTCGGGGTACACGGAGCGCGAGAAGCTCGCCATCGCCCAGCGCTACCTGGTGCCGCGGCAGCTCAAGGAGAACGGCCTGAGCCCGGAGCGGATCGCGCTCGGCGAAGAGGCCATCGCCGAGATCGTCACGGGCTATACCCGGGAGTCCGGCGTGCGGCAGCTCGAGCGCGAGCTGGGCAAGCTGTCCCGCAAGGTGGCCCGCAAGATCGCGGCGCGGGAGGTGGAGCGGATGGACGTCGACGCCGCCAAGGTGCGCGAGCTCCTCGGCCGGCCGAAGGTCCACCCCGAGCGGGCGGCCCGCCAGGATCAGGTCGGCGTCGCGACGGGCATGTACTACACCCCGATGGGCGGCGACATCATGTTCGTCGAGGCTTCGACGATGCGCGGCAAGGGTGAGCTGGTGCTCACCGGCCAGCTCGGCGACGTGATGAAGGAGTCGGCGCGGGCGGCGTGGACCTACGCCAAGTCGCACGCGGAGTCGCTCGGCATTCCCGCCGAGTGCTTCGACCGCGACCTGCACATCCACGTGCCGGCGGGCGCCATCCCCAAGGACGGCCCCTCGGCCGGCGTGTCGATGGCCACCTCCATGGTCTCGGCCCTGTCCGGCAGGCCGGCGCGGTTCGACCTCGCCATGACCGGTGAGATCACCCTCTCCGGCCGGGTGCTGCCGATCGGCGGCGTCAAGGAGAAGGTTCTGGGCGCCGTGCGGGCGGGGATCACCGAGGTGGTGCTGCCCCAGGCCAACGAGGCCGATCTCGAGGATCTGCCGCAGGAGGTCCGCGACACCCTCAAGATCCACTTCGCCGAGGACCTCGGCGACGTGCTGGCCCTCGCCCTCCGGGGCGCCACCTACCGCGAAGGGCGCCTGCTCTTCGAGAGCAAGCTGGAGGACGGCACCTTCGCCAGCGTTCCCCACTGACCCTCACCGGGCCGCAAGGCTCGCTCCTCCAGCCGCCGCTCACCGGAGCGGCGGCTTTTTTCTTTAGGGCCGATCCAAGGACGACAAGGACTGCAAGGACCTCAAGGACATCAGGGACAAGAACCCGACCTCATTGCAGTCCTTGTTGTCCTTGCAGTCCTTGATCACCACCCCGATAGGGCCCCAGCGCTGCCACGAACTCCGGCGGCAGCGGGATCGGCCGCAGATCCCCCCGCGCCACCGCCACCAGGACAGCATAGCCTTCCGCCGTCATCACCCTCTCGGGACCCTGCTTGCGCACCTCGAACTGGAGACGCAGCGACGAGTTGCCGACCTGCGAGACCCACATCTCGACGTCCAGGCGGTCGTCGAGCAGGGCGGGGCTGCGGAACTCGAAGTGGAGCGCGGCCCTCGGCAGCCAGAAGTCGAAGCGCTCAAAGAGCTGGGAGAAGGGGAAGCCGATCGACCGGAAGAGCTCGCTCTCGGCGATCTCGAAGAACCGCACGTAGGCGCCGTAGCAAATGATGCCCGCGAGATCGATGTCGCTCCAGCGGACGAACTCGCCGACGCGGTAACGCCCGGGCGTGGCGGGGAGATCTTCCTGGGGCGCCGTCATGCCCCAACACTATCACCGGGCGAGGAGCAGCCGCCCACTGCTCCTCGCCCGCATTCGATTCAGTTGTCAAAGAGCCGCCCACTCGTGGTGAATTACCCGAAGCGCCGGGCACTATAATCCCGCCCACTCAATTCAGCAAGACTAAATCCGCCAAAAGACTTCCCCACTCTCCCAAAAGACTTGTAGCGGCGGCAAAAGACCTTTTGCCGCCGCCAAAAGAGCAATTGGCTCGAGATTTGAGTCAAAAGACGGGAGAAAAGCCTTGATGGGCACAGGAAAAGAGTAGTAGCCTCCCATTTACGCCAGACGGGACGAGGAAAAGACTCTTTTCCCGGAGCAATTGAGTTGAAACTGCGGAGAATTAACCTTTTATCCGGAGAATAGACTCTTTTCTGGGCCCAATTGATTTTTTCCGAGAGCCAAAAGGTCTTTTACCCGAGTCTGGATGGCTTTGCGCTCTTTGACAACTGAAGGATACAAGAAATCGGGGCTCTCCCCGTCTTGGGGGGACATAAGGAAGAGCCCCGTCCTTTTTTCTACGTGCCGCCGGCCCACTTGGAGCCGCTGTTGCCGTTCAGGCTGCGGCGCAGCTCCGCGCGCAGGCTGTCGGCCTCGGGATCGGCCACCATCGTGGGCATTACGCCCATGGTCTCGCCCAGCTTGCCGGAGAGGAGCAGGGCGAGCAGGTTCTCCACCAGGCTGCCGCCGCCCTTGCCGTCGGAGGTCATCTGGATCTTCGGCACGACGTCGGACCCGGACTTCTCGATCGCCTCGGCGAAGCGGCCCATCACGTGCTGGATGAGCTGGAACTGCGGGCCGCCGTAGGCGCGCACCTGCTCGTCGAGCGCCAGCGCCTGGGCGACGCCCACGCGGGCCGTGCGGTCGGCCTCGGACTCGCCGACCAGGCGGATCCTCTTCGCTTCGCCCTCGGCCAGGATGCGGATCTTCTCCGCCTCGGCCGTGGCCAGGGCCTGGATCTGCGACGCCTGCTGCTGGGCGCGGGCGTATTCGGCCTTACCCTGGTTGGACTGCACGGCGATGGCGATCTCCGACTCCGTCAGCGCCTGCTGCTGGCGCGCCCGGCTCTCGGCCTCGCGCAGCTCGCGCTCCTTGACGGCGGCGCGCTCCTGCCGGTTGTAGGTCTCGACCTGCTCCTCGGCGATCTGGCGCGAGCGGAGCTGCACCAGGATCTGCTCGATCTGGCCACCGCCGTCCCCGGAGGTCGGCGTGCCGATCAGCACCTCCTGGAGCTCGAGGTTGTAGATGACGAACTTCTCCTTCATCTGCACGCCCGAGAGGTCCTGGATCTCGGCGCGGTCCTGGAGGAGCTGGATCAGGGTGCGGGTCTGGCCGACGTTCTTGAAGTAGGCGCTGACCATCGGGTCGAGCGTCTGCTCGACCAGCTTCTTGACGTCGCCGAAGCGCTGGATAACGAGCGGCGCCTTGCGGTAGTCGATGTGCACCACCACCGACAGCGGCAGGCTCGGCTCGAAGGCGTCCTTGGTGATCAGGCTCACCTCGGAGAGGTTCTCGTCGAAGCGGTGCGCGCCCGTCTCCGTCCGGTTCCACTTCAGGATGAAGTTGGTCGTCGGCACCATGATGACCTTGCCCGCGTAGGTGTTGAAGGCGTACTTGCCGGGCAGCAGCGGCTCGTTCCAAACGCCCCGCTCCCCCACCGCCACCAGCTCGCCGTGCTTGTAGTCCCGCCCCGAGAGGTCGCGGCCGGTCTCGCCGGTGTACGAGACGACGACGCCCACGTGGCCCACCTCGACGACCGTCTTGGGCACCAGCTCCTCGGTGGCGAAGAGGCGGTTGATGTAGTAGGTGCCTTCCACCAGCACCTGGAGCTGCCGGCCGCGCTGGCCGCCGGCGGTCAGGAACTTGTCGGCGTCCTGGAAGCTGTTGTGGTACGTCTCGGGATGGGCGGGGTCATGGCCGACCCGGTAGGCGATGATCTCGCCCGCGGGGATGGCCGGCCCGTCGTGCACCGTGACGATGCCGATGCGGTCCTCGGCGCCCAGGATGATGACCGGGTGATAGCCCTTGCGCTCGCGGATCAGCTCGCCCATCTTCTCGAACACCTCCTGCTCGCCGCGGTCGAGGGGCAGGTAGTAGATGCGGTCGCGGGTCAGCACCACGAAGAGCGCGCCGTTGATGGCATAGGTGCCTTCGCGCAGGACCATGCGCTGCGGTCCCTTCTGGCCGCCCGCGCGCAGGAAGGCGGCGGCCTCCTGGAAGTCGTTGGCGCGCAGGTTGGAGGCGAGCGTCTGGGTCGGCGGCAGCGACTGGCCGTCGCGGGCGAAGACGTAGCCGATCTCGCCCTGCGGGATGGTGACCAGCGGCAGCCGATGGATGCGGTACTGGAACGGCTTGAGGAAGTGCCAGCCGCCGCGCAGCAGGTCCGGCTGGAAGCCGGCCTCCCCCTCCAGGGCGATCAGGCCGGACCGCACGGAGCCCTTGCCGCTGATCAGCTTCTCCAGGACGCCCACGCGGTTGTTGGGGATGTAGACGAGGGAGCGGAAGATCACGATGATGAGTGAAAAGCCCAGGATCAGGGCGGCGACGTAGACGAGGGACATTTTGGTCTCCAGTTTCTGGTGGGATGCGTTGTCGGGATCGGCGGTCTCAAGACTCGGTGCTCCCCCGGCTGGCCTCCATGGCTTCGCCCCGCCGACGGCGTTTCGGGGAGGCCAGGGTCTGTAGGGGGGTATCTATTGCTACGTAGCGCGCGCGGGAAGGTTTTCTGAAAATCTTCTCCGGGCCAACGGTCCGGGTTCCCTCAGCCCGGCCCATCGGGCCGGGTTGTGGGATCAACCGCGGATTTCCCGGACGCCGCGCCGTCTCTCGGCCCAGGGCGTTGCCCTGGGCTGAGGAATCACGGCCCGTTGGGCCTGCCGTCCCCACCCCCAGGACTTCAGGCCCATCCGTAGCTGTTCTGCTGGAGCTTCAGGGCGCAGACCACGTCCAGCACGGTGACGCCCAGAACGGCGGCCGCGGCCAGGGCGAGGCGGTTCCGCTGTGCGTCGTAGGACCTGGCCGCGGCCCCCAGGACCGCCAGATCCATGACATCCCCGGCCACCCGCCCCCAGATCGGGCCGACGGGCCGGGCCTGACTCAGCGCGCCCACTCCCGTCAGCGTCTCCCGGGCGCCCAGCGTGCGGAGAAGCCCCGTCCGCGGCCCCAGGCCGATCTTCTCTCCCAGCCATCCGGGGGCCACCATCTCCGTCAACCCCAACCCGATGCTGAACCATGCCAAGCCTCTCGCCAGTCGCTGTGCATCCATGTCGCCACTCCTTTGCCAGTAAGAGTTTCAAGGTCCACCCTAACGCCGCGGCAGCGATAGAGCCGGATTTGATACTAAGCAACCCCTATGCCGGGTTGTTCATTCTCTTGTTCCTTGCCATGGCTGAAGCTTGTGCGTATCTATCGGCAGATCTATGTGCGTATACCTAATGTCCCGCGAATGCTTGAGATCGTTATTAAACCTCGACCCGCTATTCAAATTAAGATAAATGGGCTACGATCCTGGATATAATCGTACACTTGCCGTAAGGGTCCTCTGCCGTGTCAGGATTGAGGAGTGGGGATCAGATTCCGCCCGCGGTGAGGGAGTCCGCGGACCGGCTGTCAGCTCAGCGTTCACTGCTGGGCACGCTGAGCTATCCCTTCGTCGTCCTGGTCCTCGGGCTGGCGGCAGGCCTGCAGAGGCGGACCCCCGTCTTCTTCTACCTGGCCCTGATCGCCATCCTGGCCCTCGCCGCCCTGCGTGTCCATCTGGCCCGGCGGTTCGACCCGATCTACCACGCCAGCCCCCGCCGCTGGCGGATCTGCTTCTACTCGGCCCTGATCCTGAAGGCTCTGCTCCTCGGCTGGCTGTTCTTCGCCGTCATCACGAGCCTCGGTCCCGGCGCCGAGTCGTTCTTCGTCCTCACGATCCTCGCCGTGATCGCCAGCATGGGGATCATCCTCTACTCCCACGCACCCCGCGTCGTGTTCGTCTTCGTCGTCGTCATGGTCCTGCCGGCGCTCCTCGCGATCGCCGGCGTCCTCGGCTCGAGCGGCTGGAGCATCGGCCGCTGGGGGTACCTCTGCCTGGCCTTCTTCTTCGGCTACATGCTGATGCTGAGCGCGCAGCTACGCCGCGAAAGGTGGGAGCGGCTCACCAAGTCGCATCTGCTCGCGCTGCGCACCACCGAGCTGGAACGAGCCCAGGAAGAGCTCCGCGAGGACCGCGACGAGCTCGAGCGCCGGGTCGAGGAACGCGCCAAGGAGCTGCGCAAGGCGAGCCTGGACTACCGCCGGATCTTCGAGAACGCTCACGACCCCATCCTGATCTTTACGCCCGACCGCGAGATCGTCCTCAACGTCAACCGGCGGGCCTGCGAGATCTATGGCCTGAGCCGTGAAGAGTTCATCGGCATGTCGCTCGAAGCCGTCTCGGAGGACGTGCCGCGGGGGCGCCAGCAGGTCGCCGAGACCCTGGAGCGGGGGGTCTTCTACAACTTCGAATCGATCCAGTTCCGCAAGGATGGCACCCCGATGTTCCTGGAGATCAACGCCTCCGCCATCGAGTACGATGGCAGGCCGGCCATCCTCAGCATCAACCGCGACGTCACGGAGCGCCGCAAGGCCGAGGAGCTGCGTCTGGCCAAGGAGGCGGCCGAGCAGGCCGACCAGGCCAAGAGCCGGTTCCTGGCCAACATGAGCCATGAGATCCGCACCCCCATGGCAGGCGTCCTGGGGCTCATCGGCCTGCTGCGCAAGACCGGCCTCTCGGCGCAGCAGAGCGACTATGCCGAATTGATCCAGAGCTCGGCGACGTCGCTGCTGCGGCTGATCGACGACATCCTCGACTTCTCGAAGATTGAGGCCGGCGGACTGGTGCTCGAACGGGTGAGCTTCGACCTGAAGGGCACACTTCACCAGATTGTGGAGCTGCTGCGATTCAGCGCCAGCGGCCACGACACCGAGCTCAACCTCGTCCTCGGCGAGGGCGTGCCGGAGTGGGCCTGGGGCGATCCCGGGCGGCTGCGCCAGGTGCTCACCAACCTGGTGGGCAACGCGGTGAAGTTCACCACCGCCGGGACGGTCGACGTCGAAGTGCGGCGGCTGGCCGACGGCCGGCTGAAGTTCGTCGTCCGGGACACCGGCATCGGTATTCCCGCCGAGGCCCAGCGCCACCTGTTCGGGCAGTTCTGCCAGGCGGACAGCTCCACCTCGCGGCGTTTCGGCGGCACCGGGCTGGGTCTGGCGATCAGCCGGCGGATCGTCGAGCAGATGGGAGGCGAGATCGGGTTCGAGAGCCAGCCCGGAGAGGGCTCGACCTTCTGGTTCATCCTCGAGCTCGAGCCGGCATCCCCCGTGGCGGCCGCCGCCCCGAAGACCCAGCCCGGCACGCGGCGCAACGGCCGGCGGCACAACATCCTGGTGGCCGAGGACAACGTCATCAACCAGCTCGTCATCGTCCAGCAGCTCTCGGGGATGGATTACGACGTCCATGCCGTGAACAATGGCCGGGAGGCGTTGGAGGCGCTGAAGAGCGGCTCCTTCGACCTCGTCCTGATGGACTGCCAGATGCCGGAGCTCGACGGTTATGAGACCACTCGCCGCATCCGGGAGAGCCCGGCCCGGCAGGTTCCCATCCTGGCGCTGACGGCCCACGCCAGACGGGAAGAGCTGGACCGCTGCCTGGCCGTGGGCATGAGCGATTACATCACCAAGCCTTTCCTGGAGGACGTCTTGCGAGAGAAACTGGAGCACTGGCTGAACCAGAGGGGGGCCCGGGAGCCCGCGGCTGCCGTCCCGGCGCCGGAGACCTCGACGGTGCTCGACGGCGCCCGCATCCGCGAGCTGCGCGAGCTGGGCCGGGTGACGGGACGGGACGTGCTGGGCGACATCGCGACGACGTTTCAGTCCCAGGCCTACGTGGCGGAGATCCGCTCGGCCCTCGCCCTCGGCGACTGGCCGCTCGCCAAGCGGACGGCCCACGCCCTCAGGGGCAGCAGCGCGGCGCTCGGAGCCATGTACCTGTCGGGGCTGTGCGCCGAGGTGGAGCACATGCCGCGCGGCTCCGCGGCGGAAACCCTCGCCGTCCCCCTGGCCGCTCTCGATCAGGAGTACCGGCGGGTGCTGTCCGCCCTCGTCGCCGCGGCTCAGGAAGCGTGCTGACCGTTATCTGATGACCGTCATCTCCTGACCCTCAGAAGCGGTACAAAACCCCCGTCAGCAGGATGTAATCCGGAAACGTGGCGTCGCCCTCCCGGCCGCTGTAGGGGTTCGCCTGGCGGTTGCGGAAAAAGCCGATCGGCACGTTCAGCGACCAGGTCGAGCTGCCGTTCGAGTAGGCGATGCCCGGCTCCACGAACATCTCGTGGCCCGGCCGTCGCCAGCCGTGGCTGTCGCCGATCAGGTCGTAGCGCGGCAGTCCCTCGATGCGATAGGCGAGGCTGGCGGCAAAGCCCGACTTGCCGAACGGCACCACGGCGCCCATCCGGACCAGGAACTGGTCCGGCACCGAGTTGACCAGCAGGCCCTCCTGGGCGAAAGCCGGATTGTTCCCGAAACCGAGGCCGACGATGATCGACGGCGTGCCATTGGTGTCGCGCGGGTTCGCCAGGTAGGTGCCGGAGGCGAACAGGGTGGCCTTGCTGAGCTGGCGGAAGGCCTGGACGTCGAGCAGGATCCCCCAGCCGCCGTCGCCCGGCTGCACCGACTGGTCGACCGCCTTGACCGCCGAGTTGGTGCCGTCGATGTTGGGATACTCCTGGGTGACGTCGTGATCGCCCGTCGGCGCCTTGACCCCCAGGCCCAGGGAGACGTTGTGCCGGCTCTCGGGGGCGAAGGCCCAGTAACGTCCCGTCAGGCTGACGTCCCCCAATCCGCTCGCTTCCTGCTTGGCGTAAGGACCCGCCGGGCGGATCGGCGTCGGCACCGCCCAGGAAGACTTCACGACCGGGATGCCCAGGGTGAAGCTCAGACGCTCGGTCGCCGCGTAGGAGACCCCGAGGTCGAGCGCCTGCTGGGTGTTCTTGACGTTGCTGCCTTCCCGCTCCCGGAAGCGCTGATGCTCGGTGCCGCTGTAGTGGGTGTCGGAATCGAGCCCGCGATAGGAGAGGCTCACCTGCCACTCTCCCTTCTCGGGCACCAGCTTGCTTGCCGCGCCAAACACGGGCGCGGTCTGGCGTATGAGGACTCAGCCCTGGCCGGCGGCCGGACGGGAAGCGATCAGGCCGGCGGTGAGAACGAAAACGGCGATCAGGGCCGGAGCTGGACGTCGAAGCATGGAATCGATCTCCTAGGTAATCATCTATCTATAAGGGTATTCAACCTTACCATGGGAGACCTGCGGCGAAGGCCCGGAGGGAGCGATCTCCAACCGGGCCTTCAAGCGTTCTGGGGAGAGTCCTTACAGGCTCCAGGAAAGGCCGGCGGCGAACTCCCGACCGCTCAGGTCGAGCTCGCCGAACCCTTCGAAGTCGTCGGCGAGATCGTCGTCGACGCGGGTCCAGCGCCCCTCGGCGAAGATCGAGAGGTTGCGCGAGATCGGCGCTTCCAGGCCGGCCAGCCAGTAGTAGCCGAAGCCGACGCCGCTCGACTCCAGGTCGGCGGAGAAGATCGGCCGCGACGGGGAGTCGAAGTCGATGAAGTCGCCCGACTCCTCGAGCCGCCAGGGATAGGCGCCGCCGCCCGCTCCCAGGTAGGGCTGGATCGCGGTGTCCGAGCCGGTCAGGTGCAGGACGAGGCCCAGGGTGGCCGAGGCGACATCCAGCGTCGTGTCGTGGCGGATCCGGTCGCCGAAGTTGTCGTCGAAGTCGCGGTAGGAGTTGGTGGAATCCCCCTCGTAGACGGAGCCGGAGAACATCAGGCTCAGCCGCCCGCTCAGGGGCAGAACGTAGTCGAGCCCGAAGCTCGCGTTCTCGAAGTCGTCGATGGAGCCGGTGAAGTCCCGCTCCTTGTTCTGCCAATACTCCGAATCACCCTCCGGCTGGAAGGCGCCGAGATGGATGCGGAAGGCACCTTCCCTCTCGGGCTCGTACCGGTGGTGACGGCGCTGGGCGAGCGCTGGCATGGCCATGACGAGAAGCCCAGCGAGGGCGATGAAGACTCTTGTCTGTCTGGAAATCATTTTTATCTCTCCTTTGTGACCCCTACGTCAGCCCCATGGGAGCAACGGCGATGCCAGGGGGTCTAAAGGCAGTAGACGGCGGGAAAAGCCCTTTGTTTCAAGCTTTACCGTTTCCTGGCGAGGACGAGCGGAGCGCCGGGCGGCCTCCCGTGAGGACACCCGGCCCCTTCTTGGTGAAGAAGCCGGGGGCTGGCCTGGCAGGTTTTCCGGACACCCTGTACGGCGGATCGCCGCTACGGGCTTTTCCTGGCGGCGGTGCAGGACGTGGTCTCGGGGTGGCTGGCCGTCTCGGCCGCCGCTTCCGGGGGGAGGCCAGCCAGGAACTCCGTCTGGCTGAAGGCAGAAGCCACAAGATTGTGGTTCGCCGCCGGCGTGTACACGGCGAAGCGGCGGGCCATGTCGCCCGCGCCCTCGTCGACGTCGAGCACCCTCACCGGCGTGGCGCAGGAAAGGTCGAACGCCGAGAGAGTGACGGAGCGCATCTGGCGGTTCTCCCGGGTCCGCCAATGCACGCGGCCGGCCTTGAGGTCGTAGACGATGCTCCACTTCGTATGGGTGCCCTGGGCCACGTCATCCAGGGTTTCGAAGGCATAGCGGACGGGATTGGCTCCGCGGGCGGCGTACTCCTCCACCCGCGCGGAGGCCCGGGCGAACCGCGGCAGAGAGCCGACCCCTTGTACCTCCCGGGACCCACCGCGGCTCTGCTCGCGGAAGCGCAGCGAGTCGGCATAGGGATCATTGGTGAGAGCCTGGACGGGCAGTCTCGGTCCGGTGTGGACGACCGGCTTGCCGTCGAGGTACTCGACGGTCGCGCAGCTCCCGCTCTTGTCGCACGCCATGTAGTGGATTTTCGCGTCAGCCGAGACGCGCAGCCGCCCGACGTTCTTGGCCACCTCGCCGACAGTGGCGAAATTGTCGAGCTGGTACTGGATCCATTCGAGGCACCCGAGGGCCGGACGGGCGTCCGGCGCAGGGTATTGGGTCTGGTCGAGCCACATCAGCTCGACGGCGAGCCCCGCCTCGTTCATCCCCCCGCTGGGGAACTCCCTGCCATACTGGTTGAAGGTCAAGCTGCCATACCTGGAGGTCCACCGGGCCGGCTTTTCCGGTGGCGACAGCGCCGCGGTCTTGGCCATGCCACGCTTGTTGACCACCAGCAGGCCATCGCCCACGTTCCAGTCGTAGTTTTTGCCGAAGACGGCTTCCCGGCCCTTCCGCAGGCAGAAGGTCGTACAGGCCCCAGCCTCGGGAACGGGCAGGGCGGCGAGGGCGAGACAGAGGAGAGCGGACGACTTCTTCAGCTTCAATGGATCTCCTTCCAGGCGAATGCACCTGGAAGAGATTACCAGGGGGATCGCTTCACCTCAATCGGTGAATTTGGCACCTCACTTGCAATCTGAACTGCGCGGGCAGAAGGCTCATGGAATCAACTAACCTGAAGGAGGCAACGAATGAGCAAGAAGCTGATGATGGTCGCCCTGATGTTACTGCTCGTGCTGGGTGCGAATGCGGCCGTGTTCGCCCAGACGGGAACGGGAAGCGGAACCGGCGCGTCCGGGGACACGGGCTCGACGGCGTATGGGGACACCCAGCGTGACGACGACGGCCCGGACCTCGGCTGGCTCGGACTCATCGGCCTCGCGGGTCTGATGGGCCTGAAGCGCCGTGAGGCTCACCGGGACGTCAGAACGACGACGACGGCTCCGACCGGCCGCTAGCCGAACCCGGGCCGATTACCGAACCCGAACAAATACGGGACAATGAAGGGCGGGGATGCTGCATTCCCGCCCTTGTCTTATAAGATCGGCTCAAATTTCCTGGGGAGGCCTCATGGTCCAGATCTTCGACAAGCACACGGGTGCCGAGCTCGGCTCCATCACCGACGAGCAGTTCCAATTCATGGCCGACCGCCTGGAGGAGGAGTCCCGGGAGGACGACGACTACTACCTCAACCGGACGACGGTGGACTTCTTCCAATCCGAGGGGGCCGATGCCACCCTGATCGAGGTCCTGAGCCGGGCGCTCGGCGACCGTGACGAGGCCGAGATCCGCTGGACCCGCTCCTGATACCTTTTACACTTCAGCCTGGTGGCAGGATCACCCGCAGGTCGTGCGGGCGCGTCCGGTAGCGGAGGGGCGGCGTCATGGAGGTCACCTCGCCGTCGAGATACACCGCCACGGCCTTCTGGTGGGTCTCGACGGTGAACTCAGGCAGAGACCAGCGGTCGAAGCCCCGGGTCAGCTTGAGATCGCGCACGAGAGAGAGCAGCGCCAGTCCGGCGAGGCCCAGGCGGCTGGGGGTCCTCGCGATGTAGAGGTAGAGGTCGCCGCTGTCGAACCGCTCACGGGCGCCGAAGTGGAAGGCCCTCATCTCGTACTCGTTGTTGCCCACGAACATGAAGCGGGTCTTCCGGCGGACCTCGACGCCCTCGCCCTTCACCCGTAGGTGGAGGGACGGGAGCTTCGGCAGGACCTTGATCAGGGCTGAGATCGTCGCCAGCCACTTGTTCCGGTCGAGCTTTCGCCGCTCCCAGTCGCGCACCTTGACGACCGGCGGATAGAACCCCAGCACCGAGTTGTTGACGAAGACCTCGCCGTTGACCTCGCCGACGTCGAGGGCCTTGACCACACCCTTCGGGATCAGGGCCACGGCCTCGGCAAGGTCGGTCGGGATCCGCAGGTCGCGGGCGAAGTGGTTGAGGGTGCCGAGCGGCAGGACGCCCATCGGCACGGGTCCTCCAGCCAGCACCGAGGCCACCGCCCGGATCGTGCCGTCGCCGCCGCCGGCCACCACCGCGTCGGCGCCGCCGGCCACGGCCGCGCGCGCGGTGTCGCAGATCTCTTCGCCGGGAATGACATGGACGTCGGCCTCGGTTCCCTCTTGGAGAAACGACCGCCGGAGGCTCTCGGCGCTCACCTCTCCCGTCACGACGGAGCCCGCCCCACGATTGACGATCACGGTGACTTTCATCCGGACCAGGTCCTAAGCAATCCATGTACCCACAAGCTCTGATCTTCCTCCTGGCCCTCCTCTCCCAGACCGCGTCCATCGCGGGGCCGCCCTCTCCTGAGGTCTTGCGCCAGGAGCTGCTCGCCCGCTTCAACCAGGAGCGGGCGGCGGCCGGCGCCGCCCCGCTCAGCCTCGCCGGGCCGCTGAACCTGGTGGCGCAGGAGAACGCCCGGGAGATCCAGGAGAAAGGGGGCGTGGTCTACGACGAGAAGTCGATCCCGGCGATCCAGCGCCGGCTGCGCAAATCGGGCTACGAGGCCCATGGCTGGCACCAGGCGTTCGCGGCGGGGCCGGACGATCCCACCGCCCTGCTGGCCTGGATCAAGGCCCAGTATCCGGAGACCTTCCAGTCCCTGATGAACGCCGACTACCAGGAGCTGGGAATCGGCATCAGCGAGATCAAGGGCACCCCGCTCTACACCTTCTTCCTGGCCTGGCGGGAGAGCGAGTCGTTCGCCCGCCAGACGGCTGGCCTCACGGATCCCGCGCGGGTGCGCGCGGAGATGCTCGCCCGGGTCAATGCCGAACGGGCGGCGGCCGGCCAGCCCCCGCTCAGCCTGGAATCCCGGCTCAACGCCGCGGCCCAGAGCCACGCCGAGGACATGCTGCTGCGCTCCTACTACAGCCATGCGTCGCTCGAAGGGAGCGGCCCCGGAGACCGCGTGCGCAAGAGCGGCTACACCGCCAGGATGTCGGGAGAGAACATCGCCCGCGGCCCGCTGTCCGTCGCCGAGGCGATGGACAACTGGATGGCGAGCCAGGAGCACCGCCGCAACCTCCTCCACTCCGGCTTCACCGAGCTCGGCGTCGGCGTGGCCGTGGGCAGGAACTCGGTGGGCTACACGGTCCTCTGGGTGCAGGACTTCGGGCGTCCCGCTACCTAGCCCCTATTACATAGCCTGCCCTCTATAGGGACTTCCGATACTGGCCGAAGGCGCGGGTCGCCAGGAAGGCGCAGACGAGGGCGAAGCCTGCCAGCAGGGCAAGGCAGAAGGCGATCTCGGAGGAGGCCCGGCCCTCGAAGCCGTCGCGGGCGGCGGTCACGGCCCAGTTGACGGGATTGAAGCGCGAGACGGCGCCGATCCACCCCGGCATCAGGTTGCGGGACATGATCATGCTGGAGAGGAAAGTCATGGGCAGCACGGTGAAGTTCATCACCGCGATGACCAGCTCCTGCCGGCGGGCGAGGAGCGCCAGGGCGTTCGAGAACGAGGCGAAGGCGGCCCCGAGGAGAAAGGCGGCGAGGAACACGACCAGGAGGCCCGTAATGCCGCCATGGGGACGCGCGCCGAGCAGACCGGCGACGACGAGGATGATGCCCGCTTGGAGGATCACCAGAAACGCCGAGTGGAGGATGCGCCCGGCGATCAGGGCGCTGGGGGAGACGGGAGTCGCCAGCATGCGGTCGAGCACGCCGCGGTCGATGTCGCCCAGGAGGCCCATCCCCGAGTAGGCGGCTCCGAACAGGGCCGTCATGATCGAGATGCCCGGCGCCAGGAACTGGACGTAGGACCCGCTCTCGAACCCGGGGATCGTCGTCACCGACCGGAAGAGCTGTCCGAAGAGCAGCACCCAGAGAGCCGGCTGGACGATCGAGATGACGACGAACACCGGCATCCGCAGCGTCGCCCGGAGCAGGCGCAGGAAGAGATACCAGGTTTCCTGGAGGAGCTCCACTACATGTCCCTGCCATAGGCGTGACCCGTGGCGGCGAGATAGACGTCTTCCAACGATGGATTCGCCATCTCGCCGCGGAGGCGCCCCTTGAGCTCGTCAGGGGTCCCCTCGGCCACCACCCGGCCGCCGTCCACGATCGCCAGCCGTTGCGCGAGTTGGTCGGCCTCCTCCAGGTAGTGGGTGGTCAGGAGCAGCGTGAGCCCGCCCTGGGCCAGCCGGCGGACCTCCTTCCACATCACGGTCCGGCTCTCCGGATCGAGCCCCGTCGTCGGCTCGTCCAGGAACAGCACCTCGGGATCGTGGATCAGCCCCATGGCAATGTCCAGACGGCGCTTCATCCCGCCGGAGTAGGTCTGGGTGGGGCGGTCCGCCGCGGTCTCGAGCTGAAAGAGGTGCAGCAGCTCCTCGACCCGGCCGCGCAACCGCGCCGACGGGATGCGGAACAGGTGGCCCTGCAGAGTCAGGTTCTCCCGGCCGGTGGCGGTCAGGTCGCACCCTGAGCTCTGGGCCACGTAGCCGATCCGCCGCCGCACCTCCAGAGGCTGCCGGACGACGTCGAAGCCGGCGACGCGGGCCGCGCCGGAGGTCGGGTCCGAGAGGGTGGTCAGAACGCGGACGGTGGTGGACTTGCCGGCGCCGTTCGGTCCCAGCAGGGCGAAGACCTCGCCCGAGCGGACGGCGAACGACACCCCGCGGAGCGCCTCCACTCCGCCGGGGTAGGTCTTGCGGAGGTGCTCGACCTCGATCGCGTGCACTTGGGCTCAGTTCGAGCCGGACACGGGGAAATCGTTGCCGGGAATCAGGCTCCCGGGCACATGGGTGAAGCTGCCGGGGTCCTGCCTGCGAGGGGACCGCCAATCGCCGTTCCCCCAGGTACCCGGAATGATGACCACCGGCGCGCCGTAAAAGGGCGCGGAGTAGACCGGATAGGAGTAGACGGGCGGCGGGGCCGGCTGAGCCGACCGGGCGAGGTCCCGGACCAGGTTCAGCTCGGTCAGCGCGGCCAGGCGGTCCGCGCGGGCGGCGCGCGCCCGCTCTTCACCGGCGGCCCGGAGGCGGGCCCTCTCCTCTTCGTCGGCGCGCGCTTTGGCCGCGTACTCCTCACGGGTGATCCACTGGCCATTCGAGAGCACGAAGCCCCGCCGCCGCATCGAGTCGGCGTAGGGTACCCAGCGGTCGAGCTGGCCGTCGAGCACGTAGCCGTAACCGCGCAGGATCGGCTCCAGGCCCGGCAGCTTCGGGTCCAGCGCGGCCGCGGCGAGGGCGGACTCGCGGGTGGCCTGCTCGAGCTCCTGGCCCTTCGACCAGCGGGCAAGCGCCAGCCAGTCCGAGGCGCGGGTCGAGGGGTTCTTCTTCAGCGCCTCCTTGCGGCGCAGATATTCGGCAAGGCTGGACTCCCCCGCCTCCACCCGCAGCACCTGGGTGCTCGGCAGGCTGAGGGTACCGCCCTGCATCCGGATGCGCACCTGCGAGCCGACCGTCTCCGCGATCACACCCTCGAACTTGCGTCCGTTGACCAGGTAGACGTCGTCGGCGAGCAGGGGCATGGCCAGGAGGGGAAGGAAGAGTGAGAGAACAAGACGGGTCCGCATGCGAGATTCCTTTCGTCCGCGGTCTACTGCCTTCGTAATCTTACACCGGTCGACAAAGAAAAGGGCGGCCTCGCGGCCGCCCTTCGTGATACCCAGATGAGGCCTCGGGCTAGTCGCCCTCGAGGACCTCCTGCGGCAGGCTGCGGATCTCCTCCTCGCCGAACTCGAAGAAAAGCTCCTCCTCGGTCTCCGGCTCGGTCTCGATGTACTCCTCGGCCATGTGGAAGTCGCGGTAGTAGGCCATGCCCGTTCCCGCGGGGATGACACGACCCACGATCACGTTCTCCTTCAGGCCGCGCAGGCCGTCCACCTTGCCGCTGATCGCCGCCTCGGTGAGCACCCGGGTGGTCTCCTGGAAGCTCGCGGCGGAGATGAAGCTGTCGGTCGACAGCGAGGCCTTGGTGATGCCCAGGAGCAGCGGCCGGCCGATGGCGGGGGTACCGCCGGCGGCGACGACGCGCTCGTTCTCCTCCTGGAACTTCCAGCGGTCCACCTGCTCGTCGATCAGGAACTCCGTGTCGCCGACCTCCTCGATCTTCACCGACCGCATCATCTGGCGCACGATGACCTCGATGTGCTTGTCGTTGATCGCGACGCTCTGCGACCGGTAGACCTCCTGGATCTTGTCGGTCATGTACCGCTGCAGCTCCTTCTCGCCCAGCACCTGGAGGACGTCGTGCGGGTTGATGGCGCCGTCGATCAGGGGATCGCCGGCCCGCACCCGCTCGCCCTCCTGCACGTTGATGTGGATCGAGCGCGGCACCAGATACTCGCGGGTGTCGCCCATGTCGCTCTCGACCAGCACCTTGCGCATGCCCTTATGGACGTCGCCGAGATGGACGACGCCGTCGATCTCCGTGATGATCGCCGGCTCCTTGGGGCTGCGGGCCTCGAAGAGCTCGACGACGCGGGGCAGACCGCCGGTGATGTCCTTGGTCTTGGTGGTCTCACGCGGGATCTTGACCAGCGTGTCGCCAGGATAGACATCGGCGCCGTTCTGCACCACGAGGTGGGAGCCGGACGGCAGCAGGTACCGCTTCTCGCGGCCGTCCTCGCCGTGGATCAGGATCGCCGGCACCCGCTTCTCGTTGGCGGAGGCCTCGACGATGATCTTCTGCGACAGGCCGGTGACCTTGTCGGTCTCCTCGCGGACGTTCTCGCCCTCGACGATGTCCTGGAACTCCGCCTTGCCGCTGATCTCCGACAGGATCGCGTAGGTGAAGGGGTCCCAGGTCACCAGCTCGGTTCCCGGCTCGACCTCGGCGCCCTCGTGCACCAGCAGCGACGAGCCGTAGGTGAGAGCGTAGCGCTCCCGCTCGCGGCCCTTCTCGTCGGTCAACACCAGCTTGCCGCTGCGGTTGATGACGACCAGGGCCCCCCGCTTGCTCTCGACCGTGTTGACGTTCAGGAACTTGACGACGCCCGGGTTCTTGGCGATGTGCTTCGACTGCTCGGACACGCGCGAGGCGGTACCACCGTAGTGGAAGGTCCGCATCGTGAGCTGCGTGCCGGGCTCGCCGATCGACTGGGCGGCGATGACGCCGACCGCCTCGCCGATCTCCACCATCCTGCCGGTGGCCAGGTTGCGGCCGTAGCAGAAGGCGCACACGCCCCGCCGCGCCTCGCAGGTCAGCACGGAGCGGATCTTCACCCGCTCGATGCCGGCCGCCTGGACGGCGGTGCCGAGCTGCTCCGTGATCTCCTGGCCGGCGGCGATGATCTGCTCGCCGGTCATCGGATCGTAGATGTCCTCCTGGCTGACGCGGCCGACGACGCGGTCGCGCAGGGCTTCGAGGATCTCGCCGCCCTCCATGATCGCCGTCACCACGATGCCGTCGATCGTGCCGCAGTCCACCTCGTTGATGATGACGTCCTGGGCCACGTCGACGAGCCGGCGGGTCAGATAGCCGGAGTCGGCCGTCTTGAGCGCCGTGTCGGCGAGTCCCTTGCGGGCGCCGTGGGTCGAGATGAAGTACTGCAGCACCGACAACCCCTCGCGGAAGTTCGCCGTGATGGGCTGCTCGATGACCTCGCTCGAGGGCTTGGACATCAGGCCGCGCATGCCGGCGAGCTGGCGGACCTGCTCGCGGGAGCCGCGGGCGCCGGAGTCGGCCATCAGGTTGATCGGATTGAAGACGCCCGTCTCCTTCTCGACCTCCCGCATCTCGCGGAACATCTCCTCGGAGACCTTCTCGGTCACCCGGTGCCAGATGTCGATGATCTTGTTGTGACGCTCACCGGCGGTGATGACGCCGGCCGAACGCTGCTTCTCGATCTCGACCACCTCGGTGCGCGCCTGCTGGAGGATCTCCGGCTTGCGGCTCGGCACCACCATGTCGTCGACGCCGAAGGAGATGCCCGCCTTGGTGGCGTACAGGAAGGAGATCTCCTTCATCTCGTCGAGCATCTCGACCGTCTTGTCGTTGCCCAGGGTGATGAAGCAGTAGCCCACCAGGTCCTGGAGGCCGCGCTTCTTCAGGAGGCCGTTGATGAACGGGATCTCCTTGGGCAGGTGCATGTTGAAGATCACCCGGCCGACGGTGGTCTCGATCAGCGTGCGGTCGAGCTCCTCGAGCTCGGCGTGCACGACGTCCTGCTTGTCGAGCTGCGTGTCGAGGTTGATGTACGGCCCCGAGTAGCGCACCTTGATGGGGGTCAGCGTCTCCACCTGGCCGCCGTCGAGAGCCAGGAGCACCGAGTCGAAGTCCGGGAAGATCCGGCCCTCGCCCTTGGCTCCGGGCTTGCCGAGCGTCAGGTAGTAGCCGCCCAGCACGAGGTCCTGCGAAGGCACCGCGAGCGGACGGCCGTGCGCCGGCGAGAGGATGTTGTTGCTCGCCAGCATCAGCACCTTGCTCTCGATCTGGGCCTTGGGGCTCAGCGGCACGTGGACGGCCATCTGGTCGCCGTCGAAGTCGGCGTTGAAGGCGGCGCAGACGAGGGGGTGGATCTTGATCGCCTTGCCCTCGATCAGCGTCGGCTGGAACGCCTGGATGCCCAGGCGGTGCAGCGTGGGCGCGCGGTTCAGAAGCACCGGATGATCCTCGATCACCTCCTCGAGCGCGTCCCAGACCTCGTCCACCTCGGCCTCCACCATCTCCTTGGCGGCCTTGATGGTGCCCACCAGCCCCTTCTCTTCCAGGCGGTTGTAGATGAACGGCTTGAAGAGCTCGAGGGCCATCTTCTTCGGCAGACCGCACTGGTGGAGCCGGAGCTCCGGACCGACGACGATCACCGAACGTCCCGAGTAGTCGACGCGCTTGCCGAGCAGGTTCTGCCGGAAGCGCCCCTGCTTGCCCTTGAGCGTGTCGGAGAGCGATTTCAGGGGCCGGTTGTTGGAGCCCTTGAGCACGCGGCCGCGGCGGCCGTTGTCGAACAGGGCGTCCACGGCTTCCTGAAGCATGCGCTTCTCGTTGCGCACGATGACCTCGGGAGCGCGCAGCTCGAGGAGCTTCTTCAACCGGTTGTTGCGGTTGATGACGCGCCGGTAGAGGTCGTTCAGGTCGCTGGTCGCGAAGCGGCCGCCGTCGAGCGGCACCAGGGGCCGCAGCTCCGGCGGGATGACCGGGATCACGTCCAGGATCATCCACTCCGGGCGGTGGCCCGACCTGCGGAACGCGTCCACCACCTTGAGGCGCTTGGCGGCCTTCAGGCGGCGGATCTGGCTCGTCTCGGTGCGCATGATGATGCGCAGCTCCTCGGCCAGCTCGTCGACGTCGATGCGCGACAGCAGCTCCTTGATGGCCTCGGCGCCCATCTTGGCGACGAACGCCTCCTCGCTGTACTTGTCGCGCAGCTCGCGGAACCGCTCCTCGGTCAGGAGCTCCCGCTCCTTGAGCTCCGTCTCACCGGGATCGATGACGACGTAGCTCTCGAAATAGAGGATCCGCTCGAGGTCGCGCAGGCTGATGTCCAGGAGGTGGCCGATACGGCTCGGCAGCCCCTTGAAGAACCATACGTGCGAGACCGGGCAGGCGAGCTCGATGTGGCCCATCCGCTCGCGGCGCACGCGCGACCGCGTGACCTCGACGCCGCACTTGTCGCAGATGACGCCACGGTGCTTCATCCGCTTGTATTTACCGCACAGGCACTCCCAGTCCGTGATCGGACCGAAGATCTTGGCGCAGAAGAGGCCGTCCCGCTCCGGCTTGAAGGTCCGGTAGTTGATCGTCTCCGGCTTCGTGACCTCGCCGTAGCTCCAGGAACGGATCTTCTCCGGAGACGCGATCGAGATCTTGATCGCGTTGAAATCCTTGAGCGACTGTGGCTTATCAAAACTGCTGAATGGTTGCAACTGTCTGTCCTCCCTTTATACCTTGAGGAGTTCTACGTCGAGACAGAGGCTCTGGAGCTCGCGCACGAGGACGTTGAAGGACTCGGGCAGGCCCGGCGGCTCCGGAACGTCCCCCTTCACGATCGCCTCGTAGACCTTGCTCCGGCCTTCCACGTCGTCGCTCTTGACGGTCAGCAGCTCCTGGAGAGTGTAGGCGGCGCCATAGGCCTCGAGGGCCCAGACTTCCATCTCTCCGAAGCGCTGGCCGCCAAACTGCGCCTTGCCGCCCAGCGGCTGCTGGGTGATGAGGGAGTACGGTCCGATCGAACGCGCGTGGATCTTGTCGTCGACCAGGTGCGAGAGCTTGAGCATGTAGATGTAGCCTACCGTCACCTTCTGCTCGAAGACCTCGCCGGTCATGCCGTCGAACAGCGACGTCTTGCCCGACTCGGGGAGATTGGCCTCCCGGAGCAGGGCCTTGATGTCCGGCTCCTTCGCGCCGTCGAACACCGGCGTCGCGAACTTGAGGCCCAGCGCCCGGCCGGCCCAGCCGAGGTGGGTCTCCAGGATCTGGCCGACGTTCATGCGGCTCGGCACGCCCAGCGGGTTGAGCACGATCTCGACGGGCGTGCCGTCCGGCAGATAGGGCATGTCCTCCTCGGGCAGGATGCGCGAGATGACGCCCTTGTTGCCGTGGCGGCCGGCCATCTTGTCGCCCACCTGCAGCTTGCGCTTCATGGCGACGTAGACCTTGACCAGCTTGATGACGCCGGGCGGCAGCTCGTCGCCCTTCTG
>Ga0126305_10000017_pt1 | contig 74615 bp, 60 predicted proteins | sample Plot26_FD_92536 | JGI IMG/M metagenome (GOLD analysis project Ga0126305, IMG submission 92536) | Serpentine soil microbial communities from UC McLaughlin Reserve, CA, USA - Plot26 | ecosystem: Environmental > Terrestrial > Soil > Grasslands | place: USA: UC McLaughlin Reserve, Lake County... | reverse complement strand
TCATCGTAAGTCGGCATGTCTGAAGGATATTAGAACATGCCTCCAAGGAAAGAACAAGCGTCCAGCCGTGCCATCAAGGTGGAATTCACGCCTCAAGCCACGGGAAAGGCGGTAAACAGATACAACTTTTCTTCCCTGGTCGGTGTCCCTTCTACCGGGAACTGACCATGCCATATCTTCAAGACCAAGCTGAGGAATCCTGCCGAGAGGTTCCCTGTCCAAACCTTCACGAGCGGAAGATTCAGCTCGCGACGGGCGATCTGGAGATCGCTGTCATCCGGTCTGACTTTCTCCTGGAAGACCTTTGTGATTTCGCGGCTCGCCGGAATCCCAAGCGCGGCTTTCTCTTCGTTTCCAAGGTACTGGGCCGCCACCTGCCTGCCCGTCCATCTGCCATGCGGGAGGTTCATCGCCGCCTTGCCGGGAAAATCCCGTCCGATCTTCCCGGCCCGATCGCCATTATCGGTTTTGCGGAGACCGCAATCTGCCTGGGTCAGGGTGTTCACTCCTGGTACCTGAGCCGCACGGGACGCGAGGATGTTCTTTTCATCCATACGACGCGCCATCGGATCGATCATCCGGCCGCCTTTGAGTTTCTGGAGGAGCATAGCCATGCCGCTCAACACCTCATCTACATGCCCAGGAGGTGGGCAGACCGAGATCTGCTCGAAAAGGCCCGTTCCGTCGTGCTCGTCGACGACGAGGTGAGTACTGGTGGAACGTTCGTGAATCTCGCCAAAGCCCTCTCGGATTTCAACGTCTGCCTGGAGCGAGCCCTCTGCCTGACGGTGACGGACTGGCGCGGGCGGCGGCGATCAGCGGCAGCGCGTCGTGGGGAACTCGAGGACTTGGCGGCGGAGTGGAGCCGTCCATCCGGCTCACGAGCGGCCGCCGTCAACTACTGATGCCGGGCCGGCGCCAGCAACTTGACTTCAAGAGCGGGCGCCTGACCAGCCGCAGGTTCCAGCCGGGCAGCCGCCTGGTCGCGGTGCTCAGTATCATCAAGTCGCCCGGGGCTCAGGTCAATTACGGCACGGGCAAGGACGTCAGCGACGAAACGATCGCGGACGCCAGGGAGCCGCTGAGCATCCAATGGCTTGGCGGCAGCTTTATCGAGGTTCCTGTGCAGACACGCTGAGTGAGAAGATCTCGGCAAAGACCGGAAGCAGCGGGATCGGGCGACCGCGTTCGTGGTTAGAGGCGATGCTCTCGACCTCTTCCGCGCCGTCGGAGAGCTCGAGTGGCCATTGGATCTCCAGCCAATTGACTCCCGTCTGTACCAGGTCGGCAGGGGCAATGAACCGAAAGGTGCTCCACTCGGGTGTGAGAAAGAAACGGGCCATGCAGGCGCCATTGATTTTTAGATGGAGTTCGCCGAGCCCGGTCGCGTTCGGCTGCCGGCAGGTGAGCTCGAAGCTGACCTCGCGCGGCACGTGGGAAACCCATGGATAGCGTGACGTCAGGCTGTAGGCGCGACAGAAGTAGGTCGGCCACCCCAGCCAGTCGCGGTCCGCCCAGGAAGGGCGATGGTAGGGTTCGAGGAGATCGAGCGGGCGGTGCGAAAGGCTCCTCTCGTCCTTGCGGAGCTCGTCCAGGAAAGCCAGCGAGGGAAGGCCGTTGCTCTCGAGGGCGTCCGCGATGGCAGGCAGGAGCACGGGATCAAAAAGCTTGGCCTGACCGTAAGTGAGGACATAGCGCCTCAGGGCGGGTGTTGCCAGCCTGGAGAGCCTCTCGACCGCCGAGCAAGCCCAGGTAGGGGCTTTCCGGACTTGGAGCTCAAGGTACTCCCGCATTGCCAGAGCGACTTCTGGAGACCGCCGCGCCGCCTCGTGGCATCGGAATGAGACGACGGGAGCCTGCTGTCCCCAGTGAGCGCAATGGATCGCGGCGGCGAAGTGGGCTTCCGCCTCGAGGCGAGCCGAGGGCGCGGGGGCCGCTTCCACGAGATTCTCCAGATCCGCCGGCCGGCCGGCGTCTAGCAGGATGGCGACCTCTATTGCCGCCGCTGCCATGGCGACGCGGATCCCCTCCGCCGTCAGATGACAATAGTCCAGAAAAAGGCGGCTGCCAGGGAGCTCGCCTCGCCGCCACGCGTCGAAGCGGTGGGGAAGGTCGACGATGGCGATGCGACCGGGCAGCGCAAGTCCGCGCAAGGCGTGCTGGACGACCGAAAGAACTCTCGGCGTTTGGGGGGTGTTGTTCCAAATATTCGAATCCCGTGCCTTCTCGAGGCACGCGCGGGCCGTCACGAGGTCTCCTGTGGAACGCGCGCAATCGGCCAGGATCGTGAAGCCGGAGGCTGCGGTGCCGCCGTCTAGCTCCACCATCTCTTGCGCCAGGGACTGCGCGGTCTCGATCTCTCCGCCAGCGAGCGCCGCTCGGGCGGCCGCTCGGCACTCCAGCCAACGGCGATTGCTTCCGGGCGGCAGCCATGGCGCATCCGCCTCGGCATCCAGACGCCAGTCGGCGAGGTTGAACTCCGGGATGACCCAGACGATCGGGCAGCGCGTTGAGAGCCGGGTGAAGCGGGGTAGGAGAGTCTTCTGCACGAAGCTCGTGAGGCGCTGCTCGCGTAGCTCCTTGAACCCAGGCACCCCACGCTCGCGAAGGACGGCCGCCTCGATACAGCGATCCCGCTCATGGTGCACGAACCAGTTGTTGCCGGCGAAGATGACCAGGGCGTCGGGCCCGAGCGCGAGCGCCGCGTCGGCCAAGATGACGAGCTCCGGGGCAAGCAGATCGACCTTGGCCAGATCGACGACCTCGACCGGCTGTCCCCAGTGAGCCGTGAGAGAGGATTCAAGGGCCTGGGCTGGAGTGAGCTCGGGATCGTAGAAGTAACCGCGAGCCACCGACTCTCCCAGTAGCACCACGCGCTTCCTTTTTCCTTTGGGCGGGATGGATTGGACGTTCGCCCAGCGGACCCATTCGGCGCGCCTTGCCTCCGAGCGCTCGTAGCCTTGCGGGCCGGGCTCCCAGAGGCCGATCGTGCCTGGACGGACGCCGGGGGCTCCGGGACCATTCTCCGCCGGCGCGACGAGCAATCCCAGGCGCTGCATGAGCGACACGAGGGTCGCGCCGCTGTCGCCGCTCAGCAGGAGAGCTATCTCGTCCGCCGCCGATCTCAAGAAAAAGTCCTCTGCGCGCATCGCCTCTCCTGGGTGTGGAGCCTCTGAGAACCTACAGAAGCGTATACACCTTATGACTCACTCCGGATGCTTGGGGCTGGCGACGCAGGGCGTCGAGCTCGTTCCAGAACGGCGGCAGGGTTTCGCGGTCGATGATAAAGTCTTCGAGCACCAGAGCGTCGATCCGAGAACGGGTGAAACAAAGCAGCGCGTCCTCCGGCGTGCACACGATGGGCTCTCCCCTCATATTGAAGGAGGTGTTGAGCAGTATCGGGCAGCCGGTACGGTCGGCGAAACACGCTAGGAGGGCGGCGAAGCGGGGGCTCGCGTCTGGGTTGACCGTCTGCAGGCGAGCCGAGCGGTCGACGTGGGTGATCGCCGGCAAGTGGAAGGGAGACGTCACGCGGCAGGTTTCCAGCATGAACGGAGCGGGATGGTCGATGGCGAAGTGTTCTCCTGCGCGTCCTTCGAGAACGGCGGGGGCGAAAGGGCGGAAACCCTCGCGCATCTTGACCAATGCATTGATCCGGTCGCGCATCTGCTCGTCTCGCGGATCGGCCAGGATCGACCTTGCCCCGAGAGAGCGCGGACCGAACTCCATGCGACCCTGGAACCAGCCCACGACCTTTCCCGCCGCCAGTCGATCGACGGCTGCCTCCAGCAACTCCTCAGGCCGGCCGCGAAAGTCGAGGGCGCGGAGCGGCGTCGCGGCAAGCATGGCGGCGATCTCGTCGACCGGAGCCGCAGGCCCCCAGTACATATGGGTCAGCCGACCCTGCGCGGGGCGTTCCCCGGTCAGGTGCACATGCGCCAGGGCGGCGGCTCCCAGGCATCCTCCGGCATCGCTCGCGGCCGGCTGGACGAACAACTCGGCGAACGGCCCGTCAGAGAGAATTCGACGATTGGCGACACAGTTGAGCGCCACTCCGCCCGCCATGCAGAGATGACGGCTGGGGACCCGCTTGTAGAGGTACATCACCTTGTCGAGCAGGATCTCCTCAAGGACCCATTGGATGCTCCGGGCGACATCCTCATGAAAGGTCAGGAGCTCCGACTCTGGAGATCGGGGTGGCGCTCCGAAGAGCTCGATCAGCCGATCCGAGTACATCCGGTCCCGCCGGAGGAAGTCGAAGTACTCGAGATTGAGGTGGTACTGGCCGGCATCTTCCCCCGTTACCAGCGCTCGGACCTGCTCGATATAGCGAGGCTCGCCATAAGGCGCGAGCCCCATGACCTTGTATTCCCCATCGTTGACCTCGAAGCCCAGGTAGGAGGTCAGGGTGCTGTAGAGCAGACCCAATGAATGCGGGAAGTGGACCTCTTCGAAGAGCTCGATCCTGGAGCCGGCGGCGCTGCCGAACGCGGTCGTCGCCCACTCGCCCACGCCATCCACCGTCAACACCGCGGCCTCTTCGAATCCAGAGAAGAAGAAGCTGCTCGCGGCATGAGACTGATGGTGATCGAAGACTTCCAGCCGACCTGTATAGCCGAGCCTGCAACGAATCTCCTGCTCCACCCGGTCGACGTGATTCGGCAGGCGGCTCAGGATTTTACGGCGAATGGCGTCGGAGGCCTCCGGATGCAGGGCCATCCAGATCTGTCGGGAAAGCTTTTTCCTCGGATTTTCGTAATAGGCGACGCAGTCGACGTCGGACAGGCTGATGCCACCTTGTTCGAGGCAGAAACGAAGGGACTGCCATGGCAAGCTTGGATCGTGCTTGACGCGGGAGAATCTCTCCTCCTCCGCGGCCGAGATCAGCTCGCCGTCGCGCAATAGACAGCAGGCAGCGTCATGGTAATGCGCCGAGATTCCCAGGATGTTCAGGGCCATGCGATTCCATGGAGCTTCTAAACGCGTGTCACGACGAAGCGGTCGATGATCAAGGCATCGAGCCTCGGCGTCTCGCGAAAGAAGCTCAGCGCTTGTTCCGGTGTTTCGACGATCGGCATGCCACGCCGGTTGAACGAGGTATTGAGTAGCACCGAGATGCCGGAAATCTTGCGGAATTCCGTCAGCAGCCGGAAATAGTTCGGGTTCCAGCCCTCGGTGACCGTCTGGAGGCGGGCGGAACCGTCTTCATGAACGACGCTGCTCAGCCGTTCCGCCCAGGCCGAGCGGACCTGGGCAACCAAGATCATGTAGGGGCTCTCGAGCTCGCAGTCAAAGAATGTCGCCGCATCGGCGCGCAGAACCGACGGCGCGAAAGGCCGGAAGTCCTCTCGGCGTTTGACTTCCCGATTGATCACGTTCCTCACGTCGGGTAAGGTGGGATCCGCCAGCAGGCTTCGCCGGCCCAGCGCCCGCGGGCCGAACTCGGAGCCATCCTGGAACCATGCCACGATCTTGCCGTCCGCGAGGAGCTGCGCCGTGGCGGTCGCGGAGTCCCCAACCTCGGAGACCTGAAGGGGGCGCTCGACGATCCGCCCCAAGGCCGCCGAGTTGCGACGTATCGCCGCGGCGACCTCTTCCCAATCAATCGCGTGATAAAACGTCAGAAGCCCGTCAGGATTTGTGCACTCGAGCCGACCGCTTTCGAGCGCGCGCGCCGGGTGCAGGTTCCCGAGGAAGAACGCCGCCATCGCCTGCGACGGGCCTGAGATGACGGCGTTCGGGTTGTCGACCTCCCTCTCCAGGAGATGACAGGAGGTCCAGTCAACCAAGGTGCTGACGGGCTCGGAGCCACCGGCCTTCCAGCAGAGCGAACCGGTCCAGCCGCCGGCCCGGGCCGTCTTGAAGCTCTGGTGGACGAGCCGGATCAGGAACGAGAGGACGTTGATCGGCGCCTCCGCCGTGGCGGTTGCGGCGGCTTGATCTGCGGCGACGGCGGCGGCCTCGAGAGACCTCCGAATCGCCGCGGGCGGATAGATGCGTCCGAAGCAGGTCGAGCCGTCATGGATCTCCCGTGACCTTCCGAGGATCTCCAGCCAGCCATAGAAGGCGCAGCCCAGGGCGATTCCATTGTCACCCGCGGCCGGAACGATGAACAGATCCTTGACGGCAAGGCTCCGGCGGATCAGCGAGTTGGCGACGGCGTTCAGGGCCACTCCACCGGCATAGGCGAGATAATCGCAGGGCGAAATCCGAAGGCGGCTTTCGAACAGGTAGAGGAGGGTCCGTTCCAACTCCCGCTGAACCCATCGGGCGATGTCGGCATAGTATTGAAAATCACGGCGGAACTGCTCGTCGTCTCTTGCCGGGCGATCAAACTCTCTCATCCAGTCATAACGGACGAACACCCGCCCGTCACGGAGGTCGAAGATCTCACCGGTTACCGCGCCCTGCCGCCCATAGGGTGCAAGTCCCATCAGTTTCCCGAGGTCATCCCTGCCGCGCAGGCAGTAGGAGCTGACCGCCGCATAGACTCCTCCGATGGAGTGCTTGGTGGTATTGGGAGTGAGTGGATACCCCTTGCTGCCCAGGCCCCAAGGTGAGAAGTCCTTGTAGACGGCCTCCAGCCGTTCTCGGTGGTAGGAGTAGTAGCTGTCCTTCTCGAAGAAGAGGTGCCTCGTCTCGTCGTCTCCTACCCTCCGAGCGGCGGCCTCGTCGATACCCTTGCATTCGTCGGCGCCATTGCCGCAACCGTCGACCACCAGAATGTTGCACTCCTCGAAGGGACACATACCGAGCGCGCTGTAGGCGTGTGCCAGGTGATGCGAGATGGTCACCACGGGAATGGGACAATCTTCGGTGATGACCCGCGGCCCGTCGAACCAAGTGTCGCCGCGCTCGAAATCTCCGAAGTTCGCGTTCTGGACGATCAGTGCCAGATCGTTCATGGTGATGTCTGCGGCTTCCAGGCAGTATCGGATCGCGGCGGTGTCGTTCCCGCCGTCATGCTTGAGCCGGGTGAGACGCTCTTTCTCGATGGCTACCAGGATCCGGCCATCTTTGAGCAGGCACGCGGAGCCGTCGTGTGAGAGCCCCGTTCCCAACACATAGATCGGTTTGCCCATTTCACGTGCTCCTTAAGGCGGCAGGGGCCATGCCATTGGATCGATCAGCCAGTTGGCCGCAGGAGCCCATCGCGGATGAGCCGTCGCACCAACACCAGCTTGCTGCTGTCGGACAACGCCGCGGGAAGCTCGGCGACCTGGAAGCGCCGATGATCGCGGATGAACTCGAGAGCCGGCAGGAGGGTTGCGGGTCCTTGGACCCGGTGAGGGCCGAAGCGCAGCACGGCTCCCCGGTCGGTGCTCTCGACGAGGCAGGGGAGGCCGAGACGGCGTTCGACGGTGGCATCGAGGCCTAGCGTGGACAACTGCGCCAGCGCCGTGAAGTGGCCGTCGGGCGGAAAGCGGCGCGAGGTCGTCAGCTGCTCGATGAAGGAGCCCAGAGTGGCCTCGAAGGACGCCTTCTCGCGGACGAGCTGCAACAGCGCGTCAAAGGTTTCGTCCATTTCCGCGCGTATCCCGTTCGCCTGCACGAAGTCGGGGGGCAAGGCCTCGCGCAACTCCACGTTTTCAGCGCAAAGCAACTCGACGGACCGCTTTAGGAAGTCCACCCAGTAGATGGGATGGAGGCTGACCGTCAGGTGGAGCGAGCAGGCGTCGGAAGTGATCGCCTTGTGGTAGAAACCCCGTGGGATATAGAGAACGTCGCCGGTTTCAAGACGCTCGCATTCACGCAGGACGAGGGTGCTCTCGTCGTGGGCGGCCGCGTCGATTGTCCGTCCGTAGTCGGTTTCGAGCGGTGAACGGAAGCCGGGCTCATAGACGAACCATTCCTTGGCGCCCTCGACCTGCAGGATGAACACGTCGGTGTAATCGAAATGGGCGGCGAGACCCTGCGAGTGGGCCGGCGTGAGATAGGCGTTGACCGTGGCTTTGACGTTCAACTCCTCGGCGAGGCTGGCGACCAGCGTGGCCACGGAAGGCCAGGATTTTTCCACGCCGAGAAGGCGAAGGGTGTCGCCAGCGTCGAAACGTTGATAGAGAATCTCTTGAGGAGTGCTCGCCGTGGTGGTTTCCATCGACGCGCGGTCGCTGCCCTTCGCCGCGACTACGGTGATACGTCTGCCTTCATCCACCTGCGACGGCATCATCCAGCGATCCACGTCCGAGAGCGTGAAGAGCGAGCTGAAATGGGTGGGGCGCTCGCGGTGGACGAACAGATGGCCCTGACCCCAGAAGCGGTCGATGAACTGTCGGCGAGTGACCGGGGCGATGAGATACTCCAGGGAGAGGGGAGCGGCCGGCGTCTCTAGGTCGGTCCTGGAAAGGGCAGCGGTAAGTGGCTGCATGACATCCTCCCTCCTCCGGTTCCGGAAGAAGTGGTCAATTCTCGCTAAGAATCATATATGAATGAGATCTTAATTTCAAGGCGACGGGGCTCGCTTTTAGGCGAGGGCGAGGACACAGGGCAGGCCGAGAGGGTCGGCCAACCGCAGGAGCGTGTAGCCGATGCCGGCCAAGCCGAGGAAGAACCGAGGATCGAACGAATACCGGGAGGCTGCCATGAGCCCGAAGCCTTCCCGCTCTCTCGCTCTCTCCAGGACGTGGCAGGCGAGACTGCGAGCCGCCACGTGGAGCGATTCGTCGCCCAGTTTGCACGCGGCATGGAGCAGGATGTCCACTCTCCCCATATTTCCACAGCACAGAAGGTCGTCGTCGTCTAACTCGGGGGAGCCCGTCACGTCCAGCGCCTCACGAACCTCTCGCGCGGCCTCGGGTGTAGCCTCGAAGTTGAGGATTTCAAGACGGCTGAGCGCGACGCCGGAGGCCCCGTTGCACCAGCTTCTGCCGAGACGAGCTCCTGGCCGCCAGGAGATTCGCCAATTCCATCCATCGGTTACGTAAAGGGTCCGCTCGTAAGCGATTCCTTCCCGCGCGGCCGCAAGTAATTCCGGTTCGCCTGTCCTACCGAAGAGCCGAATCAACGCACAAGCGATTCCAGAAGCACCGTGCGCGAAGCCGCCGACGGGCCTTTTCTCCGAGCCCATGGGCCAGACCTGAAGCCTGCCGACTCGGCGCGTCCTCTGGCTCAGGAGCCGAGCGGCGCAGGCTACCGCCAATTCAAGCGGCGTCGATTCCTGGGCGTCGGGCCCCGAGACCTCACGATCCAGGGCCAGGAGAGCCAGAAGCGCGCCCGCGGCTCCGAACATGACGTCCAGGTTTTCATCCCCCAGAATGCGGCAGGGTGTGATCAGTCCTGACAGCTCCTGGGCGTCCCGAATCAGTGCGGGCTCTCCGAGCAGGGCTCCGATCTTGAGTAGGGCGTACACAAGCGAGCCGAGGCCTGACATGCCGCCGAGGGGATGCGGGGCTTCCTCGGCTCGTCTCGAATTTCCGACGACTTCCGGTAATTCCCGTCGCAGGGGCGCCAAGGTTTGCAGGCAGAGCTCCCGGTACTTGTCGCCACCGGACGTCCGTGCCATCGCGGCAAGAAAAAGGGCGACACCCGTCGTACCGGGATAGAGGTAAGGGCCCAGTGGCATCGGGACGACTCTACCGTCCCTGAGACCGGGGCCAGACCAGTACAGACTGCCATCGCGGGCTCGGGATCGGTGCGCGACCAACTGCTCGGCAATCTCCTCCGCGGCATCGAGGAAGAGACCGTCGTCGCAGCGTCCGGTTGACGGGAACGAGTCCATCGGCCAGCTCCAATGTACAGGATCGCACACAAAAAAGCCATTGTATTCTTCTTGAAGAAGATGCTATCTTTGGGGGATGTTGTTCTGGTGTCAAGCGCGAGCACCGCCGCGCCCTGCTTCTTCCCTCGTCGTCACCAGTATCGCTCAAACAACCGTCAGTACTTACAAGGAGATTCTCATGTCTAACCAAGTCGATGTCGCCCGTGCCTTGAAGGACAAGGATTACTTCCATTCTCTGACGGCAGAGCAGCAGGACATGGTCCGCGGAGAGGGCGGAGTCGGTGATGCCAACATCACCGATGACAGCCTCGAATCGGCCAGCGGCGGTCTTGGCGGAGGTGCCGGCCAGCTCCTCGCCACCGGGACGGATCCCACGTTCTCGGGTGCCAGGGGCAGTGCCAGCACCCTTGTCATCTGCAATTGCTGATTCCTACTGCTCGCAAGGTCTGGGGAGGGCTGAGGCATCCCCGGACCTCCTTTCTCCTGGAGCGTTGCGCGATGACCGAGATCTTGTCCGAAGATGTGGCCTGGTGGCGCGCCTTGACGCTGGAGGAACGGTGCCGCTCGGTTGTTCCAGCCCCATGGGAGCGAGCCAGCGGGGTCACGGCGCGGCGCCGTATGGCCCAATGGCGGAGCCAGACTCCCTTCGCCAAGGAGGAGTGGTTTGCCCGTCTTCTCGATCTCCACCGTCTCGACGAAGGCGCGTTCACGGCTCTGCTGGGCGAAGAGGACGCCTCTCTCCGGCAGCGGCTGCCGGAGGTCCCCAACTGGCTCTCCCGTCTTGAGCAGGTGTTCGAGGCGCCGAGAGCCGCTTCCGGGAGACTCCCGCCAATCGTCGGGCCACTGATCGTATCCGCCCGCGAGCGCCTGGAAAGCGAGGCTCGTGACCTGGCTCGTCGGCTGCCGGGTGGGACGCTCGATCCCGAGGCCATCGCCGAGCAACTGCTCTCGGCCTTGCTCGTCCGCGTCGACCGGCAGATCAGCCGCGCGGTCGTCCTGGAGATGCGCGTGGCCTCCCTCCAGGGACGCCTGACGGGCGCGGATCAGGCCGAGCGTTTCCGGAGCTTCGTCGATCGCCTTCGCGAGCTTTCGGAATCCCTGTCCTTCCTCCGCCAGTATCCCGTGCTGGCGCGTTCCCTGGTGGAGTCGACCGAGGCCTTGACCGAGGCCGGGATCGAGCTCCTGGATCGTATCGGCGCGGACTGGCAGTCAATGCGCGAGCTGTTCTGGCCCGACCGCGATCCCGGGATGCTGACGAGCCTCGAAATGGGGCTCGGCGATGTCCATCGCTCGGGACGCGAGGTGTGCGTGCTGGTCTTCGACTCAGGAGCGCGGCTCGTATACAAACCGCGGTCGCCGCGGATCGATCATCACTTCGCTTTGCTCCTGCGTTGGCTCCACGAGCGCGGGGCGCCGGAGCTGCGGACTCCTCGAATCCTAGATCGGGGCACCCACGGCTGGGCGGAGTTCATCCACCACACGCCCTGTCTCAGCCTTGCGGAAGCTCGCCGTTTCTATGAACGCCAGGGCGCCCTCCTTGCCGTCCTCTACGCGCTCAACGCCAACGACTTCCATCGCGAGAACCTGATCGCCGCGGGCGAGCACCCGGTTCCCATCGACCTCGAGACTCTGTGCGGTCCCGACTACGGTCAGGGGCAGGAAGCCGCCTACGACTCTTACGCTGAATTCGAGCTCGCGAGCTCCGTCGTCAAGACCTTGCTCCTGCCGGTATTTCAAGAAGAGGGAGGGGGGCAAAAGAGGCTCGACACCAGTGGCCTTGGCGGCCGGAGCGGCCAGTTCTCGATTCACCTCGTAGGCGAATGGGAGAATCTCGGCACCGACGAGCTGAGGCTCGCCTTTGAACGGCGCGAGATTCCGCCCGTGCCCAACCGGCCTCAGTTGGACGGCTCTGCCCTGAATGCCTTCGACTTCGCCGCGGAGATCGAGGCGGGCTTCACCTCCATGTACCACCGCCTCGAAAGCCTTCGAGACGAGCTGTTGTCGGAGGGTGGGCCGATCGCCGCGATGGGGGATGACGAGGTTCGCGTCGTTCTGCGAGGAAGCCAGCTCTACAGCATGCTCATCGAGCAGAGCTTCCACCCGGACCATCTGAGCGATGCCCTGGAGCGGGACCGGCTCTTCGCTCGTCTCTGGTTTGGCATCGATCGCACGGAATTCCCCCACATCGCGCTCCGTCTTTTGCCCAGCGAGATCCCGGACCTCTGTCGGGGGGAGATTCCTTACTTCACGACCCTGGTCGACTCCCGAGATTTGTGGACGAGCCAGGGCGCGAAATTGGAGAGCTTCTTTCTCCGCTCGAGCAGCGAGGTGATCCGCGACCGGTTCCAGCAGCTGGGCGAGGAGGATCTTCGCCGGCAGACCCGATTCATTAGGGGCTCTCTCGGGGCCATCGCGCTCGATCACGAGTCCACTTTCCAGCGCTACACGCCGCCCACGGCAGCTCCGCCCGCCGCCCGCGACCGTCTTCTGGTCCAGGCCGTGAAGGTCGCGGAGCGGCTCATCGAGCTGGCCTCCTGGCGGAACGGCCATGCTTCCTGGGTAGGGTTGTCGCACGGCGAGAGCCATGGCTGGCATCTGCGGCCCTTGCAGACCGATCTTTACAGCGGCCTTCCCGGCCTCATCCTGTTCCTGGCCTACCTGGGGGATGTGACCGGTCGCGGAGACCTTCGGTCCGTGGCGGAGGCCGCGCTCGAAACACTCCGCCACCAGTTGAAGCGGCGGCGAGACGTGGAGTTCCTGGGGGGGTTCCATGGCTTGGGTGGGCTGCTCTACCTCTGGCTGCACCTTTTTCATCTCTGGGAAGACGAAGCCTTCCTCGCCGAGGCACGGAGCACCGCCTCCCGCCTGGCGGAGATCGCTGGCGACGACCGCCACCTGGACGTCATCCAGGGCTCCGCGGGGTCGATTGCCCCTCTCCTCTCCCTCCACGAGCTGACCGGTTTGACGCAGCCGCTCATGACCGCGCGAAGCCTGGGCGACCGCCTTCTCCAGCTGGCGCGGCCCTGGGACGGAGGGATCGGCTGGCTCAGCGCCCTGGTCCCCACCCGTCCGCTCACCGGTTTCGCCCATGGAGGGGCCGGATTCTCCTGGGCTTTGGGCGAGCTTTTCACCGTGACCGGCGAGGAGGACTACTCGCGCGGAGCGCTCCAGGCCACGGCCTATGAGCGCAGCTATTTCTCCTTAGAGCAGGGGAACTGGGAAGACCTCCGGCAGGCCTCACAGGAGCGGGGTGCCCGCTACATGGTCGCCTGGTGCCATGGCGCGTGCGGGATCGGCATGAGCCGTCTACGCCTCCAGGGGTGCCTCGACGACGCCGAGATCCGACAGGAAGCGAGGGCCGCGCTCGACACCACCTATCTGTCGGGATTCGGCAGCAACCATTCGCTCTGCCATGGTGACATGGGCTCCCTTGAGCTGCTCCTGCAGGCCAGCCGATGCCTGCCGGAGGTGAAATGGCAGGAGCGGCTCGCCGAGCGCACCGCCCAGACTCTCGCCAGTGCCGAGCAGCAGGGATGGCGCTGCGGCGTGCCGCTGGACGTCGAGACTCCTGGCCTGATGGATGGCCTGGCGGGGATCGGCTATGGTTTTCTGCGCCTCGCCGAGCCCGACCGCGTCCCGGCCGTGATGATCCTGGAAGGACCTGGGACCGCTAGCCGCCTTCCGTCTCGTCCGATTTTTATCTGAGGAGATCTCCATGAGCATCTTGCTGCGGGAAGAACTTGACTCGACGTACGCAGGGACCCTCGAGAGTCTCATCGATCCTGTCAGTACCAGGAAATTCCTCGAGGAGCACTGGGGTAAGTCGCTCCTCATCGTGCGCCGGCATTCGCCGGATTATTACTACAAGCTGTTCTCTCTGGCCGACGTCGACGTCTGCCTCATGGCGGCGGCCCATAGCTCGGGCAATATTCTGCATGTGATCGCGGCGCAGGGAAGCAGCCGGAGCACCACCCTGACGACCGTCTCGGAGGTTTCGAAGGATGCGCTCTATAGCGCCTTTCTCTCGGGAGACACCCTGCGGCTGATCGGAGTGGAGAAGTTCTGGCCGCCGGTTCATCTCCTGACCACCGCCCTTCAGCAGGCGCTCGACGCGACGGCCGGCGTCAACTTCTTCCTGACCCCGGCCCATTCGCAGGCCTTCCCCCTGCACTTCGACAATACGGACGCGTTTATCGTCCAATTGGCGGGCTCGAAACGATGGCAGATCTGGGAGCCGACCTATGAGCGTCCGCTCGACTCGCGCCTCTCGGAACGACACGTTTCAAGCCGCATGGAAAAAGACGAAACGAAGCTGACGCTGCTGGAGGATTTCGTCCTCGAATCCGGCGACGTGCTCTACATGCCGCGGGGCTTCTATCACAAAGCCATCGCGATCGACGAGCACTCTCTCCACTTGACCATCAGCCTGCATCCCATTAGCTGGGCCGATTTCTTCAAGCGGGCTTTTGAGCTGACGGCTCTGGACAACCCCGAGCTGCGGGAGAACCTGCCCCCCGGCTTCGTCGGAGACAACCGGGCACGGCGATCCATGCAGGCGACCTTCTCGCGTCTTCTTGAGCGCTTCTCCGATACGGTTTCTTTCGAGGAGACTCTCCATTCCGTCGTGGAAGATCAGGTCGTAGCCCGGGTGTTGCCGCCCGATGGGCACTTCGCCGCGCTGGCCGGCCTGAAGGAGATCGGGGCGAGCTCCCGGGTCGAAAAGAGGAGTGGCCTCGCGTGCTTGGTTGAGGAATCTTCTGAGAAGGCCGCAATCCGATTCGGCGCCCAAGGCGTCCAGGGCCCACGAATCCTGCTTCCCGCCCTCGAGTTCATCCGGGATCAACAGAGCTTTTGCGCCAGCGACCTGCCTGGAGCCATGAGCCTCGACGGCAAGGTCACCCTGGTGCGACGGCTGGTCCGTGAAGGGCTCCTCAAGCCTGCCGGCCTCTAGCGGAGAAGCTCCGTCTACAGGGGCTTACTCCGCTCTCAGGGCGGAGAGCGGGTCGACCGCCGTCGCCCGTTGGACCGGCAGCGCTATCGCCAGCCCGCTGATGAAGAGCACCAGTGCCAAGACGAAGCCCAGGGTTGGAAGATCGACCCGGCTGATTCCGAAGAGCAGCGCGGCCAGCGCACTGCTGATCGAAAGATACAGGGTGAGACCGATGGCGCAACCCACCAGGACAAGCTTCAGGTAACGGCCGATCAGAAGGCGTTGAAGGCCGAGCCGGGTCGCGCCCAGGGCCAGCCTGACACCGATCTCGTGTCTCCGTTGCGCGATCCCATAGCTGATCACCCCGAAGATCCCGGCGGCGGTGAGGAAGAGCGCGAGAACCGCGAAGACGCTGGTCAAGAGACTCTGGAACCGCTCCCGTCTCGTCGAACTGGCGACTACTGTCGCGAGCGTCCCGAAGTTGTCCAGGCTCAGGTTTGGATCGATCTGTTTGAGCTTCTTCCGCAGCAGGTCGGTGGAGGTCCCGGCGCCCCCGGATGCGGTGCGGACGATCAAGGAGACTTCCGGCCGCGGGCCTTGGCCGATGGGACGGTAGGCCTGCAGGTGCCGCCCTTCCTGGATGCTCGTCTGGTGAATGTCGCCGACGACTCCCACGACCGTGGCTACGATCTTCTCCCGGCTCGTGAAGGCGTTGAAGACCAAGCGCTTGCCGAGCGGCGACTCGCCTGGCCAGAACAATCGGCCGAGGCTCTGACTGACCAGCGCGACGGGAGGCGCCGTAGAGACATCGTGATCGGTGAACCCACGACCCTGGAGGAAGGAGATACGCATCGCCGCCGGCAGATCCGGGGAAATGACGCCGACGTCCACCCCTGGTGCCGACTCCAGGCCCTCCGAGAGCCGGTCTTCGGCAGCGACGCGCACATGATACTGGTTGCCCGACAAGGGAAGAGGAAAGATCACTCCAGCGTGCTTGACTCCGGGTAGCTCCCACACAGAGGAAAGCAGGGAAGCATAGAAATTGGACTGCTGTACGGGTGTCCCGTAGGAACGTTCGGGTAGCGACAGGTCGACCGTCAGGGTTGAGTCGGCCTGAAAGCCCGGCGAGACCGCCATCAGTTTGAGCAGGCTGTGAGTGAGCAGTCCTGCGACGAGCAGAGCCGGTACTGCCAGGGCGACCTCCACGATTGTCGCCAACTTCCCGGCCATCAGCACGAACGGGCTGCGACCTCCGGAGGACCGGCTCGCGGCGGTCAGGATCCTGGCAGGCTGGCGCGCGATGTTCCGCCGCAAGAGCGGCAGACACCCGATGATAATCGTGGTCAGGAGTGAAACACCGAGGGTGAACAGCAGCACCGACCGGTCGATACCGATCTCGTCCTGTCTAGGCAGAGCGTCGCCGGCGAACTTCAAAAGGACCGAGGTGACCAGAATCGAGAGAGCGAGGCCCAATCCCCCGCCCAGAAGAGAGAGGAAGGAGGTCTCGATGAGTGAAAGCCGGAGCAGCCGGCCCATCGAGCAGCCCAGGGCGAATCGAACGGCAAGCTCTTTCTCCTGGCCTATCAAGCGGGCCAGCAGTATGCTCACCACGTTGTTGCAGGAAATCAAGAGGACGATCCCGACCGCCGCGGTTAAGAGGAGAAGCGCAGGCCTGACATCGCGAACCATGAGATCGCGGAGGAGGTAGACCCTGAAGCCCGTGCTCTTGCTTCCAGCAGGGCGGCTCTGGTCCAGCCTGTGAGCGATGGTGCTGACCTCGGCCTGAGCTCGCTCCAGGGAGACTTCAGGAGCGAGGCGGCCGATGATGAAGAGCCAGTGCGAAGCTCCCAAGCTGCCGGTGGCTTCCAAGGCGAGTGGGCTCCAGAACTCTGCGCCCTTGGGGTAGGCTTCCTTCGAGCTGACGACTCCCAGCACGGTGTAGAGCTCCTCGTCAAGAGTCAGGCGCGCGCCGAGGACCTTGGGGTCGCTACCGAAACGGCGTTGCCATAGGCTCGTGCTGATCACGACGACTTTGGAACCGCCGGGAAGATCCTCCGCTGAAGTAAAGCCGCGACCCAGGACGAAGCGTAGCCTTAGGGTGGGAAAGAAGTCGGCGGACACGGCGGCACCGTTGACACGCTCCGGCTCCAAGCCGGGGGTGAGCACATTCGACCGGGCGTCCGTCCAAGCCGCCAAGCGCGCGAACGAATGAGCTTGCTCGCGTAAACCCACGAAATCGATCGGCGAGGCGGGGGACCCTTCTTCTCCGTCTGAGCTCTGAACCACGGCAATGAGCCGATCGGGAGCCGGATAAGGCAACGGCTTGAGCAGCACGCCATTAGCGAGGCTGAAGACCGCGGTATTGGCTCCGATGCCCAAGGCCAAGCTGAGGACGATCAGGAAGTTGTGAAAAGGACTCCCCAGAGTGCGACGGAAGCCGTAGCGAACCTCCTGAAGGATTTCATACATGTTGGGTCCCCCAGCTCTGGAGCATCGTCGGAATAACCTCAAGACTCGCAAAGTATAAGGTGTTAAGATTAATCTGGGAAGCGGCCTTGCCGGAGCGGGTACCCGCAAAGGAGTCTAGGTTGAGACGCTGCTGGCTGCTACCGCGCGACCGGCGTCTCTCGCACGTACTGCTGCAGTTGCGCGCGGGTCCGCGCGGCGGCTTCGGTCTTGCCGAGGGCCTGCTGGGCTCGGAGCAGGCCCTGGAGCGACAGGGTGCGGCCGGGGGCGCGGGCGAGGGCTGACTGGTACGCTTGCTCCGCCTCGGCGTTGCGGCCCAGGGCGAGTAGCTCGTCGCCGAGAAGCTCGGAGGACGGCTTCTGGATGGCGGGGGGACCGAACTCCATGGGCATCGCGCTCTCCCGCTCCGCCACTTTCCGCAATGCGGCGAGCCCGTCGTCCGTCTTCCCTTCCTTGAGCCGCTCGAGCGAGTCGATCTGCTGGACGACGACCTCCGCGTAGGAGCGATCGACGGTGACGTTCCGTTTCTCTTTCGCGATCTCCGCGAGCAGCTCCCGCTGGCGCTCTCTCAGTCGCGCGGCGGCGGCGCGCAACGCGGTCCGGTCACCGCTCGCCGCCAGCGCCTCCCCGTAGGCCAGGATGAGCTTCGTGTCGAGGAAACGTCCTTCCGGCAGGGCCACGGGATCCGTCTCCCATCGCCCCGTCTCGATCCCCTGGAAGAGGCGCATCTCGGCGAAGGAGCTGACGAGCGAGTCGTCCCCCTCGACCCCGGGGCCGCCCGCAGCCTCGCGTACCGCCATCTGCCGGCAGGCGTCGAGTTGCCGTTTTGCGTCGTCGAGGCGCCGCTCCTGCAGATAGCCATAGTGCAGCCAACTCGGGTAATGGCCGCAGGTCTTCGGCAGCTTGCCCTTGCCGGCACGGTCCTGATCGACCACGCGCATGGCCTGCTCGTTGGCGGCAATGACGTCGTCCCACTGGCCGACCGCCACGAAAATGTGAGAGGTCATGTGCAGCGCGTGGCCGGCGTTCGGCGCCACGCTGCCATAGAGCCGCGCCGCGCGCATGCCGAGCGGGGCGTGGACCGGGTCGTCGTACGAATGGATCAGGTAGTGCAGCACTCCCGGGTGATGCAGGTGAGTGGGGAAGACCTCCTCGAGCAGCGCCGCGGACCGCATGTAGATGCCAAAGTCGCGACCGTTGTGCGCCGTACCGAGGAGCGACAGGGCATAGAAGGCCGTGGCGTCGACATCGTCCGGATACCGCTGGTGGAGCGCGGCCATGGCGTCGGCGTAGTGGAAGTCGCGCTCGTTCTTGGTGCCGTCCCCATAGAGGACCTCCAGGGTGCGCAGGTAGTCCCGCTCGCGCTCCGTCTTCGCCCTGGCCAGCCGGGCCTCGGGGGTGGCGCCGAGACGGCCCAGCACGGCGCGCGCCGCGGCGAGGTCCTGCTGCATCCACACCGGGTGGGTGTAGGTCATCGCCTCGCCCCAGAAGGCCAGGGCGAAATCCGGATCGATCGTCTGCGCCTTGCGGAACTGCTCCGCCGCGCTGGAGTACTCGAAGTTGTGCAGCAGCGCGAGCCCGCGGAGGAAGGGCCCCTGGGCCACCGGCGAGCCGGAGTTGGCGAACGACACCTCACCCACCTCGCTCTGCGCCGAGGCGGCAACGTTGAAGGCGAGGAAGAGCGCGAAGAGGTACAGCCAGGCGAGCTTACGCATGCATCACCTCCGGGTCAGGCGGTTGTCCGCTTCGGGATGATACCGGATGGTGGCTCGCCCGGCAGAGATCCCCGGCCGGAGCGATCTTGCCGGGAAGCCATCTTGCAGGGATCTTCGGCGATCTTTCCAGGAGGTAAACCCATGAAACCGCTCGCATCCCTCTTCGCTCTGTTTCTCCTTCTGCCCGGAGCTGTCCGGGGGCAGGCGGCCTCGCAGGGCCCGGCCTACGACGCCCGGCTGTCCGGCTACGAGTACCCCTTCAAGGTCGGCCTCCATCCGGTGAAGTCGCAGCAGCAGACGTTGGAGATGGCCTTCATGGACGTCCGTCCCGAGAAGGCGAACGGCAGGACCGTGCTGCTGCTCCACGGCAAGAACTTCTCGGGCGCATACTGGGAACGGACGGTCCGGGCGCTGACGGCCGGCGGCTACCGGGTGATCGTTCCCGACCAGATCGGCTTCGGCAAGTCGTCGAAACCGGAGCACTTCCAGTTCAGCTTCCAGGAGCTCGCGACCCACACCCGGGGGCTCCTCGACGCGCTCGGCGTGTCTCGCGTGTCGGTCGTCGGCCACTCCATGGGAGGCATGCTGGCGACCCGCTTCGCCCTGATGTACCCCGATCTCACCGAGAAGCTGGTCCTGGTCAACCCGATCGGCCTGGAAGACTGGAAGCGGCTCGTTCCCTACCGCACGGTCGACGAGAGCTTCCGGACGGAGCTGGAAGCCACTCCCGGCAGCGTGCGCGACTACATGCGGGAGAGCTACTTCGCCGGGAACTGGAAACCCGAGTACGAGCCGCTCGTCGAGGTCCAGGCCGGCTGGCTGCGCGGTCCCGAACGGCGCCGGATGGCCTGGATCTCCGCCCTGACCTCCGACATGGTGCTCACCCAGCCGGTCCTCTACGAATTTCCGGACCTGCGGATGCCGGTCCTCCTGATCATCGGCCAGAGGGACCGGACGGCCATCGGCAAGGCCTGGGCCCCGCCGGAGGTGAAGCCGAAGCTGGGCAACTACCCCGAGCTCAGCCGCCGGGCTCAGGCCGCCATCCCCAAGGCCCGGCTGGTCGCGATCGACAACGCCGGTCACCTGCCCCAGGTCGAAGCCTTCGACCGCTATTGGACTGCTCTGGAAGAGTTCCTGGGCGGCCGGTAGGGGACCCTCTCTCCTCCTGCCTGTAACAAACCGCCGTGTCAGGTGTATGGGTAAGGTGTAGACCAAGAGGATCCGAACCTTGACCGAGGCCATCGAGCAGGACCGGGGTTTCTGGCGGGCCGCGTATCAATCCCACGCGCCGGCGGTGCTGGCTTTCCTGCAGCACCGCCTGGGACGGCGGGAAGATGCCGAAGACCTCCTCCAGGAGACTTTCGTCCGGGCAATCCGCAGCGGTTCTTTTGACGGAGACCGCCTCTTCGACGGAGACAACCTCCGCGCCTACCTCTTGCGCATCGCCCACAACCTCTGGGTCAACGTACGGCGGCGTCCGCGGTTGGTCGTCCCCGCGGCGGGGGAGGGCGATACCTCCTTCGCCGAGGTGCCGGCGGCGGCGGCCTCCCCCGAGCAGGAGGCCTCCTGGAGCGCCTTCCGCGAGGAGTTGCGGCGAGTCCTCGCGGGCTTGAGCGAGCCGCACCGCCGGGCTTTCGAGCTGGGCGCTCTCGAGCAGCGCAGCTACGGCGAGATCGCCCAGATCACCGGCTGGAGCCTGCCGCAGGTCAAGGTGAATCTCTATCGCGCCCGGAAACGGGTCATCGAAGAGCTGCGCGAACACTTCCCACAGGCGGTCAGGAGCAGACCATGAGCGATTGTGAGAGCTACGAGACGTCCCTTTCAGCCCTGGCCGACGGCGAGCTTCCCACCGAGGATCTGCTGCCGACCCTCGATCACCTCGCGGAGTGCGCCTCCTGCCAGGCCTTCTACCGCGACGTGCGCGCGCTCGCCGCGGCGATTCCCGCGAACGCCAATGCCGCCGATATCGCCGATATCGCCGATAACTCGCGGCGGCTCGCGGCGTCCGCGCCTGCACAGGCACCCGAAGAGATCTGGCGCCGCATCGAGGCGGCAGCGTCCCCCGCGCTCTCGCGGACAGGGCGTTCCCGGCCTTGGGCGATGCGCCTTGCCGCCGCCCTCCTTCTCGTCGCCAGTCTCTGGGGCGCCCTCGCCGCCGTGCGCTCCACGATGCGACCCGCGGGGGAGCCGATCGAGATCACTCTTGGGGAAGACAGCGGCCGGATGACCGAGCAGCGGTTCCTCGCCCTCACTGTCGAGCTCCTCCGCGCCGACTCCCGCTATCACCTGGAGATGCTCCAGGTCCTGACCGCCGTCTTCGAACAGGGCCGGCGGCAGGAGGCTCCCGTCGACTACGACGCTCCGCTCCCGGAAGGGGACGACGGCGAATCCAACGACTGGCGGCCGGCGCAAGGTGCGCGCCGGCTGTCCTGACACCACCGGACATCACATTCCGAGACATTACGTTCCGAAAGGATTTTCCATGAATGCCGCGTTGCGAAAGACGTTGCCCATGATCTTTCTCCTCGGCCTCGGGGCGCTCCCCGCCACGAGCGCGACCGCCGCTCCGGCGCGGGACTCCCGAGGCTTCCTCTACGGCCGGATCACCACCCGCAGCGGCTCGGTCTACGAGGGCCGCCTCCGCTGGGACAAGGAAGAGGCGTTCTGGGGGGACTTTTTCAATGCCGACAAACGTGACCTCCCCGACCTCAAATATCTCCCGCGGAAGGAACGGCGGCGCCCGAAATCGGTCGAGGTCTTCGGCATCCCGCTCGGCATCCATTGGGGAGCGGAGGACCGCGGAGGTCGGCAGTTCGTCGCCCGCTTTGGAGACCTCCGGCGCATCGAAGCCGGCAAGGGCGATGATGCCACCGTCGTCTTCAAGAGCGGCGCCCGCTACGAGGTGAGAGGCGGCTCGAACGACCTCGACGCCGACACGGAGATCGCCGTCTGGGACCGCGGCGCCAGCGAGATCCAGGTGCAGTGGAAAGAGGTCCGCACGGTCGATTTCCTGCCGACTCCCGCCGCCCTTGCCGTGCCGGTCTTCCGTTTGCGCGGCACGGTCCACACCGACGACGGGATTTTCCGCGGCTACATCCAATGGGACAAGGAGGAGTGCCTGTCGAGCGACGAGCTGGACGGGGAGACTCGCGATGGCAAGGTGTCGCTTCAGATGGGCGACATCCGATCGATCAAACGGCGGAGCCGCAACAGCTCGGAAGTCGTTCTGCGGAACGGCCGCACCTTGGTGCTCGACGGCACCAACGACGTCGATTCCTCCAACCGGGGGATCTACGTTAACGACCCGCGCTTCGGCCGGGTGATGGTCCCCTGGGACGCTTTCCGCCGCGTCGATTTCGATCCTGCCGGCGACAGCGGTCCGGCGTACACCGATTTCCGTCCCGGCCGTCCCTTGTTCGGCAAGGTGACCACCGGCCAGGGCAAGACCTACCGCGGCCGCCTCGTCTATGACGTCGACGAGACGGAGAACCTGGAAACCCTCGACGGCCAGCGGCGCGACGTCGAGTACAGCATCCCGTTCGCCCGCATCGCCTTCATCCTGCCCGAGAAGACCAACTCGAGCCGCGTAGTGCTCAAGAACGGCCAGGAGCTGAAGCTGGAGGACGCGGCCGACGTCGGCCGCGACAACGCCGGGGTGCTGGTCTTCGAACGAGGGCAGGAGAAGAGCCCCCGGTACATCTCTTGGGGGGATGTTCGGAGGATCGACTTCGAGGATCGGTGAGGCGTTGCGCCGGAGATGGAGCCGTACGAGGCGCTCGTCGAGATCCAGGTCGGCTGGCTGCACGGGTCCGACCGGCGCCGGATGGCCTGGATTTTTCGCCCAGACTTCCTACAAGGTGTTCATCCAGCCGGTCCTCTACGAATTTCAGACCTGCGGATGCCGGTCCTCCTGATTCTCGTACTGGAGGTTGGCCGCCAGGGTTACTCCTCGAAAGGCGTACAGTCAGGCGAGTCAGTTTCGAGAGAAATGGAGAAATCAGCCCTCGTGTCCGTCTTATACCAGGACAGGTGGGCTGATAGGCCTGGCAAAGCGGCAGCGAACACGTCCGTCCAAGTGAAAGGTGCGCTTACCGTGACAAACAGCGATCTCATTCCCGAACCTGCCTCACGAAGCCTTCGCATTTTCGCCTTCGATCCGGGTCTTGCGGCTCAATTCGACTCAGCCGGCATCAGCGAGATCACCATTGGCATCCCGTGGGAAAAGGACCTGCAGCCCGGCCCCGTGGGGGAGTACATCGAGGTAATCGACGCCGATCCGGCGAGCGGCGTCTTCTACAAGCCCGTCTATTTGAACGACCCGCGCATCCTGGCACAGGACGGTCTCGCGCCCTCGGAATCGAACCCACAGTTCCACCAGCAGATGGTCTACGCCGTGGCGATGACGACGATCGGGCATTTCGAACAGGCTCTCGGCCGGGTTGCCCTGTGGTCGTCCCACCGAGCCGGCGGGGTCGACGAGCAGTTCGTTCCCCGGCTGCGGATCTATCCCCACGCGCTACGTGACCGAAACGCCTACTACAGCCCGGACAAGAAAGCGCTCCTGTTTGGTTATTTCCCGACGAGCGTCAAAGACGCGAACAACACCCCGGGCACGCTCGTCTTCTCCTGCCTCTCGCACGACATCATTGCCCATGAGACGACGCACGCGCTGCTGGACGGAGTTCACCCCCGGTTCAACGAGCCCGTGAATCCAGACGTCCTGGCCTTCCACGAGGCCTTTGCCGACATCGTGGCGTTGTTCCAGCACTTCTCCTATCCGGGCGTCCTGCGCGACCAGATCGCCCGCACCCGCGGCAACCTGGCCGGGGAGAATCTCCTTGGACAACTTGCCCAGCAGTTCGGCAGGGCATCCGGCCGCGGGACAGCCCTGCGGGACGCCCTGGGCGGCATCAACCCGGCCACGGGAAAATGGGAGCCGCACCGGCCGGACGTTCGCTCGCTGGATCACACGCCCGAGCCGCACGCCCGCGGAGCTATTCTCGTCGCGGCAGTCTTCGGGGCCTTCCTTAAGGTGTATCGGTCGCGGACTCTCGACCTCTACCGGATCGCCAGCGAAGGTACCGGGGTTCTCCGCGAAGGGGACATCCACCCGGACCTCGCCAACCGGCTTGCCGCCGAGGCGGCTCACTGCGCACGGCAGACCCTGCAGATGTGCATACGTGCTATCGATTATTGCCCTCCGGTCGGGATCACGTTCGGCGACTACCTGCGCGCCATCGTGACCGCGGACACCGATTTCACCCCGGACGACACCGGCGGATACCGCTTGGCGTTCGTGGAAAGCTTCCGGCAGTGGGGCATCCATCCGAAGAGCATGCGCAGCATGTCTGTCGAGGGCCTTCTCTGGCCGACCGGAGACCAGGCCGAGGAGGAGGCCGCGGTGCGGCTCGACCGCGAAGAGATGCGGTCCCTGTTCGTCGAGGTCCAGCCAACCGGCGGCCCGGAGCAGGCGGAGACCCGCAAGAGGTCGCGGCCATTGTCCGACCGGCTGCTCCCCTGGGGCCTCGATAGCGACCGGAAGGAAACGTGGCAAAACGTGGACGCGAACGCCGAGGTGCTTTGGGCCTGGCTGATCAAGGGCAGAGGACGCAAGCTCGCGCCGGCGATCGGCCTCGTGCTCGAGGAGGACGGCCCACCGCCTACGGTGTTCCGGTCGAAGAGCTCCCCAGGGCGGATCGCGGTTGAGGTCCATTCAGTGCGGACGGCGGTACGTCGGAGCCCGCGAGGCGCCCCCTTGACGGATCTCGTGGTCGAGATCACTCAACGCCGCCGCGGATACTTCGACCCGGAAAAGCAGAAGGCGATGGACGCGCCGGGCAGCCACCTTTCGGACGACGGAGACTTCCGCTATCGCGCCGGATGCACGCTCATCATCAACCAGAAGACAATGGAGGTGCGGCGTGTGATCCGCACTCCTGGAACCATCGCGGATGACGCACAACTCGCGCGGATGCGGGAGTTCCTGACCGAAGGCGGCCTCGAACCCGGCAACGCGTTCGAGCCCGCGCGCAAAGCGATTGGCGCGCGCGAGCCCTTCGCACTTCTGCACCGCGACGGGGAGGCTTAGACCATGGCAAAGAAAACCGCTACTCCCAAAGCGACTGGTGGGCGGCTGATCCCGCCGGACAAGGGCGTCACGGTGCGGATGTACCGGACCGGCCACGGCGACTGTTTCCTTCTCGCCTTTGCCGGCTCTTCCCCGAACCAGCCCGTCTACGTCCTGATCGACTGCGGTTATAAGCCTGGCTCCCCGAAGTTCATCAACCCGCAGATCGAAACGAAGATCGCGGATATCGCCAAAAGCATCCGCGATGCGACCGGCGGGCACATCGACGTAGCCGTCATCACCCACGAGCACCAGGACCACGTCAATGGCATCACCGCCGCGAACTTCGCAGGCATCGAGATCGATGAGACCTGGCTGGCCTGGACCGAGGATCCGAAGGACGAGATCGCCAACAATTTGCGCACAGTGTTCAACGACAAGCTTCTTGGGCTGCTCGCCGCGCGCAATCACCTGGCAATCGGCGGCGAGCCGGATCTGGCGGAGTGGATTGACAACTTTCTCGCCTTCGAGCTCGGTGGAGACGAAGAGGGCTTTGATGCCCCAGCGGCGACCGCCCTGTTCGGGGCCACGGGCGGCGCCCCGTCCGAATCGATGAACAAAAAATCCATGAAGCTCTTCAAGGATCGTGCGAAAAGGGGAGTGAAGTACATCCGCCCGCACGAGGAAATTCTTACGCTTCCCGGCACGGAGGACATTCGTGTTTTCGCGCTCGGTCCGCCGCGGAACCTCGACCAGCTCAAGGATCTAATGCCGCAAGAGAACGAGCAGTTTCATGGAATGGCCCTCGCCACCGCCTCGGCCGGAAACTACTTTTCCGCGGCGGCCAAGGAGCCGGCAGGGCATGGCCAGTCTCCGTTCGCCAGCCGGTACGCTCTGGGCCAGGATGACGTGTTCACCGATCCGGATCCTTTGATCCGCGATTTCTTTCTCGAAAATTATGGGCAGGACGGGATGCCGCCGCGGTTTGCGCCGGGGGCTGGCGACGATGACATTCCCTGCAACGCGGATTGGCGGCGAATCAACAAGGAATGGCTCTACTCGGCCGGGCAACTCGCGCTTGACATGAGCAACTCTACGAACAACTCGAGCCTCGTCCTCGCCTTTGAGATTGGCGCGGGCGGCAAGGTGCTCTTGTTCGCTGCCGATGCCCAGCGGGGCAACTGGGTATCTTGGGCCAAGAAAGACTGGAAGGACGGCGAGAAGAAGGTCACCGCCCGGGATCTCCTCGCCCGCACCGTCCTCTACAAGGTCGGCCACCACGGCAGCCATAACGCAACGCTGAACGGCTTGGCTGACAGCGAGCACCCGAGCCTCGGCTGGATGGCTCAGGGGGACCACGGGCGCGAGTTCACCGCGATGATCACGGCGGTCCGCGCCTGGGCCGACACCCAAAAGGGCTGGGATCACCCCCTGAAGGCCATCAAGAATGCCCTCTTGAAGAAGGCGTCCGGCCGTGTCTTCCAGACCGATACGGATCTTGAAAAGCTGAGCATGCCGGAGGGAGCGTCAAAAGCTGACTGGGATCGCTTCCAAGCCCGCACAAGCGGTGACCGGCTCTATTTCGATTGCACGATCACCAAGTAGCGCGTGAGTGCTGTCTGAACGAGAATTACATGGCATCCTCCGGCTGGCGTTTGATCGCCGCCCTGGTCCTGGCCCTCCGCACGGACCCGCCCGCCATCCAACTCTCGCCGGCGCAGGTAGAAGAGTACGTTGGACGCTACTTAGGTTTTCCTGCGTGGGTCCGACGGCCGCATCACGGGTTTCATGGAGCTGCGCGAAGCGTGGATCTCAAGTTGAACCGGGTGCCCTGAATGGACAGAGAGTCGGCCGACGGAAGCAAGACGTTCCACGCCCGACGAATGAAGGTGGGGTCCGTCCTGTGCGGGATGGGCTTCCTTTGCCTTCAGTCCGCCCGTTTCGCTGGCGGCCCTAATTGGACGGCCGTGGCTCTCGCTTCGCTCGGGCTCCTGCTGCCCGCCGTTGGAGGCGTCCTCATTATCTTGGGAAAGAAGAGGCTTGCGCCCACGGCCGCGGAGATTCGTCAGGAGGATCGCCGTCCGCCGATCCTCTATCTCCGATCTTTCGCCGAAGATGAGCCTTCAGGCTGGTTTGCCCTGGCCCGAGCGGGCAGAAAACCATCACGGGAAGAACAGATGGTCGCGGTGCTCAAGACCATGGGCCCGGTCGTCGCGCTGGGAGACCCGGGGGAAGAATTGCCGGACCTTGGAGCGGCCCGGGACTATGATCCGACCCGCGAATGGAGAGAAAGGGTGTCTGGACATCTGCGCGAGACCCAACTCGCCGTGCTGAGAATCGGCGAAGAGATCTCTCCATCTCTGCGGTGGGAAATCGAGCAGTCGGTGGAGCATCTCCCTGGAACAGGGGTAGTTTTCATCCTCGCGGACGGGGCGGACAGGTTCGAGGCGCTCGGCCAATTGCTCAATCCACTGGTGTCGTGGAAGCTTGGGCGGCCCTGGCGAATGCCTCGTGCGAACGAGTTGTCGTGGTGGATACGCTTTCGCCTTTTCCTTCCGGCGTTCGATTGGGCTCGTCTCGTGATCTTTTTCGACCAGGAATGGACGCCCTCCTTCGTTGTCCCCTCGAAGCCTTTGCTTCATGGTGAGCGAGCAGGTCCCTTGGAGTTGGGGTTGGGGCGAGCCCTCCGCCCAGTCTTGGAGAGAGCCGGCGGCGAATGGTACGGCGAGAAGTTCGAACTGGCCGATTACCTGCTGGTCTTTGGACTAGCAGGGATCGTTCTGTTGTTCCTGATCTATTTCATCATCGATAGCTTGTGAGAGAGGTGGTAGGCGCGGCAGATCCGCGCCCGAAGCTCTGGACCCAGACCACCCGGTAGCCGCCGGGGGCCGCGTCGTAGCCCTCGCCGACGGCGAGCCCCAGGCCGAGCTCACGGCAGCCCGGATCGAGGATGTTGCTCCGGTGGCCCAGGCTGCCCATCCAGGCGTCCAGGGCCTCCCGGACGGAGAAGCGCTGCTCGGCGATGTTCTCGCCGATCCCGGAGCGGTAGCCGTCCGCCCGCGCCCGGTCGGAGGGGCCCAGGCCCTCGGGCGTCCGGTGCCCAAAGTAGGAGCGCCGCAGCATGTCTTCGGCGTGCCCTTGGGACACCCGGTCCAGGAGAGGATTGTGCGCCAGCGGCGGCAGCCCGAAACCCCGGCGGAAGTCGTTGACCCGCGCGAGCATCTCGGCCAGAACGAGCTCCCGGTCCATGAGCCCCGCCGTGGCTTGGGCGAAAAAATCTCCCTCATGCCAGCCAAAGAGGAAAACGTAGAAGACGCCGCCCTCGGCACGGGCGGCGCCGACGCCCAGGTCCCGGAATTGCCCGTCCAAAGCAGCCCCGGATTTCCTCCACCGGTAGACAGGTCTGGCGCCTGGAGACGAGTAGGTCAGGTAGTCCTCGCGCCAGGTATGGGCCGAGTACCCTACCCGCCGCAGACGCTCTGCGACCAGGGCGGCCGAAGGAGGCCGAAGGCGCCAACCTTCGGCCATCTCGTCCGCCTGTTGCTGGGCCACCTGGTTCAGGACTGGGGAGGGACGGAACGGCAGAACACCGGCGTGCGCCCGATCCTGGTTGAAATGGGTCAACCACGCTTCCTGCCAAGGCGTCACGGTCTGCGCGCGGGCAGAGCCGCCTAGAGCTAGCGCCGATACGCAGAAACACCAGCGAATCCACATCGTCACGACGGTACCTCTCGTCAACAGAGCAAGTGGTACTACGGTACTTCAAAGGAGGTTGGACGCGCAACGCTCGTCCTGGATCGATCCCCACCGCACCTATAATGGCGGTCACGCGGACACGAAGGAGGAGACGCCAGATGGAAGGCATCAGCCGGCGCGGTTTTCTGGGATGGACGGCATGGACGGCCGTGGGGCTGGGGGCCGCCAAGGTCCTCGGCGCCCAGGAGCCGGCAAGCGTGGCCGCGGCCGGAGGAGGGGCGACTTCGCCGGCCCTCCGCGCCATCGATACCTTCGCCGAGCGTCACCGGCGGGAGTGGGGGATCCCCGGGATGACGCTCGGGCTCGCCGATCGCAACGGCCTGATCGCAGCGCGCACCTACGGCCATTCCGACATCAAGACCGGATTGCCGCTACGACCCGAGGAGCTGTTCGAGATCGGCTCGATCACCAAGTCGTTCGTCGGCATCGCCCTGCTGCAGCTCCGGGAAGAGGGCAAGCTCGACCTCGACCGTCCCATCCGCGAGCTTCTTCCCTGGCTGCGCATCGAGAGCACGTACGCTCCGATCAGGGTCCGCCACCTGATGAGCCACACGTCGGGGCTGCCCAACCCTTTGAGCCTCCCCGCGATCCCGCTGTGGACGGCCCACCCTCCCGGCGAGCATTTCCACTACTGCAACCTGGGCTATCAGATCCTGGGTCTGTTGATCGAGACGCTCGACCGGCGGCCGTTGCGTGAGAGCCTGCGGACCCGGATCCTGCAGCCGCTCGGCATGAGCGCGAGCGAGCCGGTGATCTCCCACGAGATCCGTCCACGCCTGCCGGTGAGCTACTGGCCGCTCTATGACGACCGGCCGTTCCAGCGTCATGGCCCGATCGTCGAGGCTCCGAACCTGGTCATGGACAACGCCGCGGGGTGCATCGCCTCGACTCCCGCCGACATGGCGCTCTACATGCGGATGCTCCTCAACCGCGGGCGCACGCTCCAGGGCCGATTGATCTCGGAGGAGAGCTTCGCCCTCTTCACGCGCCCCGCCATCCCGTCTCCCGGCTTCGGCGAGGGGGCCGGCTATGGCTTCGGGATCGCCGTGCAGCCCGTCGAGGGGCGGACGCTGCTGCGGCACACGGGAGGGATGGTCTCCTTCAGCTCGGCGATGCAGGTCGATCTCGACGCCGGCTTCGGAGCGTTCGCCTCGGTCAATGCGTCGCTCGCGGGCTACCGGCCGAACGCGGTCGCCGCCTATGCACTGGCGGTGCTCCGCGCGGCGGGCGAAGGGCGTCCGCTGCCGCCGGCGCCGGAGCCCGACGACCCCTTCCAGGTCCCCAAAGCCGCGGATTACGCGGGGACGTACACCTCCCCGGAGGGCCGCAAGGTCGTGCTCATGGCCGAAGGCGGGCTCCTGAAGCTGGTCCACAAGGGCGAGCCCGTGGTGCTCGAGCGGATCGCTCCGGACAGCTTCTGGGTGTCCGACCCCGCTTTCGCCCTGTTTCCCCTGAGCTTCGGACGCACGGACGGCGCCGGCGCCGTCGTCGAAGCGAGCCATGGCGGTGACTGGTACGCGGGGGAGCGCTACACCGGGCTGCGGACCTTCGAGGTCCCGCCCGATTGGCGGGCCTACGCCGGCCACTACCGCAACGAAAACCCCTGGGAGGGAAGCTTCCGAGTGGTTTTACGTAAGGGCCGCCTGTGGCTCGGCGGAGACCCCCTGGTGCCGCTGGACGCCGGCCTCTTCCGCCTCGGCGAGGTGGAGCACGCTCCCGACCGCATCCGTTTCGAGGAGCTCGTCAACGGCAGGACGCTCCGCGCGGTCGTCTCCGGCACCGAATACCGGCGGGTCGAGACGTAGACCGGCAGGGCCGGGGATGCTGGCATCCCTATGGCATGGATGAGATCGGTGCCTGCCGGGTCAGGCACCGTCTCAAGGGGGAGGGCCCATGCCTGTAAGGTTCCGTATGGTGGGTTGCTGGTGGAGCATCATCCTCTCGATCGTCCTCACGGTCCTGCTCAATCTGATGTTGCGGGGTTGCAGCAGTTGGTGACGCGGAGCCGGTCGTAAGGTTCGGGAGCGGGGCTTCCGAAAAAAGTTTTTTTCGCTTCATCCACTTTTCGTTCTCCCGCCGTAGTGGTCTCAGAGGGTGTCTCGAAAGTCCCTTCCCTGCCAGAGCTATCTGCCCTCCGAAAACCTCACCCTCGGTCCCTCTCCTGAAGGAGAGGGAGGTCAGGGGCCCGGCATCCCGAAGCGCGTCGAGGCCACGGCCTTCAGCGTCCTCAATCAGAAAGCGGAGATCGTGGCGCAGGTGCCGCCGGGAGCCGTCACCGGTCCCATCCGGGTTCTGAACGAGACGGGGGCCGACAGCACGTCGGAAAACTTCGTCATCTCCTGAGGCGGAATGAGGACAATTGGGCTCGTCGCCCGGCGGTCGCTGCCGCCGGGCCGCCTTTTTCGTCCTCGAAGCGCGCGAGACCTACTCCGGGGCTGCTCTGGCGGTGCTGCGCGCGCGAGACACCCGGAAGATGAAGATCACCGCCCTGAAGTAGGCGGCAACGCTTCAGGCGTGCACAGCGTCCGGGTCCCCGGCCACTCGCTCCAGCACGTAGCTCGATATGCTCTGCGCGAGCTCGTGCTCTCCCATGAAGATCTTCCCCGCGCTCTCTTTCATCAGGAGCGCGGTTTCCTCCTCGCTGTGGGTGCGCACGACCGTCTCCACGCGGGGATTGACCATGCGCGCGACCTCGATCATGCGGCGGATGTGGAACGGATCCGGAACGGCGATCACCAGGACCCGTGCCCGCGCGATGTGAGCCTGGATGAGGACGGCCGGTTCCGAGGCATCGCCGGACACGGCGTGCACGCCGCGGTCCCGGAGCGCTTCGACCAGCTCGCGGTTCTGCTCGGCCACGACGAAGCGCACGCCGTGCTCGGCCAGCCTCTCGCCGATTCGCCGGCCGACGCGGCCGTAGCCGACGAGGACCACGTGGCCGGTGAGCTCCTCCGAGGGGACGCTCGCCGGCAGCTCCGCCAGCGGATCGTGCGGCCGCTCGACTAGTTGGGCGAGCTTCGAGCGCGACCGGATCCACCGCTGCAGGGGCTCGATGCCATGGAAGACCAGGGGATTGAGCGCGATCGAGAGGATCGCGCCCGCCAGGATGAGGCTCTGGGCTTCCTGCGGCAGGAGGCCCAGCGATACTCCCAGGCCCGCCAGGATGAAGGAGAACTCGCCGATCTGCGCCAGGCTGGCAGACACCGTCAGCGCCGTGTTGAGCGGGTAGCGGAAGGCGAGGACGAGCAGGAACGCGGCGAACGATTTGCCGAGGATGATGATGGCCACGACGACCAGGACGCGGAACGGCTCGCGGAGCAGAACCTGGGGGTCGAACAGCATGCCGACCGAGACGAAGAACAGCACCGAGAACGCGTCGCGCAGCGGCAGCGACTCGGAGGCGGCCCGGTGGCTCAAGGGGGACTCCCGCATCACCATCCCGGCGAAGAACGCCCCGAGCGCGAACGACACGCCGAACAGCTTGGCGGAGCCGTAGGCGATCCCGACCGCGGCCGCGATGACGCAGAGGGTGAAGAGCTCCCGCGAGCCGGCGCGGGCCACCTGCCAGAGGAGCCAGGGGAAGAGGCGCCGGCCGAAGACGATCATGAGCGCGACGAAGGCCGAGACCTGGGCCAGAGTCAGCGCGAGAGTCAGCAGAAGCCCGCGCTCCGCGCCGGCACCGGCTACGGAGCCGGCATCGCCGCCAAGCAGGCCGGCGAGCGGCGGCAGGAGCACCAGGACGAGGACCATCGCCAGATCCTCGACCACCAGCCAGCCGACCGCGATGCGGCCGTTCACGGACTCCAGGACGCCGCGGTCCTCCAGCGCCCGCAGCAGCACGACGGTGCTCGCCACGGAGAGCGACAATCCGAAGACCATGCCGGCCGCCAGGCTCCAGCCCCACAACGCGGCCACCCCCATGCCGAACGCCGTCGCCACGGCGATCTGCACCAGCGCGCCCGGCAGCGCGATCCGCCGGACGGCCAGCAGGTCGTCGAGCGAGAAATGCAGCCCGACGCCGAACATGAGGAGCATGACCCCGATCTCCGCGAGTTGGCTGGAGAGCGCGACGTCGGCGACGAAGCCCGGCGTGGCCGGACCGATGAGGATCCCCGCGACCAGGTAGCCGACCAGAGCCGGCAGCCTCAGGCGGACGGCGACGAACCCCAGAATCAGGGCAAGACCCAAGGCGGCGGCGATGGTCGTGATGAGGGGAACGCTATGGGGCACGCGGCAGTCCGGTGAGCAGTGTCGGTCTGATGAAGCGATCCTGCGGAGCGAGAACCGTTTCAGGCTCGCTTCCCGGTGGTGGGCGATTATTCCTCATCCAGCGCCATTCGCGAAGGCCCCAGGCTTTCTCTCCGGGCTTTCCCAGGGCTTGACATTATTATCTAAATTTAAGCATTATCTGTATAGCAATCCGGCCGGTTGCCCGGGCAAAGCGCACTGGAGCGCAGTCCCAGCTTCAGGAGATTTGAACTCGATGCGAAGCGTACGTCTATTCCACGCCCTCGCCCTGGCAGCCCTGACGGCCTTGACCGCCACGAGCGCCCATGCCGCCGGTCAGACGGCCTCCTCGGGAGTTCCACCCTCGCTCTTCACGATCGACAAGACCGCCCGGCCGGCAACGGAACCGAGCCAGCGGTTCCTTCCCGACGCCGCCGAGGAGTTCCTGATCCAGACCGATCCGGCGGCCGTCGCCGCCAATCCGCAGGCGTTCACCATCGATCTTCCGGATCTGCCTCTCCTGGAGGCCGTCCGCACGCGCTTCGTCGTCTACGGCCCGGATTGGAAGAGCTGGATCGGCAGACTGCGCTACGCGGGCTCTCTCGGGAAGGGGGCGGGGTACATCCATCTCGGTTACCACGGCGACCAGCTCACCGCCGTCATCGAGTTCGAAGGCCACCACTTCCGGATCACCGGCGGCAAGGAGAGCCAGCGCCTGGCGCGGATCTCGGAGGATCTGAGCCCGCCGTCCTGCGGGCTCGACGACTCGGCCGCCGGACCGCCGCTGTTGGGAGACGGGCAGAAGGATTCGGCCGCTCCGGCGTCCGCGGCGCCGGCCACTGACACGAACACGGACATGGAGACCTCAAAGATCCTCGCCACGCACCGCATCGACGTGCTCGCGGTCTATCCCTTGGCCTTCTTCAGCCGGGGTCCGGCCGCCGAGACCGCGCTCTTCAACTTCATCCGCGACTCGATCTCGCTCGCCAACGACGCCTTCGCCAACAGCCTGATCGATGCCGCCTACAACCTGGTCGGCATCGTGCCGGTCACCGGCGCCTCCCAGCCGCCGAGCACCGGCATCACGGATGCCCTCAACTGGCTGACCGGCCAGCCCACCGAGGTCGCGAACCTCCGGAACGCCTTCGGCGCCGACGTCGTGACGGTCTACATCCCCTGGTCGTGGAGCTCCCTGGACCGCTGCGGCATCGCCAACCTGCCCCGGACCTCCACCAGCTACCTTGGCGCTTCCGGCCTCGTCAACGAGGCCCTGGGCGACCGCGCCTTCACCGCCAACCGCGACGGCTGCGGCCTCTCCGATTACACCCTGGGTCACGAGATCGGCCACAACTACGGCATGCGCCACGACACCGACAACTCGGCGACCGCCCTGTTCCCCAACGGCCGCGGCAACGTCATCACTGCCAATAGTCGTTTGCAGGCCACGGTGATGGGCTGCTTCTGCACGGGCTGCTTCTGCAGCAACATCTGCACGCTCGGCTCCGGAGCCGTCTGCAACCGGATCCCGTATTTCTCGGATCCCAACATCAATTATCTGGGCGTGCCCACCGGTGCGGCGGACCGCAACAACGCCGACGTCGGCCGTACCCAGGTGTCCACCTACGCCGCCTTCCGCGCCCAGAGCGCGAACACGCCGCCGACGGCCAACTTCACCGTTTCGTGCGCCGGCCGGATCTGCACGTTCAACGGCACCAGCTCCACCGACAACTCGGGGATCGTCAGCTATTTGTGGGATTTCGGCGACGGCACCATGCCGATGACGGGCTCGACCATCAATCATACCTATGGCGCCGGCATCTCGTTCCCGGTCCACCTCGTGGTGACCGACAATGGGGCCAACGGCGGCCAGAAGGCGGTCAAGGCCGGTATCGCCGAGCCCCAGCCCGTTCCCCTCTATGAAGGCTTCCACGAGGTCGCCAGTTGCAGCGCCATCTCCGGCTGGGCCTGGGATCAGAACAGTCCCAATTCCCCGATCAACGTCTCCATCGACCGGGACAACATCCACATCACCACCGTTGCGGCGAACCTCTTCCGGCAGGACCTCGTGAACGCCGGCAAGGGGAACGGCTTCCACGCCTTCGTCTACCCGGTCGACACGAGTTGGAAGGATGGCGTCTCCCACTCGGTCCGCGTGCGCTTCAACAACACGGCGACGAACCTGACCTGGGCGCCCCGGACCCTCCTCTGCGGCGTCACCTGCTTCACCAACCAGGCGCCGCTGAACAGCCTGAGCACGATGAGCACCGTCTACACCGTGGCGACCCAGTTCAGCTCGTCCGTCAGCGGCACCATCACCCACTTGGGCTTCTATCGCGCTCCCGGTGAATCCGGCAGCAACGTCGGCCGGCTCTGGACCGACGGCGGTGTGCAACTGGCTCAGGTGACCTTCACCAACGGCATTTCTTCGGGTTGGGTCTGGGCGACTCTCTCCTCCCCCGTGGCGATCACGGCCGGCGTTCGCTACCGCGTCGGAGTGAACACCAACTTCGAGCAGGCCAAGACCAACGGTGGGATCGGCATGGGCATCACGAACCAGTACCTGACCGCCCACCAGGGCTTCTGGCTGGCGGGCAACGGCGTCTTCCCGACCACCAGCAGCGTCAGCAACTACTTCGTGGATGTGAAGTTCGATCCGTAGTCTCACCACGGTCCGGCGGCTTCGCGCCGCCGCTCCGCGAGGCGCGGGCTCAGGGGAGTCCGGCCGAGCGGGCGGCGGCCATGAAGCCGAAGATGTACTCGAAGAGCTCGGTGTGATTCAGGGCCGCTCCGGAGTCGGGCCCCCAGGTGGTGAGGCCGTGGTCGCGGATCAGGAAGCCGGGCACGCGCGGCGGCGCGGCGGCGAAGCGGGCGAGCACCTCTTCGGCGATGCGCGGCACGTGGAGGTGGTTGGGGAAGACGGGCAGGGCGATCTCCGGGTCCTGCTCCCAGACGCCCAGGCCCTTCAGCATCTCCAGAGGCGGCAGGGCGAGATCGCCGCCCTCAGTCAGGCGGGCGGCCACGTTGCCCGCAATCGAGTGGACGTGAAAGCAGGCCCCGGCCTCGGGGAAGAGCCGGTACAGGGCGGCGTGCAGGCTGGTCTCGGCTGACGGGCGGTCGTCGGGCCGCCCCCGCTCCAGCACCTCGCCGCCTGGAGCGATCCTCAGGAAGTCCTCCACCGTCAGCCGGCCTTTGGCCTTGCCGCTGGCCGTCACCCAGAAGCTGCCGTCCGGCAGCCGCAGCGAGAGGTTACCGGCCGTACCATGCATCCAGCCGCGGTCGTAGAACAGCCGGGCGGCATCGGCCAGCGCCTCGCGGGGATCCTGGGGAGCGGACATGGCGCGGAGAACTGTAGCAAGACGGGAGGCTCGCTGTCCCCCTTCTGGCTGTCCCCCTTCTGGTGTTGTCCCCCTTCTGGTTGTCCCCCTTCTGGTAAAGTCGAGCACGATTGGAAGTAGGACGCGCCACGAGGCGCCAGGAGGTACGTTCATGGCCACTCTGAATTTTCCCCAGGAAGGGCGGGTCGTCGAAGAGCCCCAGGAAATCTCCCGCTTCCTCGCCGGGGTCGGCATCTGGTATTCGCGGTTCGACGGGACGGACTCGTTGAGCGAGGACGCGGCCGACCAGGAGATCCTGGACGCCTACCGGGAGCCCATCCAGAAGCTCATGGCCGAGGGCGGCTACGCCACGGCCGACGTCATCAACGTCAGGCCCACGACGCCTGGCCTGGAGGCGATGCTCAACCGGTTCAACCAGGAGCACTGGCACGACGAGGACGAGGTCCGCTTCATCGTCCACGGCCGCGGCCTGTTCCACATCCATCCCCCCGAGGGGCCGACGTTCAGCCTCGAGGTGGTCAAGGGCGACATGATCCGCGTGCCGCGGGGGACCCACCACTGGTTCGACCTCTGCACCGACAAGACGATCCGGGCCATCCGGCTGTTCCAGGACACCTCGGGCTGGACACCCCACTACACCGAGTCGGGCGAGAACGCCAAGTTCCAGCCGCTCTGCTTCGGGCCGTCCTACATGCCCGCCCGGACCCTGTAGGAAAGCGCTCTTGAGCCGGGAGATCGGGGCCGTCCTGACCGACGTCGAGGGCACGACGACCTCGATCTCCTTCGTCTACGACGTCCTCTTCCCCTACGCCGCCGCCCGCCTGGACGAGTACTGCGGGGATTACGGCGGCCGTCCCGATCCGGAGCTGGCCGAGGCCCTCGCCCGACTGCGCCTGGAGCAAACGGAGGAATCCGCCGGCGGAGCTCTCGCAGACTACGCCCGAAAACTGATGGCCGAGGACCGCAAGTCGACCGGCCTCAAGCTCCTCCAGGGAGTGATCTGGGAGGAGGGGTACCGGACAGGCGCCCTGCGCAGCCACGTCTTCCCCGACGTGCCTGGAGCCCTCGCGGCCTGGCGCGCGGCGGGGGTGCGGCTGCGGGTCTTCTCCTCGGGAAGCGTGCGGGCCCAGAAGCTCCTCTTCGCCCACACCGAGGTCGGTGACCTGACCCCCCATTTCGAGGGCTACTACGACACCACCACGGGCCCCAAGCGGGAGGTCGCCTCCTACCAGGCCATCGCGGACGACTGGGGCCTGTTGCCGCGGGAGATCCTGTTCCTGAGCGACGTCCGCGAGGAGCTGGACGCGGCGGCCGGAGCCGGGATGAGGACGGGGTTCGTGGTGCGGCCCGGGAACCGGGTGGTAGAGCCGGGCGGGCACGCGGTGTATGAGGATTTCACGGCGCTAGCCGGGCTTCCTTAGAAGCCTATCGTCAAGTTGGCGCTGAATTCGTCTCCTTTGTTGAAGTTCGGAGCTCCCGAGCCGTCTTGATATTTGAGATCGAAGTTGCGGGCCTCTTTGAGGGTAAGCCTCAGTCGCGCATCGATCAAATGGTACGTTTCTTGATTAGCGATATCGTACCAACCGGAGGCATCGAGAAGGACGTTGACGCTCCAGTCGCCCTTTCCCAAGCCTCCTCCGAGGGCGCGTAGGCATCCTCCGTTATTACCGAGAAGGCACCATTTTGTTCCGACGCTCGTCTTAAGTCTCAGAATCGATGTGTCCGGTTCTTCGGCGCTCTGATCTTCGGCCCCGCCCGATTCTTGCTCGCCGTCCTTGCTCGCGTCGAATTTGTATCCGGCTTGAAGGAAAATGCCGACTTTGTGCATGAATCCAAGGCCTTTTGGGATAAGCATGGGTATGTACCCTGTCTCAAGGATCGCAGCCACGTCATCGAAATTGCGATTCCCTTCGAAGCCGAATGACACGGGAACTACATGGATCAGTTTGTTGGAGTCGGCGATGGGTTGGGGAATGCCTGGCAGCTCAGTGAGCCGTATTCGCATGTAATTGCCCGTCATCTTGGCGATAACTCCGTTGAAGCTATCCTTGTCGCCGGTTTCTATGGAAATGTCGGGGGAAAGATCCAGAATCCAGCCCTTGTCTTCTTTGGCCCTGCTTTTGCTAGTCTCGTAGATGTCGGGAAGCCCTTCGGCAAAGCGGGCCAAGAACTTGACCGCGGCTGCTTCCGCTGCCGTTCGGGCCGTGCCTAAGGAGAACTCGCCATTGTTACTGGTATTGCTAGTGCTGCTGGTTCCGGTTTGCGATACTGCTGGTAAGGCAATGTTGAGAATCAACAAAGCCGTGCAGGCGGCGCGATGCGTACCTTTCATCTTTAGTCTCCCGTATTGCCCGTATTGGCTAAGATTTCGGCTAGCTCGGCGATGGTTTTGTCCATCCAGTCGGTAGGCCAAGCGACATCAGGGTGGTTGTTATTGGCCAAGCCAAAGCGGACCAGAGATTTGAAGATTCTCTTGGAGCTTGTCGCTGGCGTAAAGCCATTCGTTTCACTCAGGATGGTGTTGAATACCGTCTCGTCGGTTACGGGTTCTCCCTGATTGAATGAGGTGAGAGTAAACTTAAGGATGGTCTTGATTTGTTCCGCGGTAAGCATCTTTTACTCCTTTGAACCAAGGTTCATAGGTCCTGCAGTGGTTGCTCTGCTCTGATTGGACGGACACCGCGGATTTTTTCAGGCTCAGGGCTCGAACAATCTGGCAGAGGCCCCAATTCGAGTTCCTTCCGCCTGAGTAGGTAGGGTGGCGCGAGCGGAGGCCTCGGTTTCGAATGCGGGCGATGTGACCGTCCTGGTCGCACTGGCACTCGCCAGCCTGGGGGGCAGCCGGAGGAGGCGCCAGGGTGGTACAGCCCGGGAGGATAGGTTACAGAATGGACCGGGGTGACGGCGCAGCAGGTGTTGGAATTGCGCCGTCGGTTCCTGAGTTGGGGCCGGTGGTGGCTACGGCTGATTCGGAAAACGCTCGAAAGGCAACCGCGCCCAGCCATCACTAACCTCTGGACTATCCGACCGAAGGAGTGTTACCCATCCTCTCGGTCGTACCAAGCGGTCGCGCCTCCTGCCGCACCCCCTTCACCTCAACCCCCTCCACCACCACCGTCGAGATCTTCTTGAACGTCTTCTCGACCGCCTCCGGAGTCACCGACTCCACCCGCAGGTCCCCGCCGCCGTCGATGCCGAGGTTCTCGGCGTCGTAGAAGAGGATGCCTCCGACGCGGCGGAAGTTGGTGGACTTGCGGAGGCGGAGGCCGCCTTCCTTCTGACCGGTGCCGAAGCTGTAGGCGAGCTGCTCGAGGCGGCCGGTTTCGGGGTCGAACCAGTAGAGGTACTCGTCGTTGGCGTCGGTGCTGGTGCCGGATTGGAAGGTCACCTTGACCTTGTGGAGCTTGCGGCCTCCCCATTCCTCCAAGCCCAGATCCTGCTTCTCGACGCTGGGGTCGTTGAGCCGGTAGGGGAGGAAGGGGAAGTAGACGCGGCTCATCACGTGGTCCCGCGCCCGGCGCTCGCCCTCGGCGTCGAGCGGTGTGCGCTTGCCGCCCTCCCAGCGCTCCACGGCGCCGTTGGTGGCGCGGGTCCGCCGCTCCTTGCCATCGGGCAGGGTCTCGGTGACGCTGTGGTCGAAGAGGTCGCCGTCCATCCGCGAGACGACCTGGAAGGCACCCGATTTCGAGCGGATGGTGAGCCGGGTCTCGGAGGCCCGGTACAGGTCGCCGCCGTGGAAGGCGATCGCCCGGTCGACGATGGGCAGCGTCTTAACCTTCTCCGCCGCCGCGGCGGGCAGGACGAGGCCGATCAGGGCGCAAGACAGCAGGAACGCTTGGGATCTCTTCATGAGGACTCCTTCACGGCAGATCTTCCGGACCGGCGCACAGTATCATTGGCCTCTGAACAAAGTGCCCTCACACGGGGTCCGAACCAGCATGAAGTTGACCAGAGGCAGGCGCGAGCCGAGGCCCCGGTTCCCCGTGGCGGGCGACGTGGCCGCCCTGATCGCACTGGCGCTCGCCGTCCTGGTTGCGGCCTGGGGCGAACGGCCCGCGCCGCCGGTCCCTGGCCCTCAGAGCCTGCCGCCGGTGGTGGCCGCCGAGCCGCCGGAGCCGGAGCTTCGAGCCTCCGCGGGCTGTCCCGAGGGCTGCGAGACCCAGCATTCCGGCTGCGTCATCAAAGGAAACGTTTCGCTTCGTACGGGGGAGCGCATCTACCACGTGCCCGGCGGCGACTACTACGACAAGACCGAAATCTCCTCGGAGAAGGGCGAGCGGTGGTTCTGCATGGAGGAAGAAGCGGCGAAGAACGGATGGAGGAAGTCGAAGCGGTGAAGAAGCCTGGAGCCGCCGCGCGGCGGCTCCAGGCGGTCACATCACTGCTTGGTCACGCGCAGCGCGATGTCGTAGGTGTAGGTCTGGGAATTCAGGTTCACCGATCCAGGGCCGCCGTTGGCGCAGGTCGTACTCCCTGGCCAGGTGATGTTCTGGAAGCTGAGGACGGCTCCGCTGGTCGGCGAGATCCATTCCGCGAGGTAGCTGCCGGACGTGGGGCCCAGGCAGAGCTTCAGGTTCTCGGAATAGTCGCCGGGGGGCGGAGCCACCGGCTGGTATCCGCGGAAACCCAGGTTGCGCGTCGTGCTGCGGTGGATGTACAGCGCGTACTTGATCGTAGCCGCCGTGCTGGCGGGCTCGAGGGCGGCGTAGTACTTGTTGCTCGCCGTGGTGGTGGCGTAGGAGCCGATGTTGATCCAGTTGGGCGTATCCGGCGAAGCCACGACCTGGCGCAGCGGCAGCGAGAGGAGGAAGGTCTTCAGCACCCCGATCTGATTGCGGATCTGGACGCCGGAGGTCGAGTTGTAGAAGTAGCCGAAGTGGTCGAACGTGCCGCCCCGGGTGAGCATGAACTCCCACGCTCCGGCCCGCGCCGAGTCAGGCTGGCCGCTGCAACTCGTAGCGTTGCAGCTGGCGGTGTTCCCGGAGCTGCCGACACCGCTGATCTTATCCTCGTTGGAGCCGAGGATGCGGGGCTGGGTCGGATAGGTGCGCGCCAGCGTAATGGCTCCCATGCCGCCGTTGGCGGCGCTGATCGTCGTGTAGTGGCCATTGACGATGTCGATGTTGGGATTGGCGAACGCCTGGTTGGCGCCGGCGATGGAGAACGGCTGTACGGCTATCAGGTGGCGGCGGCTGAGCACCCCGGTGTTGACGTAGTTCGTCTGCTCGTAGTTCACGAGCTCGGTCACCATCGAGTTTTGCCAGGTGGCGACGTTGGCCGCCGTCGCCGTCTGAGTCGTGGGAGCGCCGCAGCCGGGGGTCTCAGGCTGGAACTTCTCCGGCTCATTGGCGATCTCGAAGTAGACGTTGTCATAGCTCGCCAGCGCGTCGACGGTCCAGTCGATCACCTTTTTCTGATAGGTCCGCATGCCCTCGTTCTGCGCCATGGTGGCCGGGTTGGTGTCCGGCTTCACGAAGTAGGCGCGGTCGGAGAAGCCGACGGGAGTGACGACGCCGCCGATCAAGGCGCGGCCATGGTTGGGGTGCCACGGACCCAGCTCGAAGACGCCCACCCAGGGTGCGAAGAAGGTGACCTCGACGTAGATCTTGTTCGGCCGCGACTGCGCGAAGGCCACCACCGAGGCGAGATTCGCGAAGAAGTTCGCATTCCTCAGGTCGAGGCGCCAGGTGCCGATGCCGTTGGCGCCCACGGGGGTTGGGTTATAGACGAAGGGCTGGTCGTCCAGGTGCGGAGCCCTGCCCGTGGTGCAGCTATTAGGCTGCCAGTCGCCACCATTGAGGCTCACCCACAGCCGGATCTTGTTGACGTTGCGGTTGCTGAGATCGTTGAGGACGTTGACGTAGTAGGAGGTCTTCGTCGAGTCGAAGGTGCAGATGTCGCTGCCGGTGCCGAGGTGGAGGTTGCAGGCGGCGTCGGCGGAGACGCCCATCAACGGAATGACGGCGGTGTTCTGGACGAAGTAGCGGCCGGTCGTGGCGTCGATCCCGATGGGGGTCACCACGGCGGCCGCGGAACCGGCGGTCGTGACCAGCAGAAGCAGGACGAGAAGAGAGATCCAGGGCCGCGCGATCGCGGCGAGTAACAGCGGTGTCTTCGAGGCGTGCATATTCGTTCCTTTCACGAGTTGCCCTCCAAGTTGAACTGACCTCATCGCAGCTCCCGGCTGGCTGCCGTGCGAGCTGACTCTCTGAGGCTAGGCCGGCCGGGATATCGCCGTCTTTCAATTTCTTGCTCTCTTCTCGGATGGCCCTCTTGCACGCTCCCGTGCATTCCGGTATGTTTGTGCGCGTTATGAATCCGGATGAATACGAACGGCACAAGAGGCGGGTCGAGGAGCAGTGCCGCGCCGGCATCGAGCTGCTGGAGTCGGCCCGCGAGGCCCAGATCCGGGCCCTGGACCTGGTCTGGATGCTCCAGGGCCAAGGGGACGGCGGCCCCGCGGCATCCGGGAGAGAGCCCGCCGTCTCCGCCATCGAGCCGTCTGCCGCACCGCCTCCAGCGGCGCCGGAGCCACTCCCCGCGGCGGACCGGTTTCAGTCCAAGGGGCCCTCCAAGGTGGACGCCGAGCTCCGCGCGAGATTCTGGCGCCTGCCCGAGACCTTCACGCGCCACGACGTATGTAAAATGCTTGGCTACGAGCCCAGCCGCGGCGCCCTCTTCCGGAGCCTCCAGGCTCAGGTCAAGGAAGGCACTCTTTGCATCGAGGCTCCCGGAGGCGGCAAGAGGCCCACTGTTTACCGCAAGACCGGCGAGGGCGGTTCGCCCGCGCAATCGTGACGAGCGGAAGCGTCTCGGGTTCTTTCATCCCTCTTGCCATGCGTTCACGAACATTCGCGGTCCCTTGACTGGGGCTGGTGAGCCCTTCGTCATGGGGTTTCGCTCATTCTCTCCGCCTTTTGCAATGTTCGCGAAGAGGATTGACGCATTCGCCCCGCACGGTGAATGGAGCAGAGAGGCTCGGCAATCGTTCATTCCGCCGGGAGAATGCGCGGTAGGCCTGGCGAATGATCGAGAGTCCGAGGTGAATGCACCATCTGGCGGGATGAATGTGCCAAGAGCCGGGTCGAAAGCTTCAATGGGCGGGACGAATGATCGTAGCCCCTGGCGAATGGCCGAGCTTGCGGGTCGAATGTCCCACGAGCCGGGGCGCAAGAGGCGCGAGAGTCCGGGGGAGGTCCGCTCCGTGGTCGCGCCCCCCGCGAGACCTCCGCGGCTCCGGCGCTTCCCGGGGCGGACCGACGGTAGGCGACTCTCTAACGGCCGCCGTGGCCACTCGACAGCTCAGGACATCGAGGAGTAGATAACTAAGTCCATGAGATTGCCATGGGAGTTTTCAACGTTCACGACGCCAAGACCCAACTCTCCCGCCTCCTCGAACGAGTCGTACAGGGAGAAGAGATCATCATCGCGAAGAGTGGCCTTCACCCCACCACCCCCAACCACTCCGCGATCATCCGCACCTCCTCGTCCCCGGAGGCTTCGATGACGATCGGCTCGTAACCTTCGGCCGTAGTGTCCGGGCTGAGGACGATGCGGGTGTGCTGCCAGGTGCCGTCCGGGTTCTGGGCCTTCTCGCTGTGGTACCTCTTGAGCGTGAAGTGGCCGCCGAGGTCGGTGTCCTGGATCTCGCGATGCTGAACGAGGACGGTCTTGCCTTCCCGGCTCCCTTGAGGACTCAGACGGAAGAGGCCCCAGGATCCGCTCGCGATCCGCCGGTTCATCGACTCCCCGGACACCTGGGCGACGAACATCCCCGGACGCGGGCGGTAGTAGTCCGGCAGCTCGGCCCATTCGAAACGTTCGGGGTGGGCCGTCTCTTCTCCCTGGAACCCGGAATCGGTGTGCTGCTCGCCGCTGAAGCGGCCGGCGGCGATCTTCAGGTCATATACCGGCACGGCGTTCTCGAACGGCTTGACCTCCCCGTGGGGCACCACACGGAACGGCCTGATTGTCCCTGTCCCTGTCTCCGTCTCCGGTAGATCGGTGGGATCCGTCTCGACGAAGAACTCGCCAAGCTGCTCCGCCTGGGCCAGCACGGTTTGGGTGGCCTTCTCCTGCTTGTCCGGCGGATAACGGTATTTGTTGAGTAGCTTCTTGATGGTCAACCGGAGCCGCGCCCGGGCGCTCTCCCGCAAGCTCCAATCGATCGTGGCATTGGCCCGGACGGTGCGGGTCAGCTCGCGGGCGATGGTCCGCAGGGTCTCGTCGCCGAGAACGGCCACGGCGCTGTCGTTCGTCTCCAGGGCGTCGTAGAAGGCCAGCTCCTCTTCGGTGAGGCCAAGCTCCTCGCCTCGGCGTCCCCGCTGGCGGAAGTCCTTGGCCATGTCGATCAACTCGACGATGAGCTGCGCCGTTTCGATCGAGCGGTTTTGATATCGCCGGATCGCCTCCTCGAGCATGGCCGCGAAGGAGCGCGCCTGAATGATGTTCTTTTTCTCCTGTCGCTTGACCTCCTCGTTCAGGAGCCGCTGCAGGAGCTCCGCCGCGAGGTTCCGGTAGGGCAGGTTCCGCACTTCCTCCAGGAACTCGTCGGAAAGGATGGAGATTTCCGGCTTGTTCAAGCCGACGGCGGCGAAGACGTCCACCACCTCGTCGGACACCACGGCTCGCGAGACAATCTGGCGAATGGCGGCGTCCAGGTCCTCCGGCGAGCGCCTGCCCTCTCCCGGCGTGCGCTTGAGGATCCCTGCCCTCACGGCCTGGAAGAAGGCCACCTCGTCGAGCAGCGGCGCCGCCTCCGGATGGGCGCCGCCCAAGGCGAAAAGCCTGGACAGGTCCGCCACGTGATCGAGGAAGCGTTTTCTGCCGTCCGGCAAAACCCCGAGAACGTAATCCATGGCCGCCGCGACGCCCGCGCTCCGCTTCGAAGCCGGACCGGTGAGCACGGCCTCGACGTCGAAGCCGTGCAGCATGTCACGCAGGATCTCGTACTTCTCCCGCAGCACGGGAAGGATCTCTTCGATATCCACCTTCGCCTTGCCGCGGCCACCGCCCTCTGTGTAGCTCGCCACGGCCTGGCGCAGTTCTTCTGCGAGGCCGAGGTAGTCCACCACCAGGCCACCCGGCTTGTTCTTGAATACCCGGTTCACGCGGGCGATGGCCTGCATCAGCGTGTGCCCGTGCATGGGCTTGTCCACGTACATCGTGTGGAGCGACGGCACGTCGAAGCCGGTGAGCCACATGTCCCGCACGATCACGATCTTCAGGGGATCGGCGGCGTCCTTGAAGCGCTTGGCGATGCGGTCGCGACCCGACTTCGAGCGGATGTGCGGCTGCCACGTGGCATCATCGGACGCCGTGCCCGTCATCACGACCTTGATGGCGCCCCGGGTGTCGTCCGCGTCGTGCCAGTCCGGCCGCAGGGCGACGAGGGCCTGGTAGAGGTCCACGCAGATGCGCCGGCTCATGGCCACGATCATGGCCTTGCCCTCCAGGATGGCGTCCCGCGTCTCGAAGTGCCTCACCAGGTCCGTGGCCACAAGAGCGACGCGACGGGGCGCGCCGACGAGCTTTTCGATCTGGGACCACTTGCTCTTCAGGCGTTCCCGGTGCGCCTCCTCCTCGGCTTCGGTGACCTCCTCGAAATCCGGATCGATACGCGGGCGTTCGTCTTCCTTCAAAGCGAGCCGGGCCATGCGCGCCTCGTAGTAGATGCGCACTGTGGCCCCGTCGTCGATCGACCGCTGGATGTCGTAGACGTCAATGTAATCGCCGAAGACCAGCGGCGTGCTCCGGTCGCCGATCTCGATCGGCGTGCCGGTGAAGCCGATAAAACTCGCGTTGGGCAGGGCGTCGCGGACCCGACGGGCGAAACCCTCTGTGAAGCCGTACTGGCTACGGTGGGCCTCGTCCGCGATGACCACGACGTTGCTCCGGTCCGACAGGAGGGGATGGCGCTCGCCCTTCTCGTCCGGCAGGAACTTCTGGATGGTGGTGAAGACCACGCCGCCGGAGGCCACCTTCAGCAGCTCGCGCATCTCGTCGCGGTTCTCCGCCTGCTTCGGCGCTTGCCGCAGCAGCGCGCCGCAGGCCGCAAAGGTGCCGAAGAGCTGGTCGTCCAGGTCGTTGCGGTCGGTGAGCACCACCAGGGTCGGGTTGGCCATCGCCGGTTCCTGCGCGATCTTGCCGGCGTAGAAGACCATGGAGAGGCTCTTGCCGCTCCCCTGGGTGTGCCACACCACGCCAATCCGCCGGTCTCCCTGCGGCGAGGCCGCCCGGAGGGTGCATTCCACCGCCTTGTTGACGGCGTGGAACTGGTGATAGGCCGCCATCTTCTTGACCACGGACCGGCCGTCGTCCTCGAACACCACGAAGCTGCGCACGAGGTCCAGCAGCCGGCCCTTGTCGAACATCCCGGCCACCAGCACGTCGAGTTGGGGAAGGCTCTGCGGGGCCACGTCGCTCCCGTCGACCGTGCGCCAGGGCATGAACCGGTCCCAGTCCGCCGTCAGCGTGCCCGCCCGGGCCTCCAGGCCATCGGTCGCCACCAGGATCTCGTTGAACGAGAACAGCGTCGGAAACTCTCCCTTGTAGGTCTGGAGCTGCTTAAAGGCGTCGCGGATGGTGGCGTTCTCGTCCGCCGGATTCTTGATCTCGAACAGTGCCAGCGGCAGGCCGTTGACGAAGACCACCACGTCCAGGCGCCGCTTCTTCCGGTTCTCTTCCAGACGGAACTGGCTCACGGCCAGGAAGTCGTTGGATTCGGGGTCCTCGAAGTCGATCAGGGCGACCTTCTCGTAGGAGATCCCCCCTCCGGCCCGCGCGGGAAGCTGGACTTCGACGTCTACCTTCTCGACGAGACTCTGATGGAAGCGCCGGTTGCTCTGGATCAGGCTTGGGCTCTCGAGCCGCCCGACCTTGCGCAGGGCTTCTTCGACAGCTCCAGCGGGGAGGTGCGCATTGATCCGCACCAGCGCGGACCGCAGCCGGTCTCGCAGCACCACGTCGCTCCAGGTCTTCCGCTCCGAACGTTCGCCGCCCGGAGCGATCTCCGGCCCCGAGGCCGTCTCATAGCCGAGCTCCTGGAACTGTTCGAGAAGAGACCGCTCGACATCGGCCTCGGTGAGAAAATTCGCCATTCGGGCTCCAACTCCTTGCAGGTTTGCAAGGAGATGGTATCACCGGCATAGTGTTGGCGAAGGCGCAAGTCGTGGAAGGGCAAGGAGTTACCAGAATCGGCTACGTTGGGCGGACGCAGTGTCGTTCACAGGGTACGGTTCGCCGATCCCGCCGACTGCTAACGAATCCTAAGAATTGCTAATCAGCAAGCGACTCTGTACAAAGCACTTAGGCCGTTTATGGCCGTGGGGCGGGACTTTGCTAACCAAGCTGCTAATCAAGACCAGGGCACTCCTTCAGCGGTCCCGAAGTTGGAGGCTCCAACCGATCTGCTAATATCTGCCGCTAATACTTGCCCGGCTGTAAGTCACTGCGCCTCAGAGGTTTGGCTAGACCCTCGCAGAGCACCTCCGGGAGAAAGCCCCTTCTGCTAATACTCCATACTGGCCTTCCATCTGCCTCTTAGCGGAACAGATAGTGCACCTTCGGCCCCTTTGTTCCTTCGCGTCTAAGAAAACCGGCTTGGGAAGACCAGGTTCTAAGGTACTTGGATACTTCGACCCGAGCCGAATTCGACTCTCCGAGCCCTAGCAGTTCCCGGCACTCTCGGGGAGTGATCGAGCCGTGGTGCGCCACGAAGGCCTTGACCATCTCGGCGAAGCGGATCGGGTCCACGCCCCGGGTTCTGGTGTACGCGGCCTTGCCGAGCAAATCCTTGGAGATTCCCCTTGTCAGGTGGAAGGTCGCCGCCTTGGTTCCTCCCTTCCTCTCCAGGAAGCCGGTCTCCGGGTGCGCGAGCCGGTCCAGCGTGGCCCGGGCGTCCTCGCGAGAAAGTTGCAGCAGCGTGGCTGCTGAGAGCGTATCGATGAAGGCGTTGTCGCGCAGAAAGGACAGGACCAGCAGCCCGTCCAGGCCGATCTCTCGTCCCTCTCCCCGCCACCGGGCCACGAGCGCCGCCGTGCGTTCGTCGAAGCTGCCGTCGAAAATCCGCAGCGTGACCCGGCCGTCCGCCTCGTACGCGGGGATCCGCTTGCCATAGGCCAGCATCGTCTCGAAGATCCTCCGCCGGCCGATTCCGGCCCTCTCCACCAGCCGCAGCTTCTCGAAGGCTTCCGCCAGCGTCCGGTTCCGGCTGGCCGGCTCATGGCGGAGGATGTTCTGCGGCGTGATCCCAGCGATGAACCCTCCAGGGCTTGTGATCGCCAGTTGATCCGCCATGTGGCGGACGAGCACCTCTCCCGGATCCAGGTAATCCCTGTGCGTCACGGCATTGAGGACGGCCTCGCGGACCACCTCGACGGGAAAAGCGGGAATCCGCAGGCGGTAAAGGCCCAGCGGCAACTCCTGCTCGGGATTGATCGGGCTCGTGAAGATCTGCTCGAACCGCTCCAGGATGTTCAGCAGGCTGGCCTGGTAGGAATCGTTGCGGGCGACCTCCGTGCCCGTCACCTGGTATACGTAGTGGACCTGGTGCTGAGGGCAGTGCTCTCGCAGCTTCTCCTCCCGGCAGAAGAGCAGCATGCCGGCATGCGTCACCTGGCCGTTGCGCACCGCGCCCAGAGCCGTGAGGAGATCCTGATCGCTCAGGCCCAGTAACCCCGAGTCTGCGTTGTTCCGCCGCAGGACATTGCGGGCGCGTGCGATCTCCACGGCATCGAGATCGGCCAGGGTGAGCTCCCGTGATCGCTCGCCGCTCCAGTCCATCGCGCCGGTCGCGACCTGGGATCGGACGAAGCTCTGGGCGTCCATTGGCATGCAGTTCTTTCCGACCCGCTGCTTAAAGAGCCCCTGCGCGGTCCCATAGGGAGGATGCTCTCCGCGGGGAACCCGGACCACAAGGAGACGGCCGGTCCCTTCGGGAACCTTCAACTCCTCGACCTCCACGGTGAGGTTCGGGCGGGTGCTGTCGAAGATCCCGCGACGCCAGGTGTCGAGGTCGTAACCCGACGCACCATGAATCGCCTTCGCACGGCCCCGCGTCCGGTCGGCCACTCCGAAGACGACCACGCCGCCCTCCGCATTCGCGAGGCAGGCGGCATACTCCACCGCGACCTTCATGTCGTCCTTGGGGCTTTGCCAAGGCTTGAAGTCAAGCCATTGGGTCTCGAGATCGTCGGCGGTGGCGGACTCCAAGCTGTCCAGGAGAGCGAGGAGGTCGGTTGTGGCGGGAATGGTCATGGCAGTATGTTGAGGCCGACGCTCAAAGGGCTTCACCTACGATTGTTTCTGCCTGTTTGATTCGGATCTCGCCCGAGAGGAGTTTGGGGAGGAGGGCATCGCGGAGAGCGACGAGCATTCGCGATTCATGTTCATTGGATACCATGGCACTAAGCATGGGGTCTGTTAAATCAGCGAACGCCTGCATGATCTTCGAACCAGGAACGAGCATACGGAAGGTATCGATATCGGCTTTTCCCAAGTGGATAACCGTTGTTCCCGTCTTTGAACCTTCGAAAAATGCGAGAGGCCCCTCAATGCTGAGCAGGAGAAACATTCGCGATATGCCTGGCTTTGGCTCGAACATACAGACGCGCTGATTCAGCCATGCAGGAGATCCAAGCCAGACACGTGCCCTGAATTCTCCATCCATTCCTACCAGGATATCTCCCGAACTTACCAGTTTCCCGCCTGGAGGCTGCTCGGTTGTGTAAATCGTCGGAGCCTGGGTAAGGAGATCGCGAATGCGGATTAAAGGATGCCCAGATCCCTCTTCATTAAAAAGTGCCGAAGAAAAGGGGGCACCATATCTGACTGTTGCGATCTCATAAATGCTCGAAATTTTCCAAGTATCTAGTGCTTCCGTAAGTACATGCCTGGGTGTCTCAAAATGCACAAACCACGACTTGAAGACCGTGCGAGCCATCTCCTCCAGCGTCTGGCTCATGCGGCGGTTCAGCTCGATCTTGTCATCCAGTGCTCCGAGGACATGTGCAATGGATTCCTGCTCCTTCAGCGTAGGTAGTAGGACCGGGATTCGCCGGATCGTAGGTAGATTCAGTCGCTCGGCGACGGATCCATCGCGCTGGCCATAGACGAAACTTGCTAAAATTGGGGAATTTAGCCAATAATATAGATACTTGGCGGCGATCGTTCTCCTGGGCCGAATCAGGACCATTCTCTGTCCCAAGCAAACCTGGACACCAAGGGGGACTTCGGCCGCAATGCCGAAGTATGTACCTTCTCGACTGTAGAGGATGTCTCCATAGCGTGGCTCTGCACGACGAACTCTTTTAATATAGGTATCTTCGGAAACGTGCGCTGCTTGGTCGGTCCTAAACACCCTCGTGCGAATGTCCTGCGAACGAGCGATGAGGGGCCCACTAGTCGACATCTGCGGTGTCGAGTGCGGACAATCGAAGATTCCTTCGCAGACAGCCTCTAGTGCGCACCAATCCCACCCCGTCTGGTGTTGGCTCAAGCTCGAGAGGCGTTGCTTGAATAATTCGCTAGCTTCCATACTCGAGCCGGCCTAAGTTTTCACGGATCATCCTCTCCAGTCGGCTTGACTCGGCGAACTGCTCCTCTAGGGTTGCCGTCAAGCGCCTCATCTTCTGATCGAAGGGCTGATCGTCATTCTCAGCCTCAGCAGCTCCGACATAGCGTCCTGGGGTGAGCGCATAGCCGTGGCTCTCGATTTCTTTTGCCGGTGCGGACCTGCAGAACCCCATCTTATCCTCGTACTTTCCCACCTCCTTCTCGCCACGCCAAGCGTGATAGACACGGGCGATCTCGGCGATCTCTTGATCCGTTAACTCGCGATGGGTCCGATCTGTCATCTGCCCTAGCTTTCGGGCGTCGATGAAGAGGGTCTCGCCACGGCGGTCGCAGAACTTGTGGTCCTTCTTGTCGCGGGCCAGAAACCATAGGCAGACGGGAATGCCCGTGGTGTAGAAGAGTTGCGGTGGCAAGGCGACCATGCAATCCACGAGGTCGGCTTCGACGATCTTCTTTCGGATCTCTCCTTCACCCGACTGATTCGATGACATGGAACCGTTCGCCATAACGAAGCCGGCCACTCCGGTCGGCTTGAGATGAGAGATGAAGTGTTGAATCCAAGCGTAGTTCGCGTTGCCGGCGGGAGGCGTTCCATAAGCCCACCGCTTATCTTCCCGCAGGCGCTCGCCCCCCCAATCGCTCATATTGAAGGGCGGGTTGGCGAGTACGAAGTCAGCCTTGAGATCGGCATGGAGATCTTTGTGGAAGCTATCGGCGGGCTCCGGGCCGAGATTGGCGTCAATGCCACGAATGGCAAGGTTCATGCGCGCCAGACGCCAGGTGGTGGGATTGGATTCCTGGCCGTAGATGGCGAGGTCGTCCCGACGGCCGCCGTGCTCCTCCACGAAGCGCTCGGAGGATACGAACATGCCGCCCGAGCCGCAGCAGGGATCGAAGACCCGGCCGCGGAAGGGCTCGAGCATCGCCACCAGGAGCTTGACGATGCATTGCGGTGTGTAGAACTCGCCGCCGCTCTTGCCTTCCGCTGCCGCGAACTTGCCGAGGAAGTACTCGTAGACACGGCCGAGGATGTCCTTCGAGCGGCTGGCGGCGTCGCCGAGGCCGATCTTGGAGATGAGGTCCACGAGCTCGCCGAGACGGGTCTTGTCCAGGGTGGGGCGGCCGTAGTCTTTGGGGAGGACGCCCTTGAGAGAGGAGTTCTCCTTCTCGATGGCGTTCATGGCCTCGTCGATGGCATTGCCGATCGCAGGGTTCCGGGCCAGCGCCTGGATGCCGTTCGGGCCGGACCAGCGGGCTTCCTGGGGAACCCAGAAGACATTGGCGGCGAGGTATTCGTCCCGTTCCTCGGGGTCGGACTCAGGGTCGCGCTCCAAGGCGGCGCGGTGCTCCTCGAAGGTGTCGGAGATGTACTTGAGGAAGATGAGGCCGAGGACGACGTTCTTGTACTCGGAGGCGTCCATGTGGCCGCGGAGCTTGTCGGCGGCGGCCCAGAGCTTGTCCTCGAAGCCAAGGTTGGCGCTGGAGGCGGCCTTGGCGGACTTCCTCGTGGCGGGCCTGCCTCGGGGGCGTTCGGGTTCCGGTTCGGCAATTGCGGCGGCGGGCTTTGCCGGGGGAGCCGAGGCCGCGGGGCGTCCACGCGGGGTCGCCTTCATGGGAGGAGTCGAGGAGCCGGCGGACTTTCCCATAGGGGCGCCGAGGATGGCACGAAGCTTCTCGAGAGCCACGGGGCTGGGAGCGGCGACGCCGCGCTCCCACTGCGAGACGATGGGCTGGGTCACTCCAACCTTCTGGGCGAGCTCAGCCTGGGACAAACCAGCCGCGGTGCGGCGGTCACGAATCCACTTCACGGTCTTCATGGGGCGATTGGATTCCGGAGCTTCAGGAGACCGGAACGGTAGGGTTCCGCAGGGTACGTCGAGGGAGTTGGTTCATGGGGGCGATTTTAGCACCAGGGGTGTAGCGGGTGCGTACGGGGCTGGCTCGGTCAATCTCCTGTTGTCTAAGGTCTCTCCCAGCATCCGCCGTTGTCTCCTGGTAGCTGCCGAGACCTTCCACGACCTAAACCTCGGTCCGCTTCCCTGGCCATTTCACGTGAAAGATATGGTCCTTGAAAGCGATATCACGGATGACAGCGGCCGAACGTGCCCGCAGGAGGGAGGAGGCCGTTCGGTAAGCGGCCTACAGGAGGTCGGACAGGGCACCTCCCCTCTGCAACGATGGGCCATGGCGCCTTCGTGCGTGTGCGGGTCGTCGTCCCATCGAGGCTGCTGCTCATTCATGGGGCGGGTGTGTCTAGAAATTTTGAAGTCTGTCCGTCTAACGATGAAAGGAGGATAACACCCATGGCAACGATCGAAGAAAAAAAGGCGGTTGCAAGAGCTCTGGTGCGGTCGAAGTATCCTACCAACAACCCCGATATCAACATTCGGAGTACGCTGGACGAGCCAGTTGAAGAGATCGCAACCGCAGATTTCTACAATGGGCCCGGAGCTCGCTGGGTCATGCTAAATACCCCGTTTCTTTGGGCCCATCTCAATCACCAAGAGCTCGGTTCTGTGCAGACAATCCGCGATTTTGGAAAGATCTGTTTTGCACATCTAGCCGATCGGTCGGAGCTTTTTGAGCTCGAGATTTTCGAGGATTAGGTTATGGTCTATATAGGAAGACTTTCTGCAGCCTACCTTTTTATTGCCTGCAGCCTCGGGGCGCAGGCGACCCCGCCAGTTTCGACTAATGGCGCTCCCGCATCGGCAGAATCTGCGCAGGCTAGTGACAAAAGTCCATTTGATTTTACCTTTGGGCCGCAGGAGAATGGGAATTTCGGTACTACGCTCAAGGGCAGTAAATTCTATTCGCTTTCTAACATCGGGCCTAATTCGGCGGCAGCTACACGAAAGCTTCTTGTGTCTCCGTTCATCGGTGTCAGTGTGGATGCTGGCTGGAATAGTGCCTCCGATGCGGCGAACAACGCTTCGTTTTCAGTTCGACCATCTCTTGGCCTGAGCAGCGTTAGAGAAGGCAAAAGCGGGGAGCCGCCCAGAATGGTCGGTCCATGGCTACATGCCTATGTGGATCTGCGTGAGCGCTACGGAAACTTCAAGCAGGAGGACTCGACTGTTCAACGCATTAACCAAACCATGGGAGGGCTTGGGGTAGAATTTCGATATAGCGGTTTCGACGAACAGTTTAACCTATCAAGCCGAACGGGAAAGATAGATGAGCCTCCGCGGCTTTCGCTGACATACTACACTGTCCGTGGCACATCGGTGGAGGAGGCTGCGCTCCCGGACGAATTAAAGGCGGACGTCATTCAGCTAGACTTAAAGGCTTCACTAACGATACCTCGACTGCAATGTACAGTAAAAATTGTTCAGTCGTCAGACGACGAGGAAGAAGTCTTCGGCCCGGGAAAATCTATTTCATGCCCGTGGTCATTTTCCGTTGACCTGCTTGGAACTAAGCCAACAAGTGGCACACAACGGAAGGGCGAGGTTTTGTACGACCTTGCCTTGTCCTATGACGTTGAAGGATCTATCAAGCCAGTATTGCACTATCGATCTGGTAAGGAGCATGGACTAGAATACGATCGCCAGCTGATACTTGGCATCCTAATGAAGCTGTTCCCTTGAGCGATTACAACGGTCACGCCCTCGGGCCGCTACCATATCTTCTTAGAAGATGCTGACCATCCAAGAGGGCGGAGCCTTGCCTTCCCGGGCGAGGCTGAGTGAGTCCTTGAGGGGATCTTCTCCGGGGCTGCTAGGGGCGGAGCCGAAGAGCGGCCTCTAACCTTCTGATGCCCCGCTGCCCTCGTGCTCTGTGAAGCCCGGGTGAGGGAAGCTCCCGCGCACTTCGTTATCCTCCCTATGAAGGAAGTCTTTTCCCATAGGAGGCCACCATGTTCCGCACCGCCCTGACCGCCACCATACTCACTCTGCTGCTCCTGCCGTCCGCCGGATCCGCCCAGCCCTACAACCCCGTCCCCGGCCCCTCTCCCTACGGCCCCGACGACCAGGCGGGCGCGTCCAACACCCAGGGGCCCGAGAAGGTGAAGGAGGCCCGGAAGTACATCAAGCGGGGGATCGTCGTTCAGCTCGGGCATGTCTATGAGGAGGGGATGCCGCAGTTTCCGGGGACCCATCCGTGGGTGCTGTCCCTGAAGGAACCCCAGTTCGTCACGGAGCGGCAGGTGACGAACGGCGAGATCCTGGAGGGGCCCATCGAGATCGCTCAGTTGGGGACTCAGTTCGACGCCCTGGGGCATTTCGGGTACCTGCCTCCGGGCGGCACCGGCTTCGCGGACGTCCTGTTCTACAACGGGAGGACGGGGGCGGACCTCCTGCCGTCCGGCGCTCCGAACCGGGGGCTGGCGCTCCTCGGGATCGAGCACATCAAGCCTTACTTCACCCATGGCATCCTGCTCGACGTGGCCCGCTATGCCAATGGCGGGAGGCGGATGGTGGCGGGGCAGGAGGTCACCGTCGCCATGCTGCTCCAGACTCTGGCCGCCCAGAAGCTCAAGCCGTCGGACATCCACGAGGGGGACGCGGTGCTCATCCGCACCGGTCACGAGGAGCTGTGGGGGGCCCCGAACTATTACCTCGACAACTTCCCGGGCCTCGGGGTGACGCTCGCGGCGCCGGGGCTCGGTCTGCCGGCGGCCATCTGGCTGTCCGAGAGGAAGATCGGCGTGATCGGCTCGGACAACTGGGGGATCGACGTGCTGCCGAATTTCAACGCCCCCGCCGGCCTGCTGGCGCCCGTGCACCACCACTTCCTGGCGAAGAGCGGCATCCCCATGCAGGAGTCGATGCACCTCAAGGATCTGGCGGACGCCGAGGTCTACGAGTTCGCGTACATCTACAGCCCGATGCCGATCAAGGGGGCGACCGGCTCGCCGGGCATCCCCCTGGCGGTGTATTAGAACCGGCTGACTTCTTGACCTGACTACCGCGGCCACTCGTTCGGGGTGATGACGCCGTCCCGGTTGCGGTCGGCCTGGTCGAATGCGGCTCCCGCTCCGAGCCATTCGGGGCGGGTCAGGCGGTTGTCGCGGTCGCGGTCCAGGTTCTGGAAGCGCTGCTGGTCCTGGTAGGAGGCGCGGGGAGTCCAGACGTTCACGGCCCCGTCGCGGTACTCGAGGGGAGTGACGTAGCCGTCCTTGTTGCGGTCCAGCCCGTCGAGGCCGGTGCCGCCGCGCTGGCGCTCGGGCCGGCTCAGACGGCCGTCGCGGTTGACGTCCAATTCCAGGAACAGCCTTTCAGTAGGATCGACGCGGAGGACGTTCGGGGTCAGGAGCTCTTTCCGGCTCAGGCGTCCGTCCTTGTTCCGGTCGACGACGTGGAAGCTCGCCTCTTCCAGCGGCCACTCAGGGAGGGTGACGTAGCCGTCCTTGTTGCGGTCCAGTTGCTCGAACCGCTCGGCGTAGGGGTTCTTTGTCTCGCCGGCGGGCTTGGGTTTGTCCGGGGTTTTTCCCGGGGTTTGTTCCTGGGTATTGGCCGGGGCCTTCTGGGGCTTGCCCTGCGCGACGGCTTCGGGGAGGCCGAGGGTCAGAGCAAGGAGGAAGACGGGGAGGAATGGGTTTCGGCTGCGCATCGGGGTCTCCTGCTGGGGCCCGCGGGCCCGGTCGTCGAAGCTCGAAAGTTTGCAAGCCAGGTACCACGCCCAGGAGAGCTTATGGAGGAATTCTAGCGCTCTTATATCGCGATGCAGAATTGGCATGGATTGCAAATTGGTATAGCGATTGCACAGAAAACGTGGCTTCACCCGGCCCGCCACCAAGCGGGCCCCGGCGGCAGACGCGAAGCGGTGCCGCCGGTGGATCGACAGCAAGGAGGCCCTCATGCGCTTTCGGAAGCCTTTGATTACCGCAATCGTGCTCTCCCTGGCAGTGACCGGACCCGCGGCGATGGCGGCCAAGGACAAGAAGCCTAAGCCGAACCAGAACCAAGGCGGCCATAATAATGGCCAAAACAACGGCCAGAATGGGAACGGACGGGGGAATGGGCAGGGCGGGAATGGCAACGGCGGCGGCGAAGACCTGACCCAGATGCGGTTCGCCGGGATGGACACCAACCGCGACGGCCGGATAACGCGCGACGAGTGGCGGGGCAACGACAATTCCTTCAACCAGCACGACTGGAACGGCGACGGCGTTCTCTCCGGCATCGAGGTCACTCCGGGAACCCAGCGGCCCGGCGGGAACGACGATGACGACAACAACGACGGCAACCGTTTCGACAGTCTGGACCGCAACCGGGATGGCCGCATCTCGCCGGAGGAGTGGCGGGGACAGCGGGCGGCCTTCGAGCGCCTGGACGTTAACCGTGACGGTTTCGTCAGCCGGGATGAGTTGGCCCTGGGCGGCAACGACCGCCTGGCGCGGGCCTTCCGGGCTTTGGATGCAAACCGGGACCTTCGGCTGAGCCGGTCGGAGTGGCAGGGCGATGCGGCGCAGTTCGACCGTCTCGATCTCAACCTCGACGGGTTCCTGAGCTGGAACGAGTTCTCACGCCGCCGCTAGGCGGATCCTCTCTCCCTCTTTGAGCGGGTGAGCCCAGGGCTCGCCCGCTTCTCCCAGGGTTCTAATTTCCAGTTTCTACTTTTCAGGATGCTGGGGCACGAGCACCATCTGGCGGCAGAGCTCGTCGAGCCCGCGCTCCGGGTCGTCGCAGAGGCCGGCGTGGACGGGAGAGACCTGGATCATGGTGCTGCGCGGCGCCACGAGCCAGCGGAAGCGTTCGCGGAGCGAGAGCCTGGCGATGGGACCGGCGTCCGGGCTGCCGGCGCAGATCCTGGGGATGGCTTCGAGGTGCTGGCGGACGAGCTCGAGGTCGATCGCGGGCCAGAGGGCTCGCAGCCTTGCCTCGTCGACCTCGACGCGGGCCTTGAGGAAGTCCCGTTCGAGGCAGAAGAGGATCACGCCGGCGTTGACGAGCTCGCCGCGCTCCACGCGCGGCACGACCCGGAGGATGGCGTAGTCAAACGAGCTGAGCGTGGGCACGCACCGCCTCCTCGAGGAACAAGGGCACCGCTTCGAGCCTCCGCTTCAGGAACTCCACATAGCCCGCGCGTTTCTCGGCCGGGGTGGCGAGGCCGGGCTCGGGCAGGAGCCAGCCGTCGGGGATCTGCTCGGCGATGCTCGCGAACAGGGCCTCGTCGAGCCGCGGGCGCAGCCGGGCGTCGGCCTCTTCGATGCGGCTGGCCCAGGGCAGGAGGACGTGGTCGCGGATGGCGGGAAAGCGGCTCGCGGCCATCTGCTCCACGTTCTGCCAGTTGTGGTGGAAGTAGAGCGCGGCCCCGTGATCGATGAGGTAGAGGACCTTGTGCCACCACAGGAGGTTGGGGTTGCGCGGCGTCCGGTCGACGTTGGTGACGAAGGCGTCGAACCACACAGTGCTCGAGGCGAGGTCCGCTTCCACGCGGTCGGCCGCGGCGTCGAAGGTGGCGGAGCCCGGCAGGTAGTCGAGGGCCAGGTTGAGCCCGACGCTGGCTTTGAGCAGGTCGCGGATCTCCGGGTCTTCCTCGTTCCGTCCGAGCGCCGCGTCGACCTCCACCAGCACCAGCTCGGGCACCTTGAGGCCGAGAGCCCGGCCGATCTCGCCGGCGATCAGCTCTGCCACCAGGGCGAGAGGGCCCTGGCCTGCGCCGCGGAACTTGAGCACGTAGAGGCCCAGGTCGTCCGCTTCGACGATCGCCGGCAGGGAGCCGCCCTCGCGCAGGGGGGTGACGTAGCGGGTGGCGTAGACGGTTCGCAGCATGTTCCGGGGCACGATAGCAGAGCCGGAAGGAAGTATCCTGGGCCCGTCATGAAAATCGCCAAGGGCGTTCTCGTCACCCTCCTCATCCTCGCGGCCCTCTTCTTCTTCGGCCGGTTTTTCCTCTCTCAACTGGGCACCGGAGGCGGGGACGGACTGGCCGGTGTCCTGCTGACGCCGCCGCCGGGCTACGCGCTCGTCGAGCGTGGGGAGCTTCCGCCCATGGCGGCGGCGGCCGAGCTCGAGGCTCAGGTTTTGAGTCCGGGCGCGGGGAAGGTGGGCCTTCGTTTCGAGCGGCAGGGCTCGGTCGTCTACTGGCTCGCCGATCCGGGCGGGGACCGGCTGGAAGAGCTGTCTTCGGGGGCGTCCGGCACGCGTCTGCAGACGGTGTGGCATGGGGGGATGCGCGGCCGTCTGCGGTGGGCCCGGGATCATGGCGATTTCGATGCTCCGGGCCTGCCGGCGGGGGAGCGGAAGAACCTGTATCACTGAGGGAGCAGGATCCATGGCACCCGGGTTGCACCTGATACGGAACCATGGAACCCGTGCGTACGCCGCCTTCGGATCACCCTGAGGGGATCTCGTTCATCACTCTAGCGCTGGTCACCGCCGCGCTGTACTTTGGCCGCGAGGTGCTGATCCCGCTGGCGCTTGCGCTGCTGGTCACGTTCATCCTCACCCCGCTCGTCCAGCGCCTCCAGCGCGTGGGGATGCCGCGGGTGCCGGCGGTGCTGCTGGTCGTGGCCTTCGTGTTCTGCGGAGTCGGCGTACTGGGATGGACGATGGGGCGGCAGCTCGTGGACCTCGCGCAGACGCTGCCCAGGTACGAGCGGAACATCCGCGCCAAGGTGGTGGCCGTGCGCGGCGGCGAGCCCGGCGCCCTCACCAAGGCGAAGGAGACGGTCGAGCATATCCAGGAGGATCTGGGCGTGGACCCTCCGGGGCCCCCGGCGCCCGCGCCCAAGGGCAAATCGCGCGCCCTGCCGCCGGAGCCGATGCCGGTCACCGTCGTGGAGCCCGAGCTGACGCCGATCGCGGTGCTGCGGCAGACGGTGTTCCCGCTGCTGGGGCCGCTGGGCACGGCGGGCCTGGTCATCGTCTTCGTCATCTTCATGATGATCCAGCGCGAGGACCTGCGCGACCGCCTGCTGCGCCTGGTCGGACAGGGCCGGCTCAACACCACGACGCAGGCCCTGGACGAGGCCGCGCAGCGGGTCAGCCGCTATCTCTTCATGCAGAGCCTCGTCAACGGCGGCACGGGGTTCGCCGTCGGCCTGGGCCTCTTCTTTCTCGGCGTGCCCAACGCCATCCTCTGGGGGCTGCTGGCCGCCGTATTGCGGTTCATACCCTATCTCGGCCCCTGGATCGCCGCCGGACTGCCGATCCTGATCTCGATCGCGGTGTTCCCGAGCTGGCACCAGACGTTGCTGACGGTGGGGCTCTTCCTGGTCATCGAGCTGATCAGCAACAACGTCGTGGAGCCCCTGCTGTACGGCTCGGAGACGGGCATCTCGACGATCGGCATCCTGGTCGCGGCCGTTTTCTGGACGTGGTTGTGGGGCCCGGTCGGCCTGCTGCTCTCGACCCCCTTCACGGTCTGCCTGGTGGTCATCGGCCGCTACGTGCCGCAGCTCCAGTTCCTCAGCGTCCTGCTGGGCGACGAGCCGCCGCTGCCGCTCGAGGCGCAGATTTATCACCGGCTGCTGGCGATGGACCCCGTAGAGGTGGGCAACGTCATGGAGACGAGCCTCAAGGAGAAGACGGTCGCCGAGTTCTACGACGGCGTGCTGATCCCGGCCCTCATCCTGGCGGAGCGCGACCGCCATCGCGGCGACCTCAGCCCGGAGCGGGAGGAGTTCATCGAGACCACGGTCCGGGATTGGATCGAGGACTTCGCCAGCCGGACGGTCGAGGACGACAGCCTGGGCCCCGCGCCCGCCGACAAGGCTACCGCGCCGTGCCGGCTGGTCTGCGTGCCGGCCGACGATGCGGCGGACGAATTGGCGGGCCACATGTTCGCGCAACTCGCAATCCGCGGCGGCACGCCGACGGTGCTGGAGCACGGCCTGCCGCGCGCGGAGGTGCTGCGCCGCATCGCCGACCTCGGAGCCGAGCAGGTGTTCATCTCGGCCCTGGCGCCGTTCGCCTACGCTCAGGCCCGCGAGGTGTGCCGCGACCTGCGGCGCCATTTCCCGGGAATGCGGATCGTCGTCGCGCTCTGGGATCTGCGCGCCGAGGCGGACCGGCTGCGCCGTCGCCTCGTCGCGTCGGGAGCGGATGAGGTGGTGTCGACGCTCCAGGAAGCGGTGCTCGCCATCCGGCTCGCCCAGGCGCCGGAGGCCGACCCGGTGGCCTTGGTGGAGGAGCTGAAGCGGGCCTTCCGCGACGGCGAGCTGCCGGCGGCAGAGAAGGCGCTGGCCGAAGCGGAGCAGCGGCTGCCGGTCGAGACCCTGGCGGTCGAGGTGCTCCAGCCGGCCCTGGTGGGGCTCGGCGAGGAGTGGGTGGCGGGGCGGATCACGAACGAGCAGGAGCAACTCGCCAGCAAGCTCCTGCGGGAGCGGGTGACCGCTCTGGCGGCGGCGGAGCCGGACGGGCAGGACTACCGGGCTCTGGTCGCCTGCGCCCCGGAGGAGCAGCGCGAGAACGGTCTGCTGATCCTGGCGCTCCTGCTGCGGCGGGCGGGCTGGAGCGTCGTCTATATCGAGCGCCAGGAGCAGGCCCCGCGGGAACCAGGCGACGGGCTCGACGAGGGATTGGCCCCGATCATCGCCTCCGTGCAGCCCCACGCGCTCCTGTTCTCGGCGTCGCTCCGCGAGAAGGCCGAGCCGCTGATGGCGCTCGCCGAACGCCTCCACACCCAGTACCCGGACCTCATCCTGGTCTTCGCCGGCCAGGGGTTCCGGCCCGAGGCGGTGGCCAAGCTGGGAGAGAAGGCCGTGCTGGTGGCCGCCGACGCCCGCGAGGCCGTGGCGAAGATCGAAGGGCTGATGCCGGCTCCCGCCGAGGGGCCGCCGGTGAATCAGGCGGCGTGACCTCTGCTTTATCCTCTTTTAATTCCCTCTCAAGCAAGCTACACTGGCTCATCCAGCAATCCCTTTGAAAGGATCTCGGATGGCCTCCCCCCGGCAACGAGCGGACTTTGGTATTGCGGCCTTCGCTGTGGGTTATTTCCTCTGGTACATCCCCTACAGCGGGCTTGCCAAGGTTCTATCCTCCGGCAAATACCCGGGCGTGGGGCCGGTCTCCGGATTCGAGATGCTTCCCGCCACGGCCTTGGGCGCGCTCGCGGGTATGCCGGTCTTCCTTCTGCTGACGGGCTGGTGGCGGCACTCGCGGCGCCTGCGCTGGCGTGGCCTTTCGATGCCCATGCCGGGGCGGGAGACGATGGCCGCCGCTGCTTTCACGGCCTTGATCATCGCCGCCACCACGCTCAACTACACATTCAAGGGCATCTCCATCCTCTTCGTCCTGCTGCTGATGCGGGCCGGTGTCCTGGTGCTCTCGCCATTGCTCGACGCCCTGCATTGGCGCCGCGTCAGCGGCTACTCCTGGGCGGCGCTCGTCCTCTCGCTCGCGGCGGCGGCGGTGGCGCTGGCGGACATCAAGAGCTACGCGCTGACGCTGACGGCGGTGCTGTCGCTGGCCGCCTACTGGGGCGGCTACGCCGGCCGCTTCGAAGTCATGAGCCGGTACGCCAAGGCGCACGACCCGGCGCTCAACCGGCGTTTCTTCGTCGAGGAGCACATGGCCTCGACGCCGTTTCAGGTCCTGCTGCTGGCGGTGGCCGCTCTGATCGGCTGGGGTGGAGTGGGCCAGGAGCTTCGCCACGGGTTCACGACGTTCCTGTCGACTCCGGCGGCGGTGCCCGCCTTCCTGATCGGACTGCTGTACGAGGGGCTGTTCGTCTTCGGCAGCCTGATCTATCTCGACCGCCGGGAGTACACCTTCTGCGTGCCGGTGAACCGCTGCGCGAGCCTGCTCGCAGGGGTGGTCTCGGCCTATGCAGTGGCCTTCTTCTTCGGCGAGCCGGCGCCGAGCGCGTGGCAGCTCACCGCGGCCGGCCTGGTGGTGGCGGCGCTCGCCGTGCTCGCCGCTCCCGCCTTGCTGTCGAAGGGCAAGCCCGCCGCGGAGCCCGAGCGGACCCGGCTGCTGCTCTTCGTCTGCGGCGGCAACACCTGCCGCTCGCCCATGGCCATGGCGGTGGCGCGGGCGGAGCTGGCGGCCCGGCTGCGGATCCCCTGGCGGGACTTCGCCCGCTCGCCCGTGCAGGCCGACTGCGCCGGCGTGAAGGCCGAGACCGGCAAGCCGCTGACGCCGGAGGCGCGGGTGGCGCTGCGCGAGATCGGCGTGCCCTCCCCCCGGCACCGGGCCCGCCCCGTAACGGCTGAGATGATCGAGCGGGCCGCGGCAGTCTTCTGCATGACGGAGTCGCAGCGGCAAGCCGTGATCGCCCTGGTGCCCGAGGCCGCCGGCAAGACGGTCTGCCTCGACCGCCAGGCCGATATCCCCGATCCCATCGGGCACGGTCAGGAGGTCTACCGCGAGTGTCTCGCGCGGATCCGGGAAGCGGTGCGGCTACGCCTGGATGAGCTGCTGGCGGCACCGGCCTAGCCGGAGCTGGAGGACGAGCCATCGAACCACTGCGTGTACTCCTCGATCGGGGCCCGCTCGGGCGCGAAGGCGTTGACCGGCGCTGCAGGGTCCGGATGGCCCACGGCCATGCCGCAGACGATCAGGCGGTCCGGCCCGAGGCCCAGGTGCTCGCGGAGCGTGTCGCTGTAGGCCGTCACCGAGTACTGGGGGCAGCTCCCGAGCCCCATGGCCACCAGCCCCAGCATGACGTTTTGCACGAAGAACCCCATCTCCAGGAAGTTCCCCGGCGCGGCGTCCGCCGGCAAATGGAAGATCAGCTCCACGGGCGCGCCATAGAAGCGGTAGTTGTCGCGCAGGTGGGTGCGGCGGGCTGCCGCGTCGTCGCGGGCGATCCCTTTGGCCGCGAGCACGCCAGCCCCGGCGGCCTGCGCCCGCGCCTCCTGGACCGACCCCTCGGACGGCGGGCGGTTGCCGTAGTCGTGCTTCGCCGGCATGCCCCGGTCGAAGTCGCCGCACAGCTTGCGGGCGAGCTCCTCGCGGGCGGCGCCCATGAGCACCGCCACCTGCCAGGGCTGGGAGTTGCGGGTGGACGGGGCGTTGGCGGCGGCACGCAGCACCTCCTCCAGGATCTCCCGTGGCACGGGGCGGTCGAGGAAGGCCCGCTTGCAGTGGCGGGCTCGGAGGATCGAGAGGAATTCGGGGTCCATGGGGATGGAGATTCTACAGCCTGCCATGCCTGACGCCACCCTGATCGCCACCCTCTCGGCTCCTCCCAACGGCGAGCTCTCGTCGCTGTCCTCCGCCGTGCGCTGGCTCGAAGTGCGGGCGGACCTCGTGGGGGACCTCGACCCGGAGGGGCTGCGCGACCGCTTCCCGGGCGAGCTGGTCTACAGCCTGCGCAGCCGGGCCGAGGGCGGCGCCTTCGAAGGTGAGGCGGAGGAACGGCGCCGCCGGCTGCTCGCGGCGGCCGGGCGTTGGGACGTGGTCGAGCTCGAGGCGGAGCGCGACCTGGAGCCGGAGCTGCTCGCCGCCGTACCGCCTTCACGGCGGCTCGTCTCCTGGCACGGCGAGGCCGTCGGCCTCGAAGGGCTGCGCCAGCGCTGGGAGCGGATGGCGGGGGTCCCGGCGCGGCTCTACCGGCTAGCCCCAGCCGCTTCGGGTCCCGAGGAGGCTCTGGTGCCGCTACGCCTGCTGAGCGGCCTCGGGCGGCGTGACGTCCTCGCCTTCGCGACCGGCCCGGCGGGCGCGTGGACGCGCCTGCTCGCTCCGCGGCTGGGCGCGCCGGTCGTCTGCGGGAGGCTGGAGGACGACGGAATGGGGGAGCCGACCGTGGCGCAGCTCGTCTCGGACTACGGGTTGCCGGCCCTGCCACCCCTGCGCGAGCTCTTCGGCATCGTGGGCCGCTCGGCCGGCCGGTCGCTCTCGCCGCGGCTCCACAACGCCGCCTACCGGGCGCTGGGGGTCGAGGCGCTCTATCTACCGTTCCTGGCGGAAGGCTTCTCTTCCTTCTGGCGAGAGGTGGCCGGGCTCGATCAATTGGGTTGGCCTCTGCGGGGGCTCACCGTGACCTCGCCGCACAAGGAGGAGGCCCTGGCCTTGGCGGGCGAGGCCAGTCCGCTCGCCCGGCAGGCCGGCGCCGCCAACACGCTGCTGCGGCACAACGGCTCCTGGCGGGCGGACACCGCTGACGCCGAGGGCGTGGTGGCGGCGCTCGGCCATCGGGGCATCCCGCTGGCTGGGAAGAAAGCGGCGGTCGTGGGCTGCGGCGGCGCGGGCCGGGCCGCGGCGGCCGGCCTCCAGGGTGCGGGGGCCGACGTCACCCTGGTCAACCGTGGAGCGGAGCGCGGGAGCTACGCCGCCCGCCTCCTGGGCCTCCCCTTCGTGCCGCTGGCGGACTGGAGCCCGGCCGGCTTTCCGCTGATCGTGCACGCGACGCCGCTCGCCACCGATCCCCCCTTTGAGATCGGGGAGCTGCGTCAGGGCACGGTGGTGGTCGAGCTGGTCTACGGCGCCGCGCCCACGCCGCTCGTCCAGGCAGTCCGGGCCGGGGGGGGCGTCGCCATCGACGGCCGCGAGGTGCTGCTGGTGGAGGCCCGCCGTCAGTTCCACATGATGACGGGCCGCAGCATGCCTGCCGGTCCGGCGCGGGCGCTGATCGGGTCGTAGCCTCCTGGGCGGCACAGCCTGGCGTAACATCTAAGTACCAAGGGAGGGCTGTCATGAGCACAGGAAGGAAGCCGACTCCAGGGCCACCCCCGATTCACTGGCCTCATTCCCAGCCCAGGGTTTCGCAACCCAGGATGGCGGCTCCACCCCGGCCGGTGGCGTCTTCGATCCAGCGCCTGGAGGCCCCTCCGCCGCGGCGGCTCGCGCCGCACGTGCAGGCCGTCCTCCAGCCCAGCCGTCTCCCGGCGCCGCCAGCACGGCCCGTGGCAGCCAGGCAGGCCTTGCCGGTGGCCACCCGCGCCACGCCTCCTCCCCGGGTGGTGCAGAGAGCGAAGAGCATCGAAGAGTCTATTAAGAAGAACACCAATCAGCGAGTGACCGTCGATTCCATCATTAGCGGCACCAATGACCTCAAAGGGTGGGCGAGGACCTCGCGCCGCCTGGAGCCCCACGGCGAATATGGCGAGTTCCGGGCCGTCTACACGAGAGATCCCGAGGAACTGATTGTCTACGTCGAAAGTAGTATGGGGGACGGCACGGTATGGGGTGTTTACAGCGATGGGACGGGCAAGAAACATACCCCTTCCTTCGTTAAGTACCTCCATACAAACCGAGAAACACTCGAGCAGACCTACATGGAGAGCAGCCCAAATAAGAAGGGCATCGGCAGTCTCTTGTGCCACGAGGGGGCGCTTTTCGCCAAGAGCCAAGGGTACCGCTATATCACCGTCAGCATGGCAAACCAGAACTCGGCAGCCCTGCTGAGACGGTTCAACCCCGAGTCGGAGTCGACACCCCTCCTGGGATCGGGCGGCGGTGGTTCCTGCTGCGATAGCTGTTGCTTCCTCGTGACGGCCTGCGCCGAAGTCCGGGGATTGCCCGCCGATTGCGAGGAGCTGACCATCTTGAGGGAGTTCCGGGACGGCTACCTCTCGAAGGACGGCGACCGGCAGGCGATGGTGGACCTCTACTATGAGATCGCGCCGGCGATCGTAGACGCTCTTCGGGCGAGCCCGGATCCCGGCCAGGAGTTCGAGGCCATCTATCTCGCGATCCGGGAGTGCGTCGAGCTGATCCAGGGGCGAGATTTCGAGGCGGCCCTGCGGCTCTATGCCACGATGGTGAAGAAGCTGGCGGACCGGTTCCCCGCGGTCCGCCTCGGTTGAGCTGGGATACTCTGCCGCCGACGAGGCGTACGTATTTGGATTTGACACCCGTACGCCTCTCGGCTACGATGGGTCCATCATGGCGCTCAAAGCCTCATCACTCCGAGAGAACATCTACCGCATTCTCGACCAGGTCCTCGAGACCGGTGTGCCGGTCGAGATCGAGCGGAGGGGCAAAATTCTGAAGATTGCTCCCGCTGAACCCCGGAGCAAGCTCGAGAATCTCAAGCCCCGGCCGTACCTGGTGTCCGACCCGGAAGAGTTGGTTCATCTCGACTGGTCCGGGGAATGGCATCCCTGATCTACCTGGATACCCATGTGGCGGCTTGGCTGTTCGCCGGCCGGACTGATCTGATCCCGAAGCGCGTCCAGTCTCTCCTCAATCAGCACGATCTGATGATTTCCCCCGCGGTGGGGCTGGAGCTTCAGTATCTCTTTGAGATCCGGCGGACCACGGAACCAGCGAAGGTCGTGGTCGACAGTCTCCGGCGCGAAGTGGGTCTGCGGATCTGTGATCTTCCCTTTGCGGAGGTCGCGGAAGTGGCGTGGGGCCAGAGCTGGACGCGAGATCCCTTCGACCGGCTCATCGTCAGTCAGGCAATCCTGCGCGGGACCTCTCTGATCACCAGGGACGGGTTGATCCGGGACCACTTCCCGGGCGCCGTCTGGGCCTGAGAATCTACAGACGGAGACCTACCCCGCCTTCGCCGCCGTCAGCACCGCCCGGTCGCGCAGCTTCTCGGCGGCGGGGGAGAGGGGGGCGTGGGTGAGGATCTTGTTGATGCGCTCCATGGCCTTCACGGAGTCGCCCACGCTCTGGTAGAGCACGACCTCGCCGTAGAGGTTGTCGGCGAGGACGTTCAGGCGCTCGATCACCGGCACCACGTAGGCGCCCTCGGGGAAGCGGCGCAGGTATTCGGCGCCGTTGGTGAGGTCCTCGTAGCTCTTGGCGATGGCGGACAGGCGCTCGTTCGCGATGCGCTTGAGGTCCGGGTCCTTTTCCTGCGCGGCCATCTGCTGCAAGGCGGCGAGCTCCTGGAGGTTGGGCGCGAGGTTGCGCAGGCCGGTGCGGGCGCGCTTGCCCTCGGCGCTCTCGGGCGCGTTCTCCCAGGCCTTCAGGTACTGGGTCACGGCTTCCGTCCGGTTGCCCAGGCGGCTGTAGGCGTCGCCGAGCGCCAGGGCCACCTCGGGGACCTCGGGCCCTTCCGGGAAGTTGCTGAGGAAGCTCACCAGGAACGAGGTCTCGTAGATCCCGCCGCCGAGCACCGCCACGGCGCGCGGGTAGAGCTCCTTGCGCTTGGCTTCGAGATCCGAGATCTCCCCTTCCATGGCGGGGATCAGATCGCTCTTGGCATCGAGGGTGCGCACCTGGCCCAGCTCTTCCTTGTAGAGGCGGAGCACGGCCCCATAGTCGCGCGACAGCAAGGGGCGGGCGATCTCTTCGTCCCGGCGCTTGTGGAGCTTCTCGAGGCGGAGGGCGTCGGAGGTCTTACCCGTCGGCCAGGAGGCGAGCACGGCTCCCTTGAGGAAGACGGCCACGTCGTCGGCCGGCTTCTTGCGGTCGACCCAGGTGCTGAGGGTGGCCTGGGTGCGCTTGCGGTAGTCGTCGGCGGATTTCTTGGCGGCGATCGCCCAGGTGTCCTTGCGGGCCGCGGCGGAGCGGACGCGCTGGTCGCCGAAGGGGTGGGTCTGCCAGTAGCCGTACTGCTTGATCTGGGGGGCGCGGGCGCTCATCAGATCCCAGAGCTTGCGGGCGCCGTCCGGGTCGTAGCCGGCGGCCGCGGCGAGGCGCTGGCCTTCCTTGTCGGATTCGTCCTCCTGGTCGCGGCTGTAGCTGCGCAGCAGGAGCTCGCTGATCACCAGGCTGGCCGCCGCCGCGCCCTGCACCATGTCGCCTCCCCGGTCGTAGCCGACGCGCGGGTCGTAGGGCGCCTGCGGCCCCTGCTGGCGGTTGCCGTTGGCCTCGCCGATGAGGACGCCGGCCACCAGCAGGTTGCCGAGGACGTTCATCAGCGTGGCCCGGCGCTGCATGTGGAGGTAGTGCTCTTTGATGACGTGGCCGACCTCGTGGCCGAGGACGTTGGCCAGCATGTCGTCGTCGAGCCCGAGGTCGAGCATGCCGGTGGTGATGAAGATCTGGCCGCCCGGCAGCGCGAAGGCGTTGGGCGCCGGCATCTCGACGACGCCGAAGGTGAAGGGGAACTTCTGGAACTCCGACTGCTGGGCGACCTCGTAACCGATGCGGTTGACGCGGCCGAGCCGCTCCGGATCGTCGGGGACGCCGTACTGGGTCGCGGCTTCGGAAGCGGCCTTCACGCTCTTCTCGAACAGGTCGGGGTTGGCGATGCCCGGGAAGGTGGCCTGCGGAGCCTGGGCCGCCACCGGACCGGCGGCGGAGAAGACCAGCAGGGTGACCAGGGTGGAGGCGAGGGTGCGTCTATTGTGCAGGCAAATCATCATGGCCATCCCCTTGAAGCGTGCTCCAAGCTTACCGCAGTGGGTGGAGTCCCCTTGTGACAACACGGCGGGTAGGGGGAAAAATCCGGTCCAGGAAGCGGACAGGCTGTTTCCCGGCGGCCTGTGGTAGCTTTGCCGCCCATGAGCGATTTGACCATCGAGGTGGCGACCACGAAATCGTCCATGGAGGAAGTCCGGCCGGCGCTCGACGCCGGTCTGAAGGAGGCTTTTCCCGGCGGCATGCTGAAGTGGCACTGGGAGGGGGACGTGATGCACCTCTCCGGTCCCGGGGCCAAGGCCACGATCGTCCTGGAGGACGGCTGGCTGATCGGGCGGGCCCATCTCAAGCCCCCCGCGAGCCTGATGAAGCCGGTCATCGAGCAGAAGATCGCTTCCGTAATGAAGAAGATCGCCCTCTGACGGGCGGCTTCGTGCCCGCCACGCCGACTCTACCCGCCGCGCTGCTCCACCACGCCGCCCTGGGCGGCGAGGAGCCCTGGCTTTTCCGTGCCGAGGGGTGGGACTGGCGATGGCATCCCTGGGGCGAAGTGGCCCGGTGGGTGACCGCCTGGGCCCAGGCCCTCTCCAGCCTTCCACCTGCTTCCCGCACGGCTTTTTCCTATGCTCCCCGGCCCGTCGCCGTCGCCCTCGATCTCGCGATCCAGGCGGCGGGGTTGGTGCCGGTGCCCGTGAGCGGGCCCGCGGAAGGACGGGACGCGCTTTTCTGGGTGGAGATAGAGGGGGAAGCGGGAATACCAGCGCCGGAGGGAATGGAGATCGTGAGGGTCGGGATACCTTCCAAGGTTTCGCCGATCGGTGGAGTGGTGGAGAGGACAGGAGGGGGATGGGAGGAGATGGCGGAGCGGGTTCAGGCCGAGATCGGGATGCCGCTTCGGAAGGGCTTGCGCGAGATCGTAGTCCTGAGTGGCCCTCTGGAGCGCCCTGAAGAGCGGGCGATGCTGTCGTGGGCAACGGTGGCGGGGGCCGCCGTGGTCCTGGAGCCCAATCCGGCGCTGCGGGTCGCCACCGCCGCCTGGGTGCGTCCCACGGTCTTCCATGGCACCGCTGAGGAGCTTGGCGGGCTGCGGGGGTGGGTGGAGAAGGAGGGGAAAGGGTTTTGGCGGCGAGGTCCGGGGCTGCCTTTCCGCCGGCTGCGGACCGTTCTGGTCGCGGGGGACGAGGCTCTGGACGGGGGCTCGGAGGCGTTCTGGCGGGAGCGGAGCGTGAGGGTGGGACGGGTGCTCGACCTCCCCTGAGCACCCACTTGAGCCCCCCATGCTACAATCCGCCGCCCGCTCCCCCCCCCGAGAGGGCGAGAGGGAAGGACCGGGGAGGATCCCGTGTTCTCAACGTGGAACCTCCCGGACCGGGCTCCGCCCGGCTCAGCGCGGAGCGCACGAACCCAATGGACAATATGACGAACGATCCGGTTTCCCGGCGGCGAACCTTCGCCATCATCGCCCATCCCGACGCGGGCAAGACGACGCTCACCGAGAAGCTCCTGCTCTTCGGCGGCGCCATCCAGCTCGCCGGCGCCGTCAAGGCGCGCGGCGACGCGCGGCGCGCCCGCTCGGACTGGATGAAGGTGGAGCAGGAGCGCGGCATCTCGGTCACCGCCTCGGTGATGACGTTCGAGTACGCCGGCTGCACCTTCAACCTGCTCGATACGCCGGGCCACGAGGACTTCAGCGAGGACACCTACCGCACGCTGACGGCGGTCGATTCGGCCGTGATGGTGATCGACGCCGCCAAGGGCATCGAGGCCCAGACGCGCAAGCTGTTCGAGGTCTGCCGCCTGCGCAACGTGCCCATCATCACCTTCGTCAACAAGCTCGACCGCGAGGGGCGCGACCCGTTCGACCTGATGAGCGAGATCGAGCAGGAGCTCCAGCTCCACGTCACCCCGGCCGCCTGGCCGATCGGCATGGGCCAGAGCTTCCTCGGCTGCTACGACCTGCGGCACGACCGTCTGGTCCTGATGGACAAGGGCCGCAACAACGTGGCGCGGGAAGGCGAGGTCTGCCAGGGGCTGGACGACCCGAAGCTCGACCGGCTCCTGCCGGGCGGCGCCGTGGAGCGTCTGCGCGAGGAGGTCGAGATGGCCCGCGGCCTCTGCCCGCCGTTCGACCTCGAGGCCTACCGCGAGGGGCACCTGACGCCGGTGTTCTTCGGCAGCGCGGTCAACAACTTCGGCGTCCGCGAGCTGCTTCAGGGCCTGGTGGAGATGGCGCCGCCGCCGCGCCCGCAGCCGTCGGTGACCCGCGAGGTGGAGCCCGCGGAGGACAACGTCTCGGGCTTCGTGTTCAAGATCCAGGCGAACATGGACCCCAAGCACCGGGACCGCATCGCCTTCGTGCGCCTCTGCTCAGGCCGCTTCGAGCGGGGCATGAAGCTGCTCCACGTGCGCTCGGGCAAGACGATGGCCATCCACAACCCGGTGCTCTTCCTGGCCCGCGACCGCGAGCTGGCGGAGGAGGCCTGGGCGGGGGACATCCTCGGCATCCCCAACCACGGCAACCTGCGGATCGGCGACGCGCTGACGGAGGGGGAGGAGCTGCGCTTCACGGGCATCCCGAGCTTCGCGCCCGAGCTGCTGAAGAAGGTCCGCCCCGAGGACCCGATGCGGGCCAAGCATCTTGGACGGGCCCTGCTCCAGCTCGCGGAAGAGGGAGCGGCGCAGATCTTCCGGCCCAACTTCGGCAACGACTGGATCGTGGGCGTCGCCGGCGCGCTGCAGTTCGACGTGCTGGCGGACCGCATCCGCACCGAGTACAACATTCCGGTGCACTTCGAGGGCACGACCCTCTTCACCGCCCGCTGGGTGGAAGCCCCGGACCACCTCGCGCTCAAGAAGTTCACCAACGCCAACAACGCCGCCATGGCGGAGGACCACAACGGCTCGCCCGTCTTCCTGGCGCGCAACGCCTGGCACCTGAAGACGACGGGCGAGGAGTGGCCGAATCTGAAGTTCCTGAAGACCAAGGAGCAGGTGCAGTAGGGATGGCGCCGCCCTAACCGGCGGCTGCGCCGCCGGCCCCTCACTCCCCAACCCCTCTTCTCCCCGCCTCCCCCCCATCCGCCGGGAGAGAGGGGCTTCAAGAGGTCTCTTTCAGACAGACCCTTCAGACAAACTTCTCCCTCTTCTCCCGGCGGATGGGGGGAGGCGGGGAGAAGAGGGCCGGGGTGATGAGGGTCTCCCCCTGAGGGGATCGCCTCCTCCGCATCGTTCAGGGACGCGGCGCATCGGAGACTCTGGGCGCCGTCCCCAAACCGCACCTGCGTGGCACCTTCCCCATAGAGGAGATTCCGGCATGCTAAAGCTCAAGAAGAAGACGTCCCTCCTGATCCTCACCGCCGCTCTGGCGCTGCCGTCCCTGTCCTTCGCGCAGGCCCCCGCGGTTGAAGCCCAAATACCTGACATCCAGATTGCCGCCGCGGCTCAGGCGTTCTCGAACGTCGAGCGCCGGGTCCTGGCTCCCAACGTGGCCGAGTACAGCTTCACGGTCCGGGTCGGCTCCGGCCCTTACGACGAGATCGGCGTCCATCGCGTGGTCAAGGAGATCGCGCCGAACGTGCCGGTCCACGCCTCGCGGGCCGTGTTCCTGGCCCATGGCGACATCTGGAACTTCCGGGCCGCCTTCCTCACGGGCGCCAAAACCCTTCCCGTCTTCCTCGCCGAGAAGGGCGTGGACGTCTGGGGGATCGACTTCCGCTGGACGCGGGTGCCGGCGAGCGTGACGGACTTCAGCTTCATGCAGAACTGGGGGATCGAGCAGGACGCCCGCGACCTGGGCGTGGCCCTGGGGGTTGCCCGCGTGACCCGGGCGCTCACCGGCAGCGGCCTCGGCAAGCTCTACCTCCTGGGCTGGAGCCGCGGCGGCCAGATCAGCTATGTCTACCTGAACGGCGAGTCCCAGCTTCCGCGGGCCGTGCGTCAGGTCAAGGGCTTCATCCCGGTGGACATCTTCCTGAAAACGGACGTGGAGGAGCTCCGGCAGGCCGCCTGCGACCGGCTGGCCGCGGCCCAGGGCGGTCCTCTCGAGAGCCAGAACGGCGTGCTCTTCCAGACCCTCGGAACCCTCGCGACGGTGGCGCCGAACGATCCGTCGCCGATCCCGCTGTTCCCCGGGTTCACCAACCGGCAGGCGGCGCTGTTCGTGGGGGCCGCGACCTTCCAGATCTTCCAGCCCGTGCCCTTCTACCACTTCGTGGGCGGGACCTTCGACGCCAACGGTCTGCCGTCGGGGCTCCTCTACACCGACCCGTCGGTCTTCTTCACCTTCGAGGCCGCGGCGTCCCCCTATGAGCCGAGCAAGCTGGTCAACGACGGCGAGGAGATCACCTGTGACCAGACCGACGTGCCCTTCGACGACCACCTCGAGGACATCACCGTGCCCGTCCTCTACGTGGGCGCGGGCGGCGGCTTCGGCGAGTTCGGCGTCTACTCGACGACCCTCCTCGGCAGCACGGACGTGACGACCCACATCGTCCACACGGCGTCCCCGCGGGTCGTGGACTTCGGCCACGCCGACCTGTTCCTGGCGGGTGACGCCCAGGCGCTCGTCTGGCAGCCGATCCTGGACTGGGTCAAGACGCACTGAGGGCAAGGAGAGCGGCCCGGAGAAGGGAGACCTCCTCCGGGCCGTGTCTCTTCCCAAGACGACGTGATCGTGCTAGCGTTGCGTCATGGCGAAACACATCGTGGCCCCAGCTACCGCGGAGCAGATCGCACGGACTCTTGGCGCGACCCAGGAGGATCGGGAGATCGTCGCAAAGGTTCTGAGGGAGCTTGGCTACGACCGGGCTCTTCCGGACACCGAGGAGCCTGCTCCTCGTGGCTTGGACTCCTCCCGCGGTTACCACCTCAAGTAAGCCGACTGAGACCTATCCCCAAGCAGAATGCCTCGGACGAACGCCGAAGCTCCGGTAGACGGACAGAGTGTCTTCCTCAACGTCCCCTTCGATGCAGAATACAACTCTCTCTTTCTGGCTCTTATTGCCGGCCTGACGGGACTTGGCCGAACGCCGCGCTGTGTGCTGGAAGTCCCAAGTGGGAGCCACAATCGTCTGGAGCGGCTCTTTGGTCTGATCTCGAGTTGCAGCGCCTCGATCCATGATCTCAGCCGGGTCACTCTATCCGGCGACCTCGAAGTACCTCGTTTCAATATGCCCTTCGAGTTGGGGATGGCTTGTGCTCTTTCCCAGTTGACGCTTCACAGCTTCTTTGTCTTTGAAGAGAAGCCTTTCCGTCTTCAGGCGAGCTTGAGCGACCTGAACGGTCATGATCCCCACATTCACGAAGGAACTTCCATCGGTATCCTTCGTTGTGTCCTCGACTGTTTTGGTACGCCTTCCGGGGCTCCGCCACTCACGGCTCTCGAAGTGATGACGAGGCGTCTGACGAAGACAGCACTCAAGCTCCAGAGGCAGCAGAGGTCTGAAGGTCCGTTCCATCCTTATCTCTTTCGGCAGATTGGCATCGCCGCGATTGAGCTGTCCAGAAACCGGGGCCTCATCCGCTAGAGGTTTGGACGGTCACCTTTCAAGACGCACTGACGCTCTTCCCACCTCTCTCCTCTCCCTAAGGGCTCGTCACGGAGTAACTGTGCCTTTCTGCGTCCGGCCCAACGGGTCGGGAGACCCCAGCCCAGGGCTGAGGCCGAAGGCCGATGCCCTGGGAAGAAAAAGCGTCTCCATCGTTGCGGCCTGAAAGGTCGCGAGAACCCG